>JGIcombinedJ30088_10005860_pt1 | contig 10470 bp, 13 predicted proteins | sample PinacodermPK_FD_30088 | JGI IMG/M metagenome (IMG submission 30088) | reverse complement strand
CGGTCGGTACCGAAAGCGGACCGTTGGTGCTTTGCGGTTACCTACAAGCATGCAACAGGCCTGTGACACAACCAACCCGTCGCATGACTGCACGTCTTCCACACACAACCGAACTAAAGACTCGGGACACTTAGCCACAAGATGCAGACGTAACCCCCAGAAACAGCGGGAATAGGACGCGCAGTTGCCGTACTCTGCTCAGTCGGCGAACTCCGGACGGCGGGCGGTCTCGCGGCTTCGTCCGTACTCGACCGGAGTAGAGTCCACCAACCACAGGCTATCATGGAACGAGGGGGAAGCCTGACTGAGGTAGTTGATGATGGTAATCGTTCTGCTCAACTAGGCATAGCTTGACAGGGCGGCTAGAATCTCCGTTGACGCAGAGCATCAGATTTCGACGCGTAGGAGAGGCATGAGTGGTCTGACAGGGGGTGGCCTCCCCACGAGCACCAAGCGGACTCGACGTATCCGCATCCAGGTAGACGAGGTACGCCCACCGAGGTCGGCGCAGGACTTGGCGCGGGCCATCTTCACCCATGCGGACCGGAAGCGGACCCGACGTGGCGCTTGACCGGCAAGATCCTCCCTTCATTGTGGTCGTCACGAATCCCGGGGTCGACAAGGAGGTCATCAAACGCATCGAGAAGCTGCCAGATCGACACAATCTGACAGCCAACATCTGGCTCGTCCGCTCTCCGTTGCTCGTGAGAGACCTCTGCAACGAGTTAGGCATGGGCGATGACCCGGTTGGCACAGGGGTCGTGTTCCGGCTCAACGGAACCTATTGGGGTCGTGCTGATCAGAACACTTGGGACTGGATGAGTCGTGCCGTATAAGACGCCCGACGAGTTTTCGCAGCATGGCTTCGAAGGGGAAGTGAGGCGTCACTACTCCACCCGAGCCGATGTGCAAGAACTACTGAAGCCATTGTCCGACAAGCTAAACGAACACCTCGGGTATCACGAAGGCCACAGATTCACCCTAGCGTTGCTGGTGCCGCTCATCTGTGTGCTGGTAACAGCCACGGCCATACTCATCGCCGCCTTCGTCTAACCATCAGGTTCAGCGCCGTGGGACGGTGCATCGGATCCACGCCCCGGCCGGCGTCCTCAGCGACACCGAAGAACCGCAGTGTCCGGATGACCAGCACATTGCGGGGGACGGATTGGTGGGAAGGACTGTCCAGGAGAAACACCGCGGGGTAGCCCACCCGGTGACCGCACCACCACACGGCCGGGCCGCATCTTGACGCGGACTGCTTCGCCCAGGGCCGCATACGAGCGGTGAGCGACGGCGTCGGCGATGGCCTCGCTCACCACCGCACGGGGCAGACGATGAAGCTCGTGGCGCCAGACACCGACCACGGCCAGGTCGACACCCGGTTCACTCACTATCCAAAGGCCGTCGACGCTGAGAAAGGCAATCCGGGTACTGTCCAGCGACCACCGGAGAAGCCCGACCAACCTTTCAGCACCCGTCGAGACCCTTTGGTAATCGGAACCGTCGGCATCCATCACCCAAACCCCTCCACCGAACACCCGTGCGAACGCGATTGCCGGAGTGAAAGCAATCTCGGCACTCCCCGGTGGTTTTTCCGGATCCGCTCCGCCAGCGTCAGCCGCCGTGCTCCCGGTGGTCGCCTCCGGTCCGGCCAGGGTTGTCGGGGTCGCATCCCCGGAAGTCACCGTCACCGCCCCGTTCCCGGCCCGGGTGGTCGGGGTCGCATCTCGGGGCGTGACCGTTATGGCTCTATCTCGAGAGGGTCTGAAGGGCGTTCTCCGCTGCGACGAAGGTGCCGGTGACCTCGCCGGGAGCAGTGTCTCGCTGGAATCTCTTTACCTACCGCCGGTCTCTCGGCTGGTATGGGCGGTGGCGGCAGCCCTCAGGACACCGGGAAAATCCGAGGTGGATTCGTTCAACTCAACCGTCTGGAGAACCCTATTATGAGGTATCGATTGGCTCAACTTGGCTTTTGGGAGGGTTTTCCACGAGGATCATGATAAGATGGCAAAGGAGGCGAGCTTGAGTGTACTCTTGTCTTTCCGCGCGCAGAACGTGAGGTCCTTTCGGGATGAGGTTGAGTTGTCCCTCCTCGCGACAAGGATCGCCGACGAAGACGTTCGGCGCGATATCGAGATCGCCGGCACCGCGAAGCCGGTCCAAGTACTACCCACCGCAGGGATCTTCGGTGGCAACGCGTCCGGGAAGTCGCGGCTACTCCACGTCATGGCCGATATGCGCAGACTGGTGTTGACTTCCTTCCGGCGAGGTGATCGCACGACTCGGCTCGACCGACAGCCGTTCCTGCTGGACGAACGTTCGAGGTCCGCGCCATCCGAATTCCACATCGATATCGTTCTGAACGGGGTTCGCTGGCAATACGGTTTCGAGATCGGCGACGACAGCGTGCATGGCGAATATGCCTATTACCTACCTCGCGGACGTCGGGCGACAGTGTTCGAGAGAGAGGATTCCAACCTCAGATTCGGGCCTTCCTTCCGTGCAGGTGGCCGGGCATTGGCAACGTTGGTACGCGACAACTCGTTGTTGCTCTCGGTCGCCGGAGCCGCCGACGACAAGGCGCTCACTCCACTATTCCGCTGGTTCGTTGATAATCTTCGGCTCGCCGAGGAGTCGAGTCGACCCGCCCGCGCTATGTACACAGCAAAAATGCTGGAGAGTCCCGCCGACAGGAACAGGGTCCTCGCTTTGCTACGGGCCGCCGATCTGGGCATCACCGATGCCAGGGTTGCCTCCAGCGAACTCGACCCCGACGCCAGAGATCTGTTTAGCCGAGCGTTTCGGATTCTGGCCGGTAACGACGGCGAATCAGACAGCGACGAGCCCGCGCTTGTCGTCAACGAGACCGTTCGACTCACCCACGAAGGTGTATCCGCCTCTGTCGAGGTCGACCCGGAAGACGAGTCCAAAGGAACCTTGGTTTGGGTCGGACTCATTGGACCGGTTCTAGAAGCGCTCGACGGGGGTAGGGTGCTCCTCGCAGACGAACTCGACGCCAGCCTGCATCCTCACCTTGTTCAGCAACTCATCGAACTCTTCCAGAGCAACCGATCGAATTCACGGTGTGCGCAACTTGTCTTCAACGCTCACGATGTCAGTGTGCTAGGCGATAGCAAGCGCCGAGCTCTCGGGCGCGATCAGATCTGGTTCACCGAGAAGGGCCCCGGAGGTGCAACCAGCATGTACCCCCTGAGCGCCTTCGGCCCGCGCCACGACCAAGCGCTTGAGCGTCGTTACCTTCAAGGTCGCTACGGGGGCGTACCGGCCCTCAATAGTGGAGAATTCGAGCAAGCTGTCCAACGAGCCCCGGCGTCGACGCTCTCCCTCGGATGAAGCGCCCGAAAGGAGGGCGACCCACCCGCGGCCTGGGTAGGGAGGAGGTTCGCCGGATCGTTCGGGTCTATAGCGAGGGAACTGTAACCGAACCCGGTTACTTGAGACGTGTCGCCAGTGGCAACACAAGGGTGACCCTCACCTTTGGGCCAGGCGGTATGGTGCCGAAGTCACTTGTCGATCGGGCGCGTGCAGATATTCGGGAACGAAGACGAAGGAACGCGACGGAGAGAACCGAGTGGCGGTGTGAGCCACCGTCCCCCTTCGTGGAGTTCGTGGATCTGTCTGGCGAGTTCTGCCGAGTCGAGCCGGTGGGGTTTGCCCGTGAGGACGTGGGTGCAGAACTCGTGGGTCAGCTTTGCCGCCTGGTTCAGCAGCGGCTGTGCTTAGGCAAGGCTCTCGCTGTCGGTTTCGCCTACAAGTGTGAGCGCCGCACGGATGCGGGCCTGATTCCGTGAATCTGAACTCTTTGTAGTATCCGAGATGCTCGTTTAGGTCTTTGGAAGGGGCTCTCATTTCATGGCTGGGGAGGGACGGCACGTTGACCCGCGCATTTGAAGGTTTGCCTGACCGGGATTGGCCGGAGGTACTCCAGGCTCGGTCGGCGGTAGAGCACGAGTTCGGATCAGACCTCGATGCTCTAGTGTCGATGCGGGACCGCGCTCGTGATGAACTGGATGCCCTTGAGCTCGATGCTGAATCGCTGCGGGTTGACAGGCGGGTTGATCTCGTGGTGCTTGGGATTTACTCGCGAGCGCTCACCTACCTGGACTGTATTCGAGTCCTCGCGGAGCGGGGCTACGGCGAGGAGGCACTGGGTCTCGCCCGTTCCATGTACGAGAGCGAAGTGGACGCCTACCTTCTGTTCGCAAAACCGGACTTGTTGGACCGCTACTCCGACTTCGAGTTCTACCAGAGATGCTTGGCCGCCGCCCATATCGAAGCGGCCGGGAGGCTAGCCGGATCAGAGGTGGACGAGAGCCTGGAGCGTTGGCGCCAGGACCTGAGGGATCTTGCTCACCTTCGGAATCTGGGCCTTCCCCCCGATTTCGCCGATTCCGACCTCCGAAGAGCGGTTAGCGAGTTCTCACATAAGCGCTTTGGAAGCCGGTTTCGTGGGAGCTGGCGGTATGACATGAGCTGGAAGGGTGACATCCTGCCCGTGGTAGTAGAAGCTTATGAGAAGATCGCGGATCCACCGGATGGAACCGCGCAGGCGGGGCAGCTTGACGACCGGATTAGGCAGCGGGCAGACGAGCATGACCTCTTCTACCCCCTTATGAGCAGCGAGTTGCACGGCTCACCCAAGGCTGTAGCCGAACGGGTTCGGGACTATCCGGCGTTCCGACTCGGAGGTGACCCGCAGACGGTGCCCGGGACGGTGGCGATAGCGGTCGTCTGGTTCGTCCGGTTGCGAACCTTGGTGCAACACCTGGTAGGAGTCTCTGGTGGTGACGCCGGAGGAGGCCAGACAGGGAAACCCCACCCCGGCGTTGACCCATAGGAGGGTCGGACGTCGAGGAACCGTTTGTCCGATAACAAACATTTATGACAATCTGACCGAGGCGGTGTGGCAGACAACCGTGGGCTTCGTTCAGCAATGCGGCCTGATCGGAGTCGGTCAGGGCTCGACGGCCCTGGGTCGTCGAGGGGATGAGGGGCTATGAACCACCGAACGTACTCCACTCCCGTCCACCTGCCCGGTGCGGAGTGCCGCCCGCGGTTGCCACGACATGCTGGGGTGCCCTGCGGCAAGGGCGGCTGAGAGCGCCTCGTACCGTTGCCGGAGGGCGATGCCAGGGCCTCGGGGCCTGCTGCGAGTCCCTCTAAGTAAGGGTCGGTCATCCGGACCTCCCGAAGCTAGCCGGACATTGTGAGGGCGTGCGGATTGCTAGTTGGTGGTGTTCCAGCGGTTTCTCCAGTTGATGAGCTTGATGGCGAGGGCGAGTTGCGCTAGCCGGTGGTGGGTACGCCGGTCGGTGTTGCGGCGTAGTTGCCCATAGTTCGACAGCGAACGGACCGCCTCGCGATGAAATCGGCGAGATCTTCGCCCAGCAGCGTGTGGTTCGACGCACTCCGACGCTGCTTCACCTGACCGCTGCGCAACTGCGCAAAGAGTCCTTGCGCGAACCCACCGATACCGTCACTACCACACGAGCATCGGCCACCACGCGGTAGATCCGGTAGCGGCCGAGATCCCGAAGTCGGCCCAATGCCTGACGCGGAGCCGTCTCGCTCGCAACATTCAGATCGGCGCCATTCACGAAACCCCGGTCCGTCACTCCCGCAAGGATCACCCCACCGCCGGCGTTGGAGAAGGCCATGGCCGTCTCAGCGACATTGGAGAACGAACATCAGTCGGCAATCCCGAGGGACACCGGTCCCCGCACCCGAAACCACATTGCACCGGCCGCCGATCCCGTCGGGCAGCGTCCAGACAACCGGACCGTCCCACAGGCCGGGATCGGTAGAGAACCGGCAGGATGTACCGGTGGGTGCATGGTTCGATCGGGGTAGCTCCACATACACATATATATAGGGAACACATATACAAGGTGTGGGACTCCTCTGACGGGCCGGCCTCCCGGTCCTGCTCCTCCTCGTCGGGATGGCCGCCGCCGTCGGGCAGAGGTGTGACTCCAGTGACGGCGACGGCTGGGTCCACGAACCGGCCATCGACCTCCTCGCAGCCGAGGGGATCCTGGACCGGACCGGCTGCACAGGCGGTCTGTCGTGTCCCGGGGATCCGATACATCGCTGGGTGGTGGCCTTATGGCTGGTCAGAGCACCGGGCCACCAGCCGCTCGCCGAGGGCGCACCAAACCTGCCCGAGGGGAAGTTCATGGCCGTCGGCATCGGCGTCCGAACTCCTGCGGCCTCGGGACCGACGGGACCGTAGCCTGCCGGGACAGCCTCACGGTGTCCCCGCCGGGGGATGCACTGGTACGAGGGGTCAATGATCGGTGGCCGGTTGTGGCCCAGTTGGTCGGCACTTTCCGGTGTGCTCGACCGGCATGTTGTCAGTTGCCTTGCCGTGTCGAGTGCCCTCCGACCTGCCTGCGGTCACCGATTACCGGCTGGAAGGCCCGAGCTCACTGGATAATGAGGCACATCGCCGGCGGGATACGCCGCCGTGACCCCCGACAGATTCCCTCAGGTCGCAAAAAGTCTACGTTCAGACGCCGAATCGTGACCGGACCCCTTTCCCGAGAAACCAAGGCCCGCATATCCCGAACAGCCGCTACAGGCTGAGCAGAGCTACCGGCCACAAAGTGCGACAACAGACCGCTCAATGATGCTGCGAACCGTCCCGAAACGTCCTCTAGGTGGATTGGCTACAAGGCGTCCGGACCGTATGACGGCAGCGACCGAAGCCCGAAGTGGCTTGCTTTCGCGGCTTGGCATCGGTACCGTAACCCCCACATGGCTGATCAGGCCCGCCGCGAAAGTTGCGTACAGCACGCTTCACATAACATGCGCGTGGGTGGGCGGCGTGTTATATTGCAGGGCTAGCCGAGTGTTGGGTTTAAACGATCCTGCTCGGTGGCCGACTAAGCATACGAAGGAAGGAAGGGAGGGCAAATGCCCCTGATAGCAAGGCAGCGTTCGCGGTTGGCTGTGCTGGCCGTGCTGGCCTTGGTGGGTTCACTTCTTGCCGTTTCAGCGGTGCCAGCGGTCGCCGCAAAGGACGAGAAGCCCACTGCCACGGCTATGTACAAAGCTTGCGTAGCCGCTGCGACCGAGGATGCCGGATTCACCGATACGGTTGGCAATTTCGCGGAGGACGCGATCAATTGCTTGAGCCACTACGGGATAGCACAAGGAACCTCCACCGAGGAAATGGTCTTTTCGCCCAACGACTCGATCTTACGCTCTCAGATGGCTTCGTTCATGAAGCGGGCCGCTGGCGTGGCAGGAATCGAGTTGGATGATCCCGAGGATCAGGGGCTTGGTGATATCGGTAACTGGACGGACGACATCCAGGACGCCATAAACCAAGTGGTTGCCGCGGAAATCATGTCGGGAGACAGCAACGATATGTTCAACCCGACCGCCTCGGTGAGCCGAGCCGACATGGCCGTAATCCTTGACGCGTTCCTCATGGCGGCTGATGTCGATCTGGAGGATGACTTCAAGGTGAAGGATGCCGACATCGACACGCCGTTCGACGATATCAACGGTGTGCCCGTCTCGGCCTACCATGCGATCAACCGGCTCTACGAGTTTGGTGTCGCGGAGGGCAAGGGCGACGGTTCCACCTTCGATCCCGATTCGCTGGTGAGCCGTGCTCAGATGGCGGCATTCGTCACCAGAGCTCTGGACCACACCAATGCCCGTCCTGCAGGCGTCACCGTACAGGGGATGGCTATGGGCGATGCCGGTACATCCCATGACATCACGATATCGGTCCGTGACATGGACCATCAGCCGGTGCCCGACGCGCTGGTCGACGTGATTAGCACCACCAAACCGGATGAAGCGTTCGATGATGACGGCGCGTGCGTGATGAAGAACGTGACCGGTAACTGCGAAATCACCACCGGTGATGAGGCTACCGATCCGGATGGCAACACCGATGGCGTTACTGTCATGCTTCCCGATGCGGCTGGTACCCTGAAGGTGCTGGTGTGGACCGGTGAAGCCGGTGACAAGTTCGACATGGACGACACCGAGTTCGCACCGATCGAGATCGACGTCGCTCTGCCGGCGGACATGATCGAGGTCACCGACGACATGAAGAAGAACTCCAACTTCCTCAAGTTCGGCGACACCGTGACCTACACGCTGCAGGTGGTCAACTCAGACGATGAGCCAGTGGCGGAAAAGGATCTCGAGGTCACGATCCAAGCGGTCATCATGGACACGACTCCGCTTGCGACCGGTGATGATGGGACGGGGCAGCTTCGTCCGACTACCAGCACCAGTTCGAAGACCTACAAGACGGACGCTGCAGGCCGGATTGAGGTCCCCTTCACCCAAGACGATCCGGATGGGGATACGGACAATCGGGATCGTGTGACCCTGACCCTGACCCTGACCCGTACCGGTAACCCCGCTCTGGATAGCAGTGGCGTCAATGACCACGACATGGCCGAGGACTCGGTAACCACGGATAACATATTCCAGGCGATCTGGGCGGACGACGACGTGAAGGCCACGACCCTGACGCTCAGTCAAAGGGTCATGTATCACGAGACCAATGACGACGGGGTTGCCAATACGCTCATGGCCACCCTGGTCGACCAGTACGGTGATCCGGTCAGGAGCCAGAAGGTCGCGGTCTGGTCCGACGCTGCAAATCCGGCGACTGGTTCGTCAGAGGGTCTAGGCAGGGGAAGTGCCGTTACGGACGCTAGTCCCGCTGGGCCTGGTTCAGCAGCCGACCCGGCTGATCGGCGCACCACTAGCCGCAGGGGTGTAGCTACCAAGACCTACGACCGATCGGCGACAGACCCGGACACGGAGGTGCTTAACGCTCAGTACATAAGGATCGTCGGTTGTGAGGACGCTAAGGACGAGGGCGCCGACGAGACGTGCTTCGATACTGATGGCACCACCCCGCAAGCTAATGACGAACCCATCGACGCTGATGATACCGTCAATCACTACTGGGCAAAGAGGGTCGACGGTGACTCTGCGAGCGGAGCCGTTCTGGTAGCGGACAAGGACAACAACAGCATCGTGGTTACTGCCACCGTCGATGGTGTCACCGGACCGTGGCTGGTGACCTACAAGGCTGGCGATCAGTTCAGTGTTGGCGGAGCCGCCGCCACGATGGAGGCCTTCGAGAAGGCCCTCAAAGTGGCCGACCCGGATGCCACTCCCGCTGTTGTAGCCAGCATCGCGGCCGTGATCGGTGATGATGAGGACGACATAAATACGTTCGACTTCACAACCAGTTAGCCGTCTGCTCCCTTTTAGGAGCCTGAGAACACGGAGGGTCCCGGCATACGCCGGGACCCTCCCGCGTCCAGGGTCCGTTCACTACTTGCAACAGCATGCGCATCCGTCACCAAAGCGACCGACCCTATCCTTTCGAGCCAGTCTTCTCCGACTTGCCGGGCCCACCGCGATCCGTGGGTTTGCGGACGTCACCCACGGCGTCCTCCTCTCCCTTGCCATACATACGTCCCCCGCGAAACCTGAAGTGCCACGGTTTGGGCTACTACTCCGTTAGAGTGGTGACCAAACCACGGGCGAGGAGCGAGATGCTGATGTCGAGGCGTTCACCGTTGGCCGTACTGGCCCTGCTGTCTCTGGTTGGGTCTCTTATGGCCCTGCCGGGGCTGCCCGCGGCTGCTACAAACGGACAGGCGGACGAAGTACCGCTCTACACCGCATGTGTGCCCTCCGCCATAGAACCGGCCGGGTTCGAGGACGTCCCGGCGAGTAGCGTCGCCAGCGATGCCATCGACTGCATGGCCCATTACGGGATCATGCCGGGTACCTCCCCGACGATGTTCGAGCCAGGACTGGGGGTGACCCGCCAGGAGATGGCTCTGATCCTGATCCGTGCGGCTGGCCCCGCAGGAATGGATGTGCCGAACCCCCGCAACCAGGGCTTCAAGGACATCGTCGGGTTGCCCGCCGAGGTTAGATACTCGATCAATCAGCTGGCCCAACTGGGTATCACCAGGGGAGTCACCGCCTCGACCTACTCGCCCGACACGGTGGTCAACCGCCGCCAGATGGCCCAGTTCTTCACCGGCTTCCTAGCGTTGGCGCCGGTTGGCGAAGGGGGAGTAGCGGTCGAGTCGGTCGTGCCCGACGACAGGGTGTTCACCGACATCGAGGATCTCCCCCACGATCCCTACGACGCCATCCGGCTCATCTACGAGTTGGGCGTTACGAAGGGCACCACCCCCACCACGTACGGTCCCGAGGACCCTGTTACGCGGGGGCAGATGGCCATATTCCTCAGCCGACTGCTGGGTCACACCAACGCCCGCCCGGCCGGCATCACCATACAGGTGGAGGACACCTCGGTGACGGCTGGCGACACGGTCGACTTGGTGGTGTCGCTGCGGGACGAGAATCACGAACCGATGGTCGACGAGCCAATCGACCTCTTCTATGTGGCCGAGGGCGATACCGGCTTCGTCTCGAGCGGCAGGG
>JGIcombinedJ30088_10005859_pt1 | contig 10471 bp, 8 predicted proteins | sample PinacodermPK_FD_30088 | JGI IMG/M metagenome (IMG submission 30088) | reverse complement strand
CGGCTGGACGGGCTGATCGAACTCCAGGACCGCCTCCTCGCCAATGCGGCCCGCGCCACGGCGCCTGGAGGGCGGCTGGTCTATGCCTGCTGCTCGCTGGAACCGGAGGAAGGCCCCGGGAGGATCGCCGCCTTCCTCGCCGAACGGTCCGACTTCGCGCTGGAGCCGGTCGCCTTCCCGGCCCTGCCGGAAGCCGCAGCGCCCGACGGCGCGCTGCGCACCCTGCCTTCCATGCTGTCCGGGCAGGGCGGCATGGACGGCTTCTACGCCGCCCGCCTCGTTCGCATCGGGTAAGGCCGGCGCCGGACGCGTCGGCCGCCTGTCGTCCCTGGACGCAACGGTGGCGCGGGACTACGCCACGGTTTCGAACCGGACGCTGCTGCGCGATGTCGAGACGCCGCTGCGTCGTGGCCTGCTCACAAGCGGTCCCAACGGAGTTCGCGCTTAACGGGCACGCATCCGCGCCTTTCAGCTATGGCGGAACGAGCCGCCGTCGTGAGGAAGCGTCCCAGGACGCGTCGTCTGCCCAAAGCGGAGGGTCGTCGATAATGTCACCTCTATCGAACGTCCCCGGACCGGAGTATCGTTGGGACATAGTAACCACCTCCGATACCGTTGCCGCCGCTTGCATCGATTGGAACCGTCTCGCAACGAAAGTCAACCTTGCGGCGACCGAAACGCAACTGACCTGGCGCATGGCCGGCATTATGATCGGCCTTCTGGCATCGCAAGGCGCTCCGATGGTCGGCTTGACCGTCGGGCTACTTCAGCCGCTGCTTTCGTAAGGAAAAAGGAAATTCATGCAGTTACTTGCGGCGCTTTTAGGCCTCGGCTCCACTCTGGTTGCCGTTATTGCATTGGTTGCTCTTATCCGTCCCCTTCGCCGCCTTGGCCTGAAAACCAGAAAACGCGCGCTGGGTGTTTTGACTCTGTCCTTCGTCACATTCACTGTAGCCGCAATCCTTTCACCTCCTCCCCAAGACTCCGACATGCAACAAGCACAAGCGCCACACCCCAGTCATAACGATGAGGAGATCGATCCTCAATCTCCTGCGAAATCGGAAATGAACGCCCAACCGGCCCCCAACGCTGAGCCAAGAGCCGCGACCCCCGACGAGGATCAGCAATCAGCCCCCGACCCCGATACTTCACTATCGGAGAACAATAGCGATAAATTTCTTGTCCATGAATTTCACATTGTAGAGAACAAGGACATATCGGTAGCGCGTCGCAAGCGAAATATGGTAAAGATTTTTTCGCAAACGGCACTCTCTCCGGAAGCGCTGATTGCAACAGCAATGGAAGCCGCAGTGCAAATACAAAGATCCGAATGGACTGAATATTTGACAGTATTTGTCATGACAACTCGTGATCCGGCTAGCGATAGCCTGGCGCAAATTGACTTCGCTCCAGATGGATGTGGAGTCTCCGGTACCGAATGTACTGGGCAGATGTGGGTCGATCCAAAGGCAGTTTCCAAAGTGCCTACACCGAGACAAATCGCGATTGTTGAGGCTCAGAAAAAACATGAATCATCCTTTAGAGAAGTAATCAGTTGGAAGATCGATAGCAGTGGATTTGATATTGTCACGAGAAAACTCAAGCCATTATACGATCAGCTCATGGAGTTTAAGGACAGAGAAGATTTCAAGGTTTATGGCTTTAGTGCTGCTGGCCCATATAATCGATGGTTGGTCGAGGTAAAGAGGACTAGGGATGAAACTGATGAACGACTGTTATTCTCAAAATGGAATATATCATTTGGCGACCTAATTTCCTTAGGGTTCATGTATTTGCACTCTAAAGGGAAGGAAACGAACGACACTAAGGCACATATGGAACGATTTTCTTTGGCTTTTTCATCCAAATCCGGTGAAAGGAAGGGTTATGAGGTTAATGTCAGAAAATTGAGGGAGTTTCTTGCGGAGGAATTTGGATCAACACCGGACGAAGTCGAAAGAGAAGAAAAAGCATATTGGGCAGCGTTGTTCAGCAAAAAATCTATTGAGTTGCCCCAGAATCTTACGAATAAGGGGGCGATATTAGAGGAAAATAAAGATGAATATGCATGCCGTTTGGATTTACAATGTTGGGGAAATAGAAAGTCTCTGGAAGCGATATTCGCTTGTCAAGACCTCATAGAGAACCTTGGCCAATACGATCACGAGTGGACAGACGGTATTTTGGAACCCAAGTTTAGCCATTTTCGCTGGAAAAGCAGAAGTAAAGGGATAATAACTTACATGGGTGATAAAATTCTATTTCAAAATGGCTTTGGCGCTTGGATGCCTCACAGATATTCGTGCGACTACGATACCTTGAATAAGGACGTACTGAATGTGGATGCACAGGCGGGGCGCATGTAGCTGCTTCGATCCGGTTCGATAGAGTGGACAGACTTGCGGATTGATATGGTAGTCACCTGACAGTCGTCGCCCCAGTCAAACCCGATAGATGCGCGCGGCGTTGTCGTGGTAGAGCGCGGCCTTTTCGTCCGCGGAATAGCCGGCCGTAAGGCGCTTGAAGGCGTTCCAGAGCACCGTGTAACTGCAACTCACCTTCTCGACCGGGAAGTTCGATTCGAACAGGCAGCGCTCCGTGCCGAACAGCTCCAGGGTCGCCTCGTAGTAGCGCCGCGAGCCGTCCATCAGTTCCTGGCTGGTCGGCGGCCTCGACTGCTCGTGCCAACCGAAGCCGTTGACCTCCATCGCGAGCCCCCCGAGCTTGGCCATGACATTCGGGCAGGCGGCGACGGGCGCCACGGCCTCGCGCCAATAGCCGAACACCTCATCGGCGCGCCCGGCATAGGGGCCGATCCCGATGGGCCCGCCGAAATGGTCGAGGATGAAGGTCTGGTCGGGGAAGTCGCGGACCAGCCGCGCCGCCTCCTCGAGTTGCGTGTGGTAGCACCAGAGCTCGAAGGTGAGTGCCCTCGGCGCGAGATGGGCAAGGCCGGCGCGGAAGCCGGCGCTGTCGTACAGGCCCGGCGGCGGCTCGGTGCGGTGGTTGGGCACTTGCCCGCTTTCGTGCCAGGTCACGCCCTGCCGGATGCCTCGGAACCGGCCGCGCCCTGCCTCGATCTGCGCATCGAGCACGGCCGCCGCGCCGTCGCCCCGGTCGAGATAGGCCGTGCCGACGATGCCGGCGGCGATCCGGACCGGTCCATAGCCGCCCGAGGCCGACATGGCGGCAATGCCGTTCACGAACTCGGTCTCGCCGACCGGGCGCATTTCTTCCGGCCCGTCGGCGCGGAACATCGCACCGCACTCGATGAACACGGTGCTGACGACATTGTGCCCGCTGGCGAGGTCTTCCAGGAACTCGTCGAGCAGGTAGCGCGGCTGGACGAAATCCGGGCGCGCGTCCCAGAGATGGTGGTGCGGGTCGCAGATCGGCAGGTCCGGCTCCAGCGCTTCCTCTTCCGTCAGCGCCAGCCAGTCCGCATTGTCGCTTGCCATCCTGTCGGGCTCCTTTTCCGCCGCTTCGGTGCTTCGGGATCAGGCGATGCGCGCGCGCAATTGCTGGCGCAGCACGTCGATGGGCATGGGTCCCCGGTCGGTCGGGACATACCAGAAGGTCCATCCGTTGCAGGCCGGCGCGCCCTGGAGCGCGGCGCCGACGCTGTGGATCGAGCCGCTGTGGTCGGCGGCGATCAGCGAGCCGTCGGCGCGCACCTTCGCCGTCAGGCGCCCGCTCCGGTCCGTCAGCACCTGCCCGACATCCAGCAGCCCCTGCTCGACAAGCGCGCCGAAGGGGATGCGGGGCTCGGAGCGCTTCTCCGGAATGGCAACCGTCTCCGGGTCGGCAGCCGGCTCGACCCGGCGGATCCGCTCGGCCGCGGCGGCCGCATAGGCCTCGTCCCGCTCGATGCCGATCCAGCGCCGGCGGAGCCGCTTGGCAACGACGCCCGTGGTGCCGGTGCCGAAGAACGGGTCGAGCACGACGTCCCCCGGCCGGCTCGACGCCAGGATTACCCGGTGCAGCAGGGCTTCCGGCTTCTGCGTCGGATGCAGCTTGCGCCCGTCCTGCTTCAGCCTTTCCTGGCCGGTGCAGATCGGCAGCATCCAGTCGCTGCGCATCTGGAGGCCGTCGTTCAGCGCCTTGAGCGCGTCGTAGTTGAAGACATAGCGCGTCTTCTCGCTGTGCGCCGCCCAGATGAGCGTCTCATGCGCGTTGGTGAAGCGCCGGCCGCGGAAGTTCGGCATCGGGTTGGACTTGCGCCAGACGACTTCGTTCAGCAGCCAGAAGCCGAGGTCCTGGAGGGCGGCGCCCAGGCGGTAGATGTTGTGGTAGCTGCCGATGGTCCAGAGCGTGCCGTCCGGCTTCAGTACGCGCCGGGCGGCGCCCAGCCAGGCGCGGGTGAATTCGTCGTATTCGGCGAGGCTTGCGAAGCGGTCCCACTCCGCCTCGACGCCGTCCACGCGGCTGTTGTTCGGCCGGTGCAGCTCGCCCTTGAGCTGGAGATTGTAGGGCGGATCGGCGAAGACGAGATCGACCGATGCCTCGGGCAACGCCTCCATNGCGGCGATGCACTCGCCNCANTCGATNTAGTCGGTTTTCAAGAAAAGCCGCCCTCTCCTGCCGGCGGCGAGTTTGAGTCCGGCTGCGCGTCTCGTCAAGAATCTTTCGGAATCAGCAGCTTGGAAACGGGTTTGAAAGTGCGNCGGTGACAGGGCGTCGGCCCGAGGCGGGCGAGCGCCGCCAGATGCGCCGGCACACCGTAGCCGGCGTTTCGCGCCCATCCGTAGCCGGGCCAGTCGCGGTCGAGCTCCGCCATGCGCCGGTCGCGCGCGGTCTTGGCGAGNACGGAGGCAGCGGCAATGCTGAGCGAGGCCGCATCCCCGNCGGTAACGGTGNGGACCGGACAGTCGAGGGCGGGCGCGTGGGTCCCGTCCACCAGCGCTGCCTCCGGCTGCATCGGCAGGGCCTCGGCCGCGCGCTGCATGGCAAGCAGCGCCGCCTGGAGGATGTTCAGCCGGCCGATCTCCTCGACCGACGCCTCGCCGAACCCGACCTTCACCAGCCGCACCAGCCGGCAATAGAGCTCTCGGCAGCGCTTCGGCCCGAGCTTCTTGGAATCGTCGAGGCCCAGTTCGGCAACCGCCGCGCGGCTCGCCTCCGGCACGATGACGGCCGCGGCCATGACNGGCCCCGCCAGCGCCCCGCGGCCGACCTCGTCCAGCCCCGCCACCGGCCCCCGCCAGGCCCGCTCCAGCGAAAAGTCCGGCATATCAGAGATCGAGCCGCAATTGTCCGCCGGGCGGGCGGAAACGGGTTTCGTCCAGCACCCCGTAGCCGCGCTCAAGGCCCAGCCGGCGGCAGGCGATCGCAAACCGCTTCGAGATCATCTCCGCATAGGCGCCTTCGCCCTTCATGCGCACATGGAAGGCGCTCTTGTAGAGCGGCCCGCCGCGCATGTCGCGCACACGGGAGAGCACCCGCGCCGCCCGGTCGGGCGCATGGGCCTCCAGCCACTCCCGGAACAGGTCCGCAATCTCCAACGGCAGGCGGAGCAGCGTGTAGCCGGCGCCGCACGCACCCGCTTTCCGGGCGGCTTCCAGCACCGCCTCCATCTCATGATCGTTCAGCGCCGGGATGATCGGCGCGAAATTGACCGAGACCGGCACGCCGGCGTCCCGCAACCCGGTCACCGCTTCCAACCGCCGCCCCGGCGCGGATGCGCGCGGCTCCATGCTGCGCGCGAGGCGCCGGTCGAGCGTGGTGATCGACATGGTGACATGGGCGAGGTTCTCGCGCGCCATGTCCGCCAGCAGATCCCGGTCGCGCAGCACGAGGGCGGACTTCGTCGTGATCGAGACCGGATGGCGGCAGCGGGCAAGCACTTCCAGCAGGCCGCGCATGACCTCATAGCGTCTCTCGATAGGCTGGTAGGCGTCGGTGTTGGTGCCGATGGCGAGCACCTGGCAGCGATAGTCCGGCCGCGCCAGTTCCTTCTCCAGCAGTTCGGGCGCGGTCGGCTTGGCGAACAGCCGGCTCTCGAAATCGAGCCCCGGCGACAGTCCGAGCCAGGCATGGGTCGGCCTCGCATAGCAATAGATGCAGCCGTGCTCGCAGCCCCGATAGGGATTGATCGACCTGTCGAAGCCGAGGTCCGGAGAGTCGTTCTTCGAGACGATGCTGCGCGGCGTCTCCTCGACCACGCTGGTGCGCAGCGGCGGCGGCGTCTCGTCAGCCGTTCCCCAGCCGTCGTCGAACGCCTCCGGCCGCTCGCGCTCATAGCGTCCGCTCCGGTTGCTCGCCGCTCCCCGTCCTTTCCGAACCGCCTGCATGCGGGAATAATATCGAGAAAATAGAACATATAAAGAAATTTTTGTCATAGAAACAGGAACAGGCGGCGCTATCCTCCTCCGCAGGCCCGGGGCGTCAGGCGGTCGGGAGGCGGAGCCTGTCGCTGTAGAGTTCCACCACGGCGTCGAGTTCCGGGTTCGGCGCCGTCACGTCGATGGCGCGCACGCCGAACATCGCCGGGCTGTGCGGCAGGACGGGTTCCTTGCCGTCGACGAGGTCGCGGGCGAGCTTGAGCAGCCGGCGCCGGGCCGCGATGATCGCGGCGTCCGAGGCGCCGAGATGCTCGTTCTCGCGGTCAACGACGGGCCCCATGCTCTCGACGATGGCGCGGTCCTGGTTGTTGACGCCGGGAATGCCGGTCGCGTTGCCGGCCCGCTGCGAGGCCCGGTCCTGCATATAGCCGTTGTCGCGATTGACCTCGGGCATGAAGCCGCCCGGCAGCGTGCGGGGCGCGGCACCGAGGCCGGTTTCCAGATAGTCGCGGTCTTCCTGCGTCATCGGCGCTTCCGGATTGTAGGAGGTGCCGAAGACGAAGCTGTTCTCGTCGTCGATCGGGATATAGGCGCGCGAGGAGATCGGGTATTTCGGGTGCGGGATGATCGAGTTGCTCGGCAGGATCCACTGCGTGATGCGCCAGTTGAACAGGCTGTCGGCCGTATCGCGCTGGGAGCCGTAGTAGAAGCCGTAATCCGTCGGGNGGATGTGGATNGACGGCATGCCGTCCTGCTGCCAGTTGCCGTGCGCCGCCGCCAGACCGGGCGAGAGCGTCGAGAAATCGTTGAAGCGGTGCAGGAAAGTCGTGTGGCGGGTGTCGATCTCGCCTTCGAAGCCCTGGAAGTAGTTGGCGCGCAGGTGCCACTTCTTCTGCCAGCGGTGCTCAGGCGGCAGCATCGCCCATTCGAACTCGGGCAAGGGCGGCTGCCTGTCCTTCGGCCCCATATAGGCCCAGATCCAGCCGCCCCACTCGGCGGCGGGATAGGCTTTCGTGCGCACCTTGCGCCTGTAGTCGGTCTCGGGCGGCTCGTTCGGCATCTCGACGCAGTTGCCGTCCACGTCGAACTTCCAGCCGTGATAGACGCAGCGCAGGCCGCATTCCTCGTTGCGGCCGAAAAAGAGCGAGGCGCGCCGGTGCGGGCATCTCTCGTCGAGAATGCCGATCCGCCCTGCCGTGTCCCGGAATGCGACCAGGTCCTCGCCCAGCAGCCTGAGGCGCACCGGGTCGCAATCCGGAGTTGGCAGCTCCTCCGGAAGGAGCGCCGGAATCCAGAACCGGCGGAACAGCTCGCCCATCGGCGTGCCGGGGCCGGTCCGGCACAGCAGTTCGTTGTCTTCCGGTCTCAACATTGCGAACGCCTCGCTCGGGGCCGGTGTCCGGCGAAGCATGCCGCCGCCCGGCCCGGCCATCAAGCATGCGCGCCCTTTCGCGCGCCCCGGACTGTTAGGGTAAGCTTACCCGCCAGGGGCAGGAGCCGGGAGGGGACAACGCGATGGGTTGGCGTATCGGGGTCGATATCGGCGGGACGTTCACCGATGTCGCCGTGCTGGACGAGGAGAGCGGGCGCGCGGGCATCGCCAAGGTATCGACCACGCCCCGCGATTTCGGCGCCGCGGTCATCGAGGGCATAAGGGCCGCGATGCAGGATTACGACATCGATCCCGGTTCGGTCTCCCTTGTCTCCCACGCCACCACGGTCGTCACCAACGCGCTGCTCGAGGGGAAGGGCGCCAATGTCGCCCTCGTCACGACCGGGGGCTTCCGCGATGTGCTCGAGCTCCGGCGTTCGGCCCGCGCGGACCTTTACGACCTGTTCCAGAACGCCCCGGCGGTGCTGGTGCCGCGCCGCCAGCGCTTCGAGGTAGCTGAGCGGATCGACGCCCAGGGCGAGGTGGTCGTCCCGCTCGACGAGGCCGGGCTGGATGCCGCGGTGGAGGCGATCCGGAGCCTGGGCGTGGATGCGGTAGCGGTCTGCCTCATGTTCTCCTTCCTCAACGACGCGCATGAACGACGGATCGGCGAACGGCTCCGGGCCGCCCTGCCCGGCGTTCCGGTGTTCCTCTCCAGCGAGGTGCTGCCCGAAATCCGTGAGTTCGAGCGCACCAGCACCACGGCGGTCTGCGCCTATGTCGGGCCGGTGCTGGCCTCCTATCTGGAGCGCCTCGAAGCCGCGCTCGACGAACTCCGCCTGCCGTCGCTCTATGTCATGGGCTCGAACGGCGGCGTCTTCGACGTGCCCGAGGCGATCAAGATGCCGGCCGGGGCCGTGGAATCCGGTCCCGCCGCCGGGGTCATCGCCGCGCAGCGCATGGGACGGCAGCTCGACCGGGCGAACCTCATCTCCTTCGACATGGGCGGCACCACCGCCAAGGCCAGCCTGATCGAGGACGGGCGCATCGAGACCACCTCCGAATACGAGGTCGGCGGGGAGGGGAACGTCGGGCGCTGGCTCCACGGCACCGGCCATCCCATCCGGGTGCCGGTCATCGACCTGGCGGAAGTGAGCGCGGGCGGCGGCAGCATCGCGTGGCTCGACCCCGGCGGCGCGCTCAGGGTCGGCCCTCAGAGCGCGGGCGCGGAGCCGGGCCCTGCCTGCTACGGGCAGGGTGGCACGCTGCCGACCGTGACGGACGCCAATGTCGTGCTGGGCTATCTCAGCCGCACGCACTTGCTCGGCGGGCGGCTGCCCATCGACGCGGCTGCCTCGGAAGCGGCGATCCGAGAGCACATCGCGGATCCGCTCGGGCAGGACGTGGCGGAGGCCGCGGCGGGCATCGTTCGGGTCGTCAACAACAGCATGGCGGAGGCGCTGCGCATCGTGTCGGTGGAGCGCGGCCACGACGCGCGCGAGTTCTCGCTCGCCGCCTTCGGGGGTGCGGGGCCGGTCCACGCGGCGGCGCTNGCCGAAGAGCTCGGCATAGAGGAAGTGATCGTGCCGCCGATTCCGGGCGGGTTCTCGGCCCTCGGCCTTGTCGCCACCGACCTTCGCCGCGACTACTCGCACACCTTCTATACCCGAATCGACGAGGCGGACCTGGATGCGCTCAACCGGCGGCTCGCCGAACTGGAAGGCGCAGCCCGGACCATGCTGCGCAATTCCGGGCTGCCCGAGGCCGACCGCTCCATCGAGCGCTCCGCCGACTGCCGCTACACCAGGCAGGCGTACGAACTCACCGCGCCGCTCGGGGATGGTCCCGTGACGCCCGAGATGCTGGACGCTTGCAGGCGAGTTCCATACCCGGCACCTGCGAACATACGGGCACAAGAACCCCGACGAGGCGGTGCAGATGGTGAATGTCCGCGTCACGGCCACGGGCCGGCTGCCGGGCGTCGAGTTTCGTGCCGACGCGGAGGCGCCTGCCGGTTCCGCCGGAGAGCGGGAGCGCGAGGTGCTGTTCGGCAGCCGGGTCCGCTGCCCGGTCGTTGCCCGGAGCGATCTGCCCACCGGCGCGGAAGGGCGACCGGGCCCGTTTATCGTGGAGGAGATGGACTGCACCACGGCCGTGCCGCCCGGCTGGCGCGCCCGGCGCGACGAGCGCGGATTCATCCTGATGACGAGGAGTGCGTAACATGGCCGCTTCCCATCCGTCGGTCGTGAAGACCGACGCCGCCACCTTCGAGGTCGTCAAGAACAGCCTCTATGCGGTAGCCGAGGAAATGAAGGTGGTGCTCGCCAAGACCGCCTATTCGCCCATCCTCAAGGTGGCGGGCGACTATTCCTGCGGCGTCTTCGACGATCGGGGCGACATGGTGGCCCAGGGCCCCGACCTTCCGATTCACCTCGGCTCGATGCCGGATGCGGTGCGGGCGGTGGTGCGCGCCTGGGAAGAGATCGAGCCCGGCGACGTGTTCGTCCACAACGACCCCTATTTCGGCGGCTCGCACCTGCCGGATGTGAATGTCGTCTCGCCTGCCTTCGTCGACGGCGCGCTCCTCGGCTTCTGCTGCGTGCGCGCCCACTGGCCGGATATCGGCAGCGCCACGCCGGGAAGTTACGGCGCGGTGACGGATGTCTATGGCGAGGGGCTGCGCCTGCCGCCGGTGCGCATCCACAAGGCCGGGACCGTCAACCGCGATGTCGAGGACCTGATCTTCGCCAATGTCCGCACGCCGGCCGAGCGCCGCGGCGACCTGCGCGCGCAGGTCGCGGCCAACCGCCGGGCCTGC
>JGIcombinedJ30088_10005853_pt1 | contig 10479 bp, 13 predicted proteins | sample PinacodermPK_FD_30088 | JGI IMG/M metagenome (IMG submission 30088) | reverse complement strand
CTCTACAACTGATTTCCAAGCATTTCAGCGTCAAACTAATACGAGAAAAAACCCCCTCCTACTGCCGAAATAAATAGGGATTCAACACCAGCGCGCCGTCGAACTCCTTGCCCGTCCGCGGATCGCGCATCACCAGCACCGTCGCCCCGTTCCGCTGCCCCCCGCGCAGATCCAACTCCAGCACCCCGCTCCGCAGGTGCTCGACCCCGTCCGTGCGTTCGACCGGCTCCACCCGCTGATACCGGCCTCCCCGGGCCCTGTAGCCCTCCAACGGCGTCCCCATCAGCGTTCCTTCCGGGTCCAGCCGCCAGTACTCGCGCACTCCGATCCCCAGATACTCCTGTGCCTTGTTCCACGCGTCGTTCTCCGCCGTCGACGGCGAGCCACCTCCAGCACAAAGTCCGGTGCCTTCCGTTCCACCCACGCCTTGAACGTGCGGCGGTTCGCGCCGCTGTCCACCACCACGCCGAATACCACCTGCACGTCCGGCTGCAGCCAGGCCCGGTTTTCGCCGCGTACGTACTAGACCACCAGCTCCACACGCCACGAGTACGTCGTCGCGGTCCCGGAAATGGTGGCGCAACGCCGCCTCGGCCAGCCCGACAGCGTCCCCCTGCCACACGCTCTGCGCGACCCAGGGCCTGTCCGGATACTCCACCGCGTCGGGCTCACGGGGCACCCTTTCGGCGACCGGCGAACCCACCCGAGAGTGCCGTCGAACGGGAGGAGGTCACCGACATAGCGGAGCCGGCGGCTGCCAGCGCCCTTGTTTCCCAGCCTACAACCGCTATGGCTGGAGCCGCCCCCTCGCTACGACAATGCCATGGCGATTCCCGGCAAGGCTCCGGCGACAAGAGCAGGTGTAGGGAATCCCAAACCTGGCCCAATCGTCAACCTTTCGGCGAGTCAGGGAATCGGGGGGAGTTGACCGCAGTGCATATATAGACTAGTCTGAGTATGGTTGGTTTTGCCGCCTCCATAGGCCAAGGAGTCCGAATACGTGTCCGTGATTGGTGCATTTGATGCGAAGACCCATTTGCCGCAACTCCTGCGGCGGGTCCAGGAGGGGGAGCGATTCGTCATCACCAAGCACAATCGCCCCGTGGCCGAGCTGATTCCGTTCAGGGAGCGCGATAGCGCCAGAATCCGCGCGGCGATCGATCACTTGGCCGCCTTCCAGGAAAAGCAGAGCCTGGGGGGAGTGTCCGTCCGCAAACTGATCGAGGAGGGACGCCGATTCTGATGGCATTCGTGCTGGACTGCTCCGTGACCATGGCGTGGGTTTTTTCTGACGAGGCCAACGAGGCGACAGATCGGTTGCGTGAGTCCCTGATCGAAGACAGCGCGTTCGTCCCGGCCCTTTGGCCGATAGAGACAGGCAACGCGCTGTTGATGGCGACCCGCAGGGGTAGGATTGCCAGAAACGACTGGCGCCGGATTCGGGTGGCGCTCCAGGCGCTGCCGATCAACATCGATCCCGTCACAACGGATCGATTGTGGACTGCGGTATTCGAACTTGCGGAAGAGAATGGGATCTCGGTTTACGACGCGATGTACCTTGAGCTCGCGCTGCGGCTACGGCTGCCACTTGCAACACTGGACCGGGGGCTCGCAGCCGTAGCGGAGGCTTGTGGCGTCGAAGGGCCGTGGAGCGCGTAGGTCTTCGTTGCTCACCTGCGGATCGAGCAACAAGCCACGCCGTGTCCACCACTGGCCATTCAAACTCTCGTGCAGGAGCATGTCTCGGAGCGTGCCGAGTTGCTGCCGGTTGAGGACCGCTGGCGATGTCCCGGGGCACCCGCCGTTCCGGTACGTCCGCATCACCGACACCGCTTGGATGTCAGCCATACCGCACTTGCGAGGCAGGGCAGCCCGGGCATCGGATCGGACGGTCAGGAATAAGCAGCGTCCGGCTCGATTCTGTCTAGGTCGCTCGAAGCTGGAAAGGCCGCGTGAGGAATTGATTGGCAGGAGGTGTCTCGGCGTGGGCGGAGCTTCGACAACATCGACATGGCCACTCTGTAGGCCAACTGCGCGTCGGCCGTACTATGGACGGCGTCGGTTGGAAATCGCCCGGCAGAGCCCCGGCATCGCGGCCCGAGGGCTCGAGAGCTGCGCCAGTCAAGGCTGCCTCTACCTGCGGATCGGTGTTCGGAGGGGGATGACTGTTCGTGCACTGTGGGTGAGGGACGCACGCCATGTCGAGTACTGCCCGTGAGGCTGTGGCGTAAACGTCACGTTTGCTGCGCACTCGCTGAAGGCGGACTCGTTCTTGCTATGGGCGCGGCAACAGGCCCTGCGATGCAGCCTCCGGCCGGACTGCCGCCGCAGCAGTCTGCAGTGCGACTCGATAGAATTGGGCCTGTCGGGCAAACCCCTAGGTCCGATACCACCAAGAAATGTCATTGTTTGGCTCTGGCGCCCAGCAGGCCGGTGCGGACGCAAGTGCGGGGCACGGTTTCGGAACAGCTCCGGTTTTCCTGGCCTCGATCAGCACGATCCTCGGCGCCATCCTGTTTCTTCGATTTGGCTACGCTGTCGCTCACGTCGGCCTGTGGGGAAGCCTCGTTATCATTCTTCTGGCTCACCTCGTCACCATACCCACCGTACTGGCCGTGTCGGAAATCGCGACCAACCGGCGGGTAGCCGGCGGAGGTGCGTACTTCATCATCAGCCGCTCCTTCGGAACCAGTATCGGCGGCACGATCGGGATCGCGCTCTACCTATCTCAGGCGATCTCGATCGCCTTCTACCTCGTGGCATTCGCCGAAGCGTTCTCACCAGTCTACGAGTGGCTGGACACTACGTATGCGTTCCAGCTGGACTCGCGCTGGGTCAGCGCGCTGTCTACCGCGTTGCTTGCGATTTTCCTGCTCACCAAGGGCGCGAATCTGGGCGTGCGATTGCTCTGGGCAGTCAGCCTCCTCCTCGCCGCGTCGATCGCGGCGTTTCTGATGGGCGAGGGGCCGGAAGCAATCCGCCCGGACGGTCTCAATGTCACCGACACGATCGACGAAGCCGATGGTTTCGGCACGGTCTTCGCGACATGCTTCCCCGCCTTCACGGGGATGATCGCGGGCCTCGGACTCTCGGGGGACCTCAGGGATCCCCAGCGCAGCATTCCGCGTGGAACGGTTGGGGCGACCCTGGCAGGGATGGTCGTGTACGCGCTCGTGGCGATCAAGCTGGCGCAGAGTGCCACCCCCGAAGCACTCGCCTCGGATCAGTTCGTCATGGTTCAGATCGCGCTGTGGGGCCCGTCGATCTACATCGGCTTGGGAGCCGCCGCGCTGTCCTCGGCCTTGGGCTCAGTCCTTGTGGCCCCGAGAACGCTCCAGGCGTTGGCACGGGACAACGTACTGCCGATTCCATCTCTGAACCGCTTCCTGGAACGGGGCCGTGGGGAAGCCCAAGAGCCCGTAGCGGCCACCTGCATCTCGACCCTGATCGCATTCGTGTTCGTTCTGGCCGGGGGAATCGACTTCATCGCCCAGATTCTCAGCATGTTTTTCATGGTCACGTACGGTGCTCTCTGTGCCGTATCGTTCCTGGAGTACTTCGCGGGCAATCCCTCATACCGCCCTACTTTCCACACGCGGTGGTACGTGTCCCTGCTGGGAGCGGTGATGTGCGGGCTGATGATGCTTCAGATGAGTGCGATGTACACGTTCGTCTCGCTGCTGCTCATGGGGCTTGTCTACGCCGGTCTACGTCGCTCGCGACGCGGCGAAAGGGATCTGACCGCGATCTTCCAGGGAACGATGTTCCAACTCACGAGACGTCTACAGATCACTCTGCAGAAGAGCCGTCCGACGGGTTCGATGGGGGGATGGCGCCCATCGATCGTCGCGGTGACGCGCGACGCCTCGGGCAGGCTGGGGCATTTCGACCTGCTTCGATGGATCTCCCACCGCCACGGTTTTGGACACTTCATCCAGTTCGTGGAGGGCGGCTACTCGTTTCGAGCGGAGATCGAGGCCCGCACGCAAGTGAGTTCGCTCATCGAGCGAACTGAGGTGAGCAAGGCCGGAATATTCGTGGACTCACTGATCTGCCCATCGTTCGAAATGGCATTGAGTCAGACACTCCAGGTGCCTGGCATTTCCGGCCTGCCGAACAACTGCATCCTGCTCGAATTTGACAAGGAGCGTCCGGAAGAACTGGCCGAGGTGGCGCAAGGAGCCCGGATGGTGGCGGAGTCCCTCTTCAATGTCCTGGTCCTGCGGTCCACTCCCTTCCGTTTCGGCTACAAGGCCTCGATCCACGTGTGGGTAACGCAGGAGACCCAGCGGAGCGCGGCCATGATGATGCTGCTTGCGTACATCATCGTCGGTCACCCGGAATGGAGGAAGGCCCAGATCCGCTTGTTCGCTTGCTTCGAGTCCGAAGATGCGGAGCGCGAGGCTGACAAGCTCTCGCAGCTGATGACAGAGGGGCGGCTTCCGATCTCGAAGCAGCAGTTAACGGCAGTCCCATGCAGTGTTGGTGAGACACTGGAACGCGAGGTGACCCGCCGCTCCGGCTCGGCCGACCTTGTCATCGCCGGGCTGCAAGCCACTGACCTCGAGCCGGAAAAGGCCAAGGAGGCCCTGATGAGCTTCCGAGGGGCGAACGACGTGCTGTTTGTCCATTCGAGCGAGAGCATTTCAATCAACTAGGCCTTGCCGGACGGAGGGCGACGACTCGGCTGCGCAGCCTATGGAACTGGCTGGCTGTCATCGGTCTCGGCGGGCAACAGTGCGGCAAGCCGACCGATCCAGCTCCTGTCCCGCGCAGCAGGGAAATTGGTTACGCCGCCAACGATGAGCGCTTGTCGCGGAGGGACATCGGCCTGCTGCGGGCATGGATCGACCAAGGCGTCCGAAATGTGTCCCCGCAAGTTATTCGCTCGCTGAAGAGCAGAGTTGCTGCCGATGGCCACTCCGCCGAAGCCGAGCACAGGGAGATCCTTCGCAAGGTGCTTCTTGAAGGAGAGCCGAACTTTGCCTTTCGGGCCAAGTTGTTGCGAAAACGTCCTAAATCCTCCATCGACAGTAGTGAGATCATACGAGCCGATAGGGACTGGGACAGCGTGACATGAAAGGTTATGTGGTCGACGCCAGCATCGTTGTGAAATGGCTCGTACAGGAGTAATGGTCCGACGATGCGTCGCACCCGCTCGAAGCCGAAGCCACGCTCATCGCTCCGGATCTCGTCTTCGCCGAGATCTGCAATGCGCTATGGGCCGTGCATCGACGTGGTGAAATCGGTTCTCAGGATCTTGCCGATGCTACCGATGCACTCAGAGCGGCACCGATAGGCGTCCCCTTCTCCATGCGTTAACTCGCCGCGTCTTCTGCCCGGCTGGCCGTTGATCTCGACCATCCGGACTACGACTGCTCCTATCTCGCGCTCGCCATTCAGGAGCAGTACCCTGTCGTCACCGCTGATGCCCGATTCCATGAGAAGGTGAGTCGTCACCCTTCCCTGGCGGACCGAATCACCCACGTGGCGTCCCTTGATCTTGACTAGCGCTCAATGACAGTCCTTGCGCAAGTTGTGGGGACATGGGGAGTCAACTCGACCACGGCAGGCACATATCCGCTCTGCCCGACTTGGTGGTGCCCGGACTATTCCGGCGCGATCGGGAGGTGCCCGCGCTTCCGGAAGAGGTCGTTGAGAGCCTCGCCGAGCAGCGACTGATTGGTCCGGCCCTCTTGGGCCGCGATGATACGCAACTGCCGCCGGACGGCCTCGGGAAAGTGCGCAGCGATACTGACGATGCCGGGGCCGCGCGACCTTGAGGCCGGAACTGTCTCCCCGGACGCCTCACGGTCGCCCTGCGGGGACACGTCCTCGACGGGAGTCACCTCTTCAGTCATGATGACCTTCCGAGGCAGCACAGAACTTGGCGATTTCGGGTGTTGGGTCTCCACATGAATGATTCTATTACACTACAATACTTGTCAAGTGCTCGACAAGCCCACAATGCAATTTGGCTTTCGTTGACGATTCCTTAGAAGCGCGCGGTCTCAGAATTACATTTGATTGGATCTGCCCGAAGTCTGGCTAAGCAGGTATGCGCTGATACATTACGATCATTTCGATGTTTCTGTTGGGTAGGATCAAGCAACCCGGTCCACCCTGCGCATTACGACCCTTCGCGCATGGGATATGCCGTGTATGTTTGAGCTGCTCGGCCGGCGGCGCCAATCCTCTGGCCCGTGGCAATCGAGAACGTCGCTGATTGGCCCGAAGTTGTTGCTGTTTGTGTCGTAGGCCGCTTGCTCGCACGTGTGGCAGCATGCGGTTAACGAGATCGCCCTCGTTCCTCTCCGCAGCACTCTACCGGACGCGCCCTTCTCTCCCTGACCGTCTCGGGCGTTTGGTGCACGTTCACGATATCGTCCGCGTCGGCAGCGTGCGGGTGCCTTTCTACGCTGCCTCCATTCGCACTTCCACAGACTTCCCTTCAGGCATCCTTCGATCGGAGTGGAGGATCGGGCACTGGGAAAGAAATCGTGAAGGCGTTTCCTCGGCCCAGCTCACTTTCTGGGGTCAGCGTGCCCCCCATTTCCTCAATCGCATTGCGCGCCAGCGCCAAGCCCGGGCCGGAACCGGGAATCGGTGGACTCGCGCCATTTGGCGCCCTAATAGAACGGCTCGAACACCATGTGCGCGTCACGAGGGGACATTCCTTACCCTCTGTCGCAAACTCGGATTCGCACCTTGCAGCTGCGAGTCGAGCCAGGCTCGTTGTCGGTTTCGATCCGGACCCACCGGCCCGGCAGACCATACTTCACCACGTTGCCCAGCAGGTCGCATAGCCTCAGCCGGAGTGTGATGCTGGCCTCTAGGGCGAGCAGCGCGCAGGTGATCCATACGAGCTGCGAGGTCGCGATGATGCTCAGGCCAAGTAAGAACACGTTGTCTCGAACCTCCTACGGGTTGCGGGTGAACCGGTCGGGGCCGGAGGAAGAAAAGCCGTCCCGTTGTCCCGAGCTGTTCTTCCAGCTGATCGTCACGATCCCTCAGATCGCCGGCAATCCTCCCAGCTGCGCCAGAGGGATGCCGAGGACAGACCGGAGCTCACCCGCTGGTGCCGGAATCCCATGCGCGGTTGTCTCGCGATGCCGAGTGATTGCAACCGTCTCACCACGCTCGACAAGATTCAGGAGTTCTGCCAAACGGGCCTTGGCTCTGGCAGCTTGCAAGGTGCGCATTGCAAGATCCAACCGGTCAATCCAACTGGCCGAATTATTGTGAAGATGGCAGCCGGTCGTGCAACCCTTCGTGGCCGCTCCCGTCAGACCCTCTCGTTGCTGCCACTCCTGCTAGAATCGCGGGCAACCGCTTGAGAACAAGGATTCCATGACCATCTTCCCCGCTCGTTCGCTCGTCCTTGTTCCGCTCTGTCTTGCGGTGTTGTCTGTCGGCCAGTTGCAAGCCCAGGACACCGTCTCGGTCCTCGTCCGTTTCGGCCTGCTCGATACTGCGGAGACCCGCTGGGATGGGTCCGTGTCTGTTTCATCTGGCGAACTGCTGCGGGTTAGCGACTGGCGCCCGAGGCCGGAAAATGCGGTTGGTTCGGGCGGGGCATGGCAGTTTTCCACCCACAAGGGCGTCAACTACAACTGGCGGCCCTACGAGAACCTTCCCGACCGCCCCGTGGAGATCTACTACTGGACACCAGGCGTAATCCTCGACTTGAGAGCTGCGCCAGGCGCTCGGGTGAGCATCTCCACTGCCCAAGGGGACTTCGCTTTTCCTCTATCCGATGCCCGGCTCGGCGAGTCGCTGGAATTCCTGGACGGAGCGGCCGTCGTCGAACGCGTGCCAACTGTCGAGAAGCTGTCGACTGGCGAGTACGAGAACGATTTCGTCGCCGTTCTCGACGGATCCGACGGCAGCGTCCGAACTGCGTGGGTCGCGTACCGTGACGGGGCGAACGAGATTCTCACTCGAGCCTATGACGGAACGTCGTGGGGGCCAGCCGAGACCGTTACCGAGGAGCCCGGCGACATCCACGTGGTCAAGATGGGTCGATCAGGTGACGGGGCGGTGTGGTTCGTGTGGGCCCACCAGGAGAACGGGAACTTCGATCTGTACGGTCGCTCGTTGCATGAGGGGACGTGGGGCTCGACAACGAGGCTGACTGACGCGCCCCAGCCCGATGTCCTTCCCGACCTGGCCACGTCGTCGGACGGGAGCCTCTGGCTCGCTTGGCAGGGATTCCGGGACGGCCAGTCTGACATTCTCGCGAAACGTCACGACGGCGATAGCTGGGGGGCCGAGCAGGTCGTCTCCAGATCCGGCGCCAACGACTGGGAACCGGTTGTCGCGGCGGGCCTGGACGGGGAAATCTATATCGCTTGGGACAGTTACGATGCGGGCAACTACGACATCCTTTTGCGCACATGGGACGGCGAACGCTGGGCCGCGGATCTGCCGGAGCCGATCGTGGCCACGCCTCTGTACGAGGCGCATGTCTCACTTGCGGTGGATGCGCAGAACCGCCTCTGGGCGGCTTGGAACGAGAGCGGGTTGAACTGGGGTAAGGACACGGGATTCTTGTTGCCCGTCGAAGGCACGCTTCTGTACGAGTACCGCTATATTCGGGTCGCGGTCCGAGACGGCGTCGGTTGGTACGAGCCCGCGGCTGACATCAATACCTCGATGCTGCCCCGCGTAGACAGCCGCCACAATGATTTTCCGAAGCTGGCGACGGACAGCAACGGGAGAGTGTGGTTGTTCGGTCGGCATCGCACCATCCGCCAGCGCGACATGCCGGACGACACTCCACTGCACCGCGCGGCCTGGCAGATCTGGGCCTCCACCCTCGACGGCGGCAGTTGGACGTTGCCGTATGAATTCCCCTCAAGCGCTGGGCGGCAGGACGTGCGATGGGGTGTTGGCTCTGACGGGGCAGGCGGATTGGTCGCGGCGTGGCAGTCCGATGGGCGCGATTTCTCCACCTTTCTCTATGAGCACACCGACGTGTATGCCGCCAAGCTCCCGAAGTTTGCCGGGAATCTCCGCGACCCGCAACTGCGGCTCCGCCCGGAGCGCACGGTGCTGTTCCACGATGTAGCGCCCACGGAGGCGGAGGATCTGGAACGGTTGCGCAACTACGAAATCACATCGGAGGGTCGCACCTACAAGATCTATCGCGGGGACACTCACCGCCACACCGAGTTCTCGATGGACGGAAACAACGACGGTTCGCTCTTCCAGACGTACCGGTATGCTCTCGATGCCGCCAGCCTGGATTACCTCCTGGTCAGCGAGCACAACTTCCAGGGCGGTCCGGACCACGAATACATCAACTGGGTGCTGCAGCAGGCGGTCGACGTCTTCTCCGTCAGCGACCGCTTCCAACCCTTCTACGGCTACGAGCGGTCGATCCGCTATCCGGGTGGGCATCGCAACATCCTGCTGCCCAAGCGCGGGACGCCGACCCTGCCGATCATTCCGGAAGAGTCCAACCACGCGCAGGGGGCCGGCCGTCTGTACGCGTACCTGCGAGGCAACGGCGGGATCGCGATCTCGCACACCTCGGCGACGGGCATGGGCACTGACTGGCGCGATAACGACCCCGAAGTCGAGCCGCTGGTGGAAATCTTCCAGGGGGACCGCGTCTCTGCCGAGTACGAGGGCGCTCCCCTGGCTGCTCACCGCGAACGGCCGACCACCCAGGCGGGCGGGTTCCGGCCCGCCGGGTACGTCTGGAATGCCTGGGCGAAAGGATACAAGTTGGGTGTTCAGGCAGCTTCGGACCACCTCTCAACGCACTACTCTTACGCTTGTACGATTGCCGAGAAATTCACCCGTGAAGGCTTGCTGGACGCCATGAAGCTGCGGCACAGTTACGGCGCTACTGACAACATCATCCTGGATTACAGGCTCGAGGCGAACGGCGAGGAGTACTTGCAGGGCGACATCGTCCGCGCGGACGGCCCGTTCCGGTTGGATGTCAAGGTCTTTGGCACGACCACGATCCGTCAAATCGACATCATCAAGAACCAGGAGTTCCTTTACACGCGCCAGAAACTACCGCAAGACATCGCATTTACCTACGAGGATGCCGAAAAGCGGGCTGGCGAGGACTTCTACTACGTGCGGGTGGAACAGAACGATGGTAATGTCGCGTGGTCGTCGCCGATTTGGGTTACCACGAACTAGCTGGCGACGGTTCGAGAAAGGCGATTTCTGTTGCGATGGTGCTGTTGGTTCGTAATCGAGTGAAGGACATCGACAGGTGGAAGGGCGCCTTGGACGGGGATGCTGCCAGGGGCGCCGCGGCCGGCCTGACGGTTCTCCATGTTTGGCGGTCGGTGGACGCTTCAGACGAGGTNTTNTTTCTGCTCGNTGTCGAAGATCGAGNCAGGGCGGAAGCGTTCATGGCCCTGCCGGAGTCAGCTGCGGTTGGTGTCGAGGCTGGCGTGCTTGACGGAGAAGTCCATTTTCTCGAAGAGCTCCCGCCGTGATCCTAGGATACTT
>JGIcombinedJ30088_10005850_pt1 | contig 10481 bp, 9 predicted proteins | sample PinacodermPK_FD_30088 | JGI IMG/M metagenome (IMG submission 30088) | reverse complement strand
ATGATCCATCTCGGCGCGCACGGCACGCTGGAATGGCTGCCCGGCAAGGCGGTGGCGGTGTCCGAAGCCTGCTTCCCTGTGGCGCTGCTCGGTGGCATCCCGGTCGCCTATCCCTTCATCGTCAACAATCCGGGCGAGGCGGCGGCGGCCAAACGCCGGCTTGGGGCGGTGACGATCGGCCATCTGACGCCGCCGCTGAAAGCCGCCGGCTCGCACGGTGCGGGACTCGAACTGGAGCGGCTGATCGACGAATTTGCCGGCGCCGACGGGCTCGACAAGCGGCGCACCGCGCTGCTGCGCGGCGAAATCCTGGAGCGGGCGGAGGCGCTCGGCCTGCTCGAGGAATGCGGCGCCGGCGCCGACGTGCCCGAAGACGACCGGCTGGCCCGGCTCGACGCCTATCTGTGCGACGTCAAGGATCTCCAGATCCGCGACGGGCTTCACGTCTTCGGCCGCGTCCCGGCGGCGGGCCGGCGCAGCGAACTCCTGTCGTCGCTAAAGCGACATGCGCCGGCATCCGGGGCCGCCGATCTGGAGACGCGGCTGGATGCGTGCGCCGCCTCCGAACGGCAGGCGCTGCTCGATGCGCTGGACGGCCGCTTCGTCGCGCCGGGACCGTCGGGCGCGCCGACCCGCGGCCGGGNCGACGTGCTGCCGACCGGCCGCAACATGTTCACCGTCGATCCGCGNGCCATCCCGACTCANGGCGCGATGGCGCTGGCCCGGCGCACNGCCGACGAACTGATCCGCCGCCATCTTCANGAAAAGGGCGACTGGCCGCGCGCACTGATGATCGACCTGTGGGGCAGCGCGACCATGCGCACGGGCGGCGAAGACCTGGCGCTGGCGCTGGTGCTGGTCGGGGCCGAGCTGGTCTGGAACGAGGGGGCCGGGCGGGTCACCGGCTTCGAGATCGTGCCGGCGGACCGGCTCGGCCGGCCGCGGGTCGATGTCACCCTGCGCGTCTCCGGCCTGTTCCGCGACGCGTTCGAAGGCCAGATCGCGATGTTCGACGCGGTGGTGCGTGCGATCGGGCGGCGGCAGGAGAGCGGCGATGTCAATCCGCTGGCCGGCATCGCGGGGAACCTGGATGACATGGCCTTTCGCAAGGCCACGACCCGTATCTACGGCGCGGCGCCCGGCGCCTATGGCGCCGGCGTATCCGTCCTGATCGAGACCGGCGCCTGGTCGCNACGCGGCGAACTGGGCGACAGCTATCTCGCATCCTCATCCAGCGCCTACGGNCAGGGCNTGGACGGGCGCGCCGATCCCGANGGGTTTTCGGACCGNGTCCGCAGCGCCGAAGCCCTGGTCCACGCNCAGGATCACCGCGAAGTCGACCTGCTCGACTCGACCGACTTCGCCGCCCACGAGGGCGGCTTTGTCGCCGCAGCGANCCGTCTGGGCGCCGAGCCGCGGGTCTACCACGTCGATACTGCGGAGCCCGGGACGCCGCACGCCCGGACCCTGGCGGAAGAGATCGCCCGGATCGTGCGCGGCCGGGCGGCCAACCCGGCCTGGATCGCCGGCATGATGCGCCACGGCTATCGCGGGGGGGCGGAGATCGCGCGTTCGCTGGAAGGCATGTTCGCCTTTGCCGCCACGATTCCGGATCGGTTCGACCGCCAGTTCGACCTGATTTTCGATGCAACGCTGGGCGACAGCGAAGTCGATGCCTTCCTCAAACGGAACAATCCGGCAGCGCGCGGCGCCATGATCGACCGGTTCAACGAAGCGGTAGAGCGCAGCCTGTGGCAGCCGCGCCGCAACTCGACGACCGCCATATTGCGCGGGGAAGGCGAATGACCGGCCCGACGGTCAAGGGCTGGTGCCCGTCCCTGCTGACCCCNATGGAATCGGGCGACGGCTTGCTCGTGCGGGTTAAGCCGCNCGCGGCGACGCTGACCGCNGAACAAGCCGAGGTGGTGGCCGCAGCGGCCGGCCGCCACGGCAACGGCATGATCGATCTGACCAACCGCGGCCACCTCCAGGTCCGCGGCCTGTCCGCGTCCGGCGTCGAGGGTTTCGCCGGGGAGATGGCGCAGATGGGCCTTGCCGCGGCGCATCCCCGGGCGGAAGCGGTGCGCAACGTGCTCGCCGACCCGCTGGGGCCGGACGATCCCGCCGCTGCATTCGATTCGCACCGTCTGGCGCGGTGTTTGAGCGCCGTGCTGGAAGCTGATCCGGCCTTCCGGGAATTGCCGGATAAATTCGGCCTGCTGGTCGATGCAGGCGCCGCCCTGCCGCTCACCGGCTGTTCGGCCGACATCATGGTCCGGCCGTACAGAGGCCGCCCGGGCATTGCGCTGGCCGGCGGCGACCGTCGGCTCATTCTGCCGGAGGCCGCGGTAGAAATGGCGGTCGTACNGCTGCTGGCGGCGTTCCTGGCGTGGAATAAGGGGCAGGGGGAGGAGGATTCTCCGTCGCCCCGGGCGCGCATGAAGGCGATGATTGCGGCCTGCGGCGCCGGCGGCGTGTTCGATGCCGCGGGTCTGNCCGGCGCGCAGCCGGCGGAGATCGTCCGCACCGGGNCTGCACAACGGCCGTCGCCCGGCTTCGTGGCGCTGGCAAACAGGGCGCTGGGCTACGTCNTGCTCGCCGCGCCGTTCGGCAGTTTCGAAGCGGCCGCTTTGGCCGCCCTGGCGGCGCTCTCGCGGCGATACGCCGACGGAACGATCCGGGTGACGCCCTGGAAAGCCGTTGTCCTCTGGGGCGTTTCGCCGTCGGAAGCCGCCTGTGTGCGCGAGNCGGCGTCGGACATCGATCTTGTCACTGCGCCGGACGATCCCCGCGGCAGCTTCGTCGCCTGCGCCGGCCGNCCGCGCTGCGCCAATGCCCATGCGGATACCCGTGCCGACGCTGCGTATCTTGCCGGCGCGAACATTTCCGGGCCGGGCGTTTTGCATGTCTCCGGCTGCGCAAAGGGCTGCGCCCATCCGGGACCGGCGGCCGCAACTCTCGTGGCGGCGCCCGGCGGCTACGATCTCGTCCGCGACGGCCGGCCGGGCGACCCCCCTGCGCTTACGGGGCTGACGCGGGAGGCGGCGGCTCGAATTCTTTCCAACCCGAAGGCAGAGGTTCCCGGTTCCGTCCGGTCCGCCTCCGGTTACAGGTAGAGGCGATGACACGGCACTACGACTATAGCCGAGACGGTGCGGAGATTTACGAAAAATCGTTTGCAACCATTCGGTTGGAAGCCGATCTTTCGAAGCTGTCGGATATCGAATCGCGGGTCGCGGTGCGGATGATTCATGCCTGCGGCATGGTCGATCTGGCCGGCGACCTGCGATTTTCGCCCGGATTTGCGGAAGCGGCGCGCAGCGCATTGCGCGCCGGGGCTCCGATCCTGTGCGACGCCAATATGATTGCCAGCGGCATCACCCGGTCGCGCCTTCCCGCCGACAACGAGATCGTCTGTACTCTCGATGTGCCGGAAGTCCGGGATCTCGCCAAGCGCATGGAAACGACCCGGTCGGCGGCGGCGGTCGACCTGTGGCGGGACCGGCTGGCCGGCGCGGTTGTGGCCATCGGCAATGCGCCGACGGCGCTGTTCCGCCTGCTCGAGTTGCTGGACGATGGCGCACCGGCGCCGGCGGCCGTGATCGGCGTGCCGGTCGGTTTCGTCGGCGCCGCCGAATCGAAAGAGGCGCTGGCGGCCAGGGCAGACCTGCCCCATGTCATCGTGCGCGGCCGGCGCGGCGGCAGCGCCATGGCGACCGCGGCCGTCAACGCGCTGGCCAGCGACCGCGAATGATTGTCCGGGATCGAACGACTCGAATCGAACGACTTGACGATGGACGGCACGGGAAAATTGTTCGGTGTGGGGGTCGGGCCCGGCGATCCCGAATTGCTGACCGTGAAAGCGGCCCGCCTGCTGCGCGCGGCGGCGGTCGTTGCCTGGTTTGCCGGGTCGGGGAGGGCGGGGCTCGCCCGGCGCATTGCCGAGANCTACCTGGCGCCGGAAGCAGAGGAGATCCGCTTCACCTATCCCTATACGACGGAANTGCCGAAACATTCCCCCGCCTACCGCGACGCGATGGCGTCCTTCTACGACGAATCCGCGGAACGGATCGCGGCGGCGCTTGACGGCGGNCGCGACGTCGCCCTGTTGTGCGAGGGCGATCCGCTGCTCTACGGCTCGTTCATGTATGTGAACGACCGGCTGGCGGGGCGCTACACCATCGAAATCGTGCCCGGCATCCCCGCGATGGCCGCCTGCTGGAGCCGGGCGGGTGCGCCCATGACGCGCGGCGACGACAGCCTGTCGATCCTCGCCGGCACTCTTGGCGAGGACGCGCTGGCCGAACGCCTGGAAGCGGCGGATGCGGCGGTCGTGATGAAGGTCGGGCGGCACCTGCCGAAGATCCGGCGGGCGCTGGACCGTGCCGGGCTGCTCGACCGCGCGGTCTATGTCGAGCGCGGCACGATGCCGGAAGAACGCATCGTGCGGCTGGCGGAGATGGAAAGCGACGAGGCGCCCTATTTCTCGCTGGTGCTGGTGCCGACCGGCCGGGCGACGTCGTGAGCGGGCATGTCTATGTGGTCGGGCTTGGGCCGGGCGACGAATGCCATCGCACGCCGGCTGCGGACGACGCGTTGAAGCGGGCGCGCCATCTTGTCGGCTACGGGCCCTACCTGGCGCGCGCGCCGGTGCGGGACGGTCAGGTCGTCCATGCCTCGGACAACCGGGAGGAACTGGACCGCGCCTGCCTTGCGCTCGATCTCGCCGGGGCGGGCGAGACGGTTGCCGTCGTGTCCTCGGGCGACGCCGGCGTGTTCGCCATGGCGGCGACCCTGTTCGAGGCGGTCGAATTGCAGGGCGGGGCCGGTTGCGACATCACCGTCCTGCCCGGCGTGACGGCGATGACCGCCGCCGCCGCGCGGATCGGGGCGCCGCTCGGCCACGATTTCTGCGCCATCTCGCTGTCGGACAATCTGAAGCCGTGGGAGACCATCCTGCAACGTGTGCGGGCCGCCGCGGAGGCGGATTTCGTCATGGCCTTCTACAACCCGATCTCGACGGCGCGGCCGTGGCAGCTCGGCAAGGTTCTGGATCTGCTGCGCGAAGTGCGTGCGCCGGATACGCCGGTCATNTTCGCCNCCGCGGTCAGCCGGCCGGACGAACGGATCGTGGTCGTGCCGCTCGGCGAAGCCGAACCCGGTATGGCGGACATGCGGACTGTGGCGATCGTCGGCTCCAGCGCGACGCGCAGCGTCCCGCGCGGCGCGGACGGCGTCTGGATCTACACGCCGCGCCGNGCCGCGCCGGTTTCCGCATGACGCGCGACCAGCCAGTCCCAGGCCTCATCGACCGTCGGNACCGGCGCGCCGNTTGCCTGCGGGCGTTCCACCATGACAACGGGCAGGCCCAGCCGCCGCGCTGCGATGAGTTTGGCAACGGTAGCCGAACCGCCCGAATTCTTGGTCACGACGGTTTCGATCCGGTGCGCGCGCATCAGGCGTTCTTCATCCTCCGCCGCAAACGGGCCGCGCGCTGCCATGAAGCTTGCGTTGCGCGGCAGATCTTCCGGCGGCGGTGGATCGACGCTGCGAACGATGTAACGGTGCTGTGCCATGGCCCGGAAGGGCGCGAGATCCTTGCGGCCGACGGTGAGAAACACGGTGCGCGGAGCCGCCCCCAGCGCAGCCGCAGCGCCGGGCATATCGGCCACCCTGACCCAGCGGTCGCCGGCCTGTTGCGCCCAGGCCGGGCGGCAGACGGCGAGGCAGGGTACGGAAACCGTTGCCGCCGCTGCCGCGGCGTTGGCGGACATGGTCGCGGCAAAGGGATGGGTGGCGTCGACCAGGGCGTCGACGCCNTGTTCGCGNAGATAACGCGCAAGGCCGTCCGCGCCGCCGAAACCGCCGATGCGCGTCTCGATCGCCGACGGTTTGGGCGACCGGGTCGCGCCGGCCAGCGACAGGAGGCCGTCGAAGCGGCTGTCGTCGGCAATCCGCCGCGCCAGGCTGCTGGCCTCGGCCGTGCCGCCGAGCAGAAGGACNTTCAATCGTGACACCGTCCGGTTCTCCGGCGCCAAAGGATTCGGCCGGANGCGGCCGGCGCTGGCTATCGATTATCGGAGTCGGCGAGGACGGTGTCGAGGGATTGAGCGCNCCGGCCCGGCAGGCGGTCGCAGAGGCCGNGGTCGTGTATGGAGGNCGGCGCCATCTGCGCCTGCTGGCGAGCCTGATCCGCGGCCGGANCGCTCCCTGGCCGAGTCCGATCCGCGCCGNCGTTCCGGAGATCGAGGCGCTGAGCNGGACACCCGTCGCGGTCCTGGCGTCCGGCGATCCGTTCCATCACGGAATCGGCTCGGTCCTGGCGCAACGGATCGAGGCGGCCGAAATGGCGGTTTTCCCGGCGCCGTCGTCGTTCGCTCTGGCGGCAGGGCGGCTGGGCTGGGCGTTGCAGGATGTCGAAACCGTATCGCTGTGCGGCCCGCCGCTGGAGACGCTGCTGCCGTTTCTGCAGCCGAACCGCCGCGTTCTTGTGCTCTCGGCGGATGAATCCACGCCCCTGGCGGTTGCACGGTTTCTGACCGGGCACGGCTTCGGAGCCAGCACCGTGATCGTGCTCGAAGCGCTGGGCGGGCCGGACGAGCGGATCCGCCGGTGCCCGGCCGACCGTTTCGATCTTCCGGATGTTGCACGGTTGAACCTGATCGCAATTTGCGTGGCGGCGGCGCCGGAGGCCCGGATCGTTCCCGTGGCGGCGGGCCTCGCCGACCGCCTGTTCGAGTCGGACGGCACGATGACGAAGCGAGAAATACGCGCCGTCACTCTGTCCAGCCTCGCGCCGCGGGCCGGCGAACTGCTCTGGGATATCGGCGCCGGTTCGGGTTCGGTCGCCATCGAGTGGCTGCTGGCGCATCCGGCCAACCGGGCGGTCGGCGTCGAGCGGCGCGGGGACCGGGCGGCAACAGCGAACCGCAACGCGGCATCTCTCGGCGTGCCGCACCTCGAAATTGTCGTCGGCGAGGCGCCGGGTGCACTGAAAGCTTTGCCGGCTCCGGACGCGGTGTTTGTCGGCGGCGGGGCTGCCGGCGCCGGGGTGCTCGAGGCGGCGTGGCAGGCGCTGGCGCCCGGCGGCAGACTGGTTGCGAACAGCGTCACGCTGGAGAGCGACCTGGCCCTCGGCGCTTTTGTCGAACGGACCNGCGGTACGCTGACCCGGCTGTCNGTCGAACGGCTCGACCGGATCGGCGAAATGCNTGGTTTCCGCCCCGCAATGNCGGTCACCCAGTTCNTGGCAATCAAGCGATGATCGTCGTCGGGATCGGATGTCGCCGCGGTTGCCCGGCTGCCCGGATCGGCGCTGCGGTCGGCGAGGCNCTGGAGCGGGTCGAGATGACGCCGGAGCGGATCGATGCGCTTGCCGCGCCGGCGTTCAAGGCGGAAGAGGNTGCCCTCTCCGAGACAGCCNCGGCATTGGGTGTGCCGCTGCGTTGGATCGGACGGGCGTCTCTTGAGGCGGTCCAGCCCCTGTGCCCGACAAAGTCGTCAACGGCGGCGGAAGCGACCGGACTGGCCGCCGTTTCCGAAGCCGCCGCGCTTGCAGCCGCCGGGCGCAATGCGCGCCTGTTGCTGCCCCGGATCGCGCGCGACGGCGTAACCTGCGCAGTGGCGCNCGGAGACGGCGCCTGACGGCCGGCTCGACAGTTCGTTCGAGGCAGAGGGACCGGAANTCGACCCAGGGGGCGGATCGCCGTCGNGCGGCGCCCGATAACGCCGGACCGGGCAGCGCGGGCCGGCGCGGGAACGCAACGTTGCTACNCTTCTTCCGGCCGGGCCATGCGNTAGCCGACCCCGCGTTCGGTAAAAATGTAGGAAGGGCGGGTGGCGTCGTCGCCGAGCTTCTGACGNAGCCGCTTGATGAAAGCGCGCACGAGCTTCAGGTTGCCGCTGCCGCGTCGGCCCCANACNTGGCGCAGCAGGGTCTCGTANGTCGTTACCCGTCCTGCGTTGAGCGAGAGCACACGCAGCAGATCGAACTCGGTGGCGGTCAACACCACCGCACGACCGGCCGCGCTGACCTGCCGCCGGTCGTAGTCGATAACCAGGTTTCCCACCGCGAAGGGCGCGGGATCGGCGTGGTGGCGCAACGCTGCCCGGATCCGCGCCGTCAGCTCGGTCGGCGAAAAGGGCTTGACGATATANTCGTCGGCGCCTGCTTCCAGCGCCCGCGCGATGGTCTCGTCGCGCCCGTAGCCCGAGATGAAGATCACCGGCAGGTCGGCGAGCTCGGGGACGGTCTCCATCAGCTCGATGCCGTCGGTCCCGGGCAAGATCAGGTCGAGCAGGACCAGGGCGGGTTTCTCCGCCTCGAGGATGCGCGGTAACTCCCGGTAATCTCCGGTGACGATCGGGGTGTAGCCGGCCTCGGCGAGCGTGTCGCGCATATAGTGGAGCGTCTGCGGGTCGTCATCCAGCGCCAGNATGCGCGCTGGCTCNGGCGCTTCGCGGATCGCCCCGCGGGGNCCCCGCGCGGGAACCGCACCGTTGTCCGCCGCCTCNGCNACCGGCAGCGTGAAGGTGAANCGTGTGCCGAGGTCGACGCCGCCGCTCTCNGCCCGGATGCGCCCGCCATGNGCCTCGACCAGTCCCTTGCAGATGGCGAGTCCGAGCCCGCCGCCGATCCCGCGCGCGCCTTTCCCGTCGACGGTATATTTCCCGAACAGCTTCGCCAAGCGCTCCGGCAACACGCCACGGCCCTCGTCGGTGATCGAGACGGCGACATGCAGCCCTGTTTTCTCCGCAGCAATCCGGATGGGCGTGGCCTCGGGCGAATGCCGGGCGGCGTTCGACAGCAGGTTGTTCAGCACCTGCACGATGCGTTGCCGGTCGGCCAGCACCCGNGGCAGGTCGCGCGCAATGTCGATGAGGACCGGGTGCCGGGCGCCGCCGGTCAGGAAGGTGGTGCGCGCCTCTTCGATCAGCGCGGCTACCTCCGNGGGTTGCGGGGAGACCGAGAGCGATCCCGTCTCGATGCGACTCGCGTCGAGCAGGTCGCCGATCAGGCTGTCCATGCGGTTGGCCTGCTCGTCGATGATGCGGAAGAACTGCACTACCTCAGCCGGGTCCAGGACCCTCGCGGCGCGAAGCACAGTGGCGGCCGATCCCTTGATCGAGGTGAGAGGCGCGCGCAACTCGTGGCTCACCATGCCGAGGAACTCGGCACGCATTCGCTCAAGCTCCTCAAGCGGCGCAAGATCCTGCATCGTGACTACCATCGAGGCAACCGGTCCGTCCGGTCCGTCCGGTCCGTCGGAACTGTATATCGGCGTCGCGTTCACGAGCGTGGTGACGCTGCGCCCGTCGGGGGTGCTGAGCACGATCTCCTCGGCGCGCATCGGCTCCGCGCCGCTCAGCGCAGTTGCGAGCGGAAGCTGGTCAAGGGCGAACTCGCGCCCGTCGGCGAAACGGCAGGTAACGATCCGGAGCAGGTCCTCGGCCGGGCGTCCGGGCGTGCACAGTTTCTCGACGATGCGCCGTGCCTCGCCGTTGACAGAGATTGCGTTGCCGGTCTGCGCGTCGAACACCGCGACACCAACCGGAGAGGTCTCGACCAGCGCCTCGAGATCAGCCCGGGCGCGGTGCTCGTCGCGGTATGCGCGCGCGTTGGCGATCGCAGTCGCCGCCTGCGAGGCGAACATCACCAGGACCTCCTCGTCCTCGTCGGTGAAGACCTCTCCGCTCTCCTTCTCGACCAGGTAAAAGTTGCCGACATGCATGCCCAGGTGGCGCATCGGCGTGCCCTGGAAGGTTCGCCACAGCAGCCTGTCCGGGGCGATGCCGAGCGAGCGCACATAGTTGGGCACGTCTGGCAGCCGGAGCGGCCCCGGCAGGTCGCGGAAATGCTCGAACAGCCGCACGCCGTCGGGCCATTCGACCAGCGCCTGGTGCACTTCCTCGGTCAGGCCGGAGGTGACAAAGTCCTGGAGGGCGCCCGTCTCGTCGATGGTCGCGATTCCGCCGTAGCGGGCGCCGGTGAGCGCGCGGGCGCTCTCGATGACCTCATTGAGTACGGTCTCGAGGTCGAGGCTCGCGCTGATGCGCAGGCTCGCCGCGGTCAGGGCGGAAAAGCGTTCGCGCAATATTGCAATTTTGCGCTTCAGTTCGTCGCGATCGCTCAAACGATCCTCCGTCTTGTTGGGCGAGCGGCGTTGCCGCAATGGCGCACTGCATGCGGAATATACTTAATCTTCATATTTCCACCGTAAAAATGAACGTGAACTTCACACAACATGCCACAAACGTCGAATTGCTCGTCTGGGCAGGGCCGTTCGATTGCCCGCACAGCGCCGTTTTCCCGGTGCATCCCGGGCGAAAGGCGCGCAGCCCGCGAAGGGTTTCCGCCTCTTGCGCCTTCTCTTCCAGCGGCAGGCGCGGGTCGACGCGGTCATCGCCATGGGGAAAGCACGCGCCGGCTTCCATGCTACCGCGACTCTATGCACGTTCTCCGGAACCGGGTAATTTTCGAA
>JGIcombinedJ30088_10005844_pt1 | contig 10488 bp, 10 predicted proteins | sample PinacodermPK_FD_30088 | JGI IMG/M metagenome (IMG submission 30088) | reverse complement strand
ACCAGCACCAGCGTGCGCATCAAGAACACGCCCAAGGGCCAGGTTGAGGAAATGGGCATCGTGATCATGTACGGCATGGAAGAGTGGTACATCGACGAGTAACCCGTCTCGTTGGCTGCCCATAGCAGACATCTGTTGACCGCAGACCGGGGACTCGCGAGTCCCCGGTCTGCGCCACCTTCCCAGGGGACCATCCGTCTTGACTGCCTACATTGCACGCCGGGTGCTTTTTCTGTTCCCGATGCTGTTCGTAATCTCGGCCGTGGTCTTTTGGATCATTCAGTTGCCGCCCGGCGACTTCATGAGCACCTACATCGCCAACCTGGAATCATCCGGGATTGATGTCTCGGACGAACTTGCCATAACCCTGCGCCGTCAGTACGGCCTGGACCGCCCAATTACCTTCCAGTACTTCTACTGGATACGCAACATCGTTACGGAAGGCGACTGGGGCCGCTCCTTCAGCTGGAACAAGCCGGTCGCGGACATCCTGGCGGAACGGGTACCGCTGACCGTCGCCGTCTCCCTTACCTCCACCATCTTCGTCTTCCTGATGGCGATTCCGATCGGGATCTTCTCCGCCACCAACCAGTACTCCCTCTTCGACTACTTCTTCACCTTCCTGGGCTTTGTCGGAGTCTCAATTCCCCCGTTCATGCTGGCCCTGATCCTGATGTGGGGTATGTTCACATTGTTCAACTGGAGCGTGGGCGGCTTGTTTTCGCCGGAGTACATCGATGCCCCGTGGAGCGTCGCCCGGGTCCTTGACCTGATGACGCGCATCTGGTTCCCTGTGGTACTCATCGGCCTGAGCGGCACGGCCGGACTGATGAGGGTCATGCGAGGCAACCTGCTGGACGAGTTGCGCAAGCAGTACGTGGTAACGGCCCGGGCCAAGGGCATTCCCGAAATACGCGTGCTGTTCTACTATCCGGTCAAGATTGCCATCAACCCGGTGATCAGCACCATCGGCTGGATTCTGCCCGGCATCGTAGCGGGCGAAGTGCTGGTCTCCATCGTCCTAAACCTGCAAACGACCGGACCGGTGCTGTTTGATGCCCTGTTGGCCCAGGACATGTATCTGGCCGGCAGCATCACGCTGATCCTGTCCATGCTTGTAATCTTCGGCAACCTGATTGCCGACCTGCTCCTGGTCTGGGTCGATCCCCGCATCCGCTTTGGGAACGTTGAAGAATGACGCTCGCGGAGCTTGACGTACCCGTAACCCACGAGACCGCGGAGGTCTCCGGCGAGGAGTTCTACCGCGCCACGCAGTGGCAGCTGATCTGGTGGGCCTTCCGCAAGCACCGGGCCGCCATGATGGGCCTGGCGGTCCTGGGCCTGCTGTACCTGCTGGCCCTCTTCTGCGAGTTCGTGAGCCCGTATTCCACGCTGTACCGCTTCGACGGCTACCTGGACGCGCCGCCCAGCCGCATTCGCATCCGCACCGAGGACGGTGCCTTGACCAGACCCCATGTCCTGGACATCGAACCGACCCTGGACATGGAGACCTTCCTGACCAAGTACACACCCGTGGAGGGAGGCGAGCGCCATCCCATCCGGGTGCTGCACCGCAACCCCGAGTTCGAATACAAAATGTGGGGCCTGTTTTCCACGGACCGGCACCTGTTCGGCACCGACGGGGCCCCCGTCTTCCTCTTCGGCACGGACCGCCTCGGACGCGACCTGTTCACGCGGACCATGTTCGGGGCCCGGATTTCCCTCACGGTGGGTCTGGTGGGCGTGGTGATCAGCTTTGTGCTGGGTCTCCTCATTGGCGGTGTCGCCGGTTATTTCGGCAACCTTGCCGATCAGATTTCGATGCGTGTGATCGACTTCATCGTCTCGTTGCCGACGATTCCGCTGTGGATGGCCCTGTCCGTGGCCCTGCCCCGGGAATGGTCGGTGGTGAAGACCTACTTCGCCATCACGCTCATCCTGTCCCTGATCTCCTGGCCGCCGCTGGCCCGCCAGGTACGGGGCAAGTTCCTCTCCCTAAGGGGAGAGGATTTTGTGACCTCTTCGCGTCTCGTGGGTTCCAGCGAGATGCGCATCATGTCCATCCATCTGCTGCCGTCCTTCATGAGTCATCTGATTGTGACGCTGACCCTGATGGTGCCCAACATGATCATCGGAGAGACGGCCCTCAGCTTCCTGGGACTGGGCATGCAGCCGCCGGCCGTCAGCTGGGGTGTCCTGCTGCAGAACGCCCAGAACGTGGTGACGTTGGCACTCCATCCCTGGAAGCTTATTCCCTGCCTGTTCGTGATCGTCACCGTGCTGATGTTCAACTTCCTGGGGGATGGCCTGCGCGACGCCATGGATCCCTATGCCACCTGACAACACCGCCAGTTCATCGGTGGCGGAGCCGGTCCTGGAGATCCGCAATCTGGTCACGCACTTCGAGTCCGACGAGGGCGTGGTCAAGGCGGTGGACGGAGTCACGCTCTCGCTGGAGCGGGGCAAGACCCTGGGCGTCGTGGGCGAGAGCGGATGCGGCAAGAGCGTGATGGTCCAGTCGATCCTGCAGATCGTGGGTCCCACGGGATCGATCAAGGACGGGGAAATCCTGCTGCACCGGGACCGTGAGGTGGTCAACCTGACTACGATGGCGCCTGGTAGCCAGGCCCTGCGGGATGTGCGGGGCGGCGAGATTGCCATCATCTTCCAGGAGCCCATGACGGCCTTCTCCCCGGTGCACACGATCGGGTGGCAGATCAGGGAGGCCATCCTTCATCACGAGGAAATGACTGCGAAGGAAGCCGAGGAACGGGTGGTTTCGCTGCTGGGACAGGTCGGCATCCCCGATCCGGAAAAGCGCCTCCATGCCTACCCATTCGAACTGTCCGGCGGCATGCGGCAACGGGCCATGATTGCCATGGCGCTGGCCTGCGCCCCGCGGGTCCTGATTGCCGACGAACCGACCACGGCCCTGGACGTGACCATCCAGGCCCAAATCCTGGACCTGCTGCGCACCCTGCAGCGCGACACCGGCACCAGCATCATCTTCATCACCCACGACATGGGCGTGATCGCCGAGATGGCGGACGACGTGGTCGTCATGTATCTGGGCGAGGTCGTGGAACACGCCTCGGTCTGGTCCCTGTTCGACAACCCGCGGCATCCCTATACCCGCGCCCTGCTGGAATCGATCCCGCACATCGGCGAGGCCCAGCAAGACCGTCTCAAGCAGATTGTGGGCACCGTGCCGGATCCCTTCAACCTGCCCCAGGGCTGCCACTTCCATCCGCGTTGCGAAATGATGCAGCCCGGCATCTGCGACGTGGACAAGCCGCGCACGCTTGAGGTTGCGGAGGGCCACACGGTGGCCTGTGTTCTGTACGACCCCGACGTGGGCATGTCGGCCGAGGAGGCATTCGGTGAGTGACGGCGCACCGCTGCTGGAAGTCCGCAACCTGAAGAAGTACTACCCGCTCTCGCAGGGGTTGTTCAAGCGCAAGGCCGGCATGGTCAAGGCTGTGGACGATGTGTCGTTCACGATCCGGTCGGGCGAGACGTTCGGGCTGGTGGGAGAGTCGGGCTGCGGCAAGTCCACAATTGCCAAGTCCGTAATCCGCGCGGTGGAGCCCACCGACGGCGACGTCATCTTCCACTTGGACCAGCCCAGGAACCTGGCCAAGCTCAATCGGGAGGAGCTCAAGGTTGCCCGGCGCCACATCCAGCTGGTGTTTCAGGATCCCTTTTCCTCCCTCAATCCCCGCCACCGCGTGCGCGACATCATTGGTGAGCCGCTCAAGGTCAACGATGTCGCGGGAGGGCAGGAACTGGAGGATCAGGTCGGCCACCTGATGTCCTCCGTCGGCCTGCGGCCCGAGTATCAGGTCCGCTATCCGCACGCCTTCAGCGGCGGCCAGCGCCAGCGCATCGGCATCGCGCGGGCCCTGGCAATGCATCCAAAGCTGATCATCTGCGACGAGCCGGTATCCGCCCTGGACGTCTCCGTGCAGGCGCAGATCCTGAACCTGCTCAACGACTTGCAGTCCGAGTTCGGGTTGACCTACCTGTTCGTCTCCCACGACCTCGGGGTGGTGCAGCACATCTCCGACCGGGTGGCCGTGATGTATGTGGGCAGGCTGGTCGAAACCGGCCCGACCCGCAAGCTGTTTGAGGCTCCCCAGCATCCCTACACGGCGGCTTTGCTCTCCTCATCGCCCAAACCGCACCCCAGGTTCCGGCGCACGCAACCGGTCCTGACCGGAGAGGTACCGGATCCCCTGTCCGCACCGTCCGGCTGCCACTTCCACCCGCGCTGCCCCTATCGCCAACCGGTGTGCGAAGAGAAGTTTCCGCCCTTGGAACCCGTGCCCGATTCGCCAGGACAGTTCGTGGCCTGCCACTTTGCGAGCGAAATCGAATTGGAAGGGGTTCCGACAGTAGCGTCCGGTTGACACGCGGCTCTATCCGAGAGCAAGCTGTTTAGAACTGTCAAAACATCGAACGCTCAGCTGTGGTACCCGTTCGATCCATGGAAACCCGATCCCAACCCACCGGAGAGCCAATCACAGGCAAGGTGTTGGCTTGGGCTATCGACGAGAGTGGGTTCTCAGCATCGGACCTGGCCAAACGTTTGAAAGTCTCGCCGGACTCCATCGAGGCGTGGACCTCGGAATCGGTAAATCCTACTGTTGGTGAACTCACCCGACTCGCGGACGTACTTAAGCGGCCAAGGGCTTTGTTCTTCGCACCTCATCCGCCCAAAGACCGCATTGCCCCGGAATACCGGCATGTCGCCACAGACGAGGGTCGGCGCGACCTTGGCAGTGAGGAACTGTTGACCATACGTTGTGCCAAGCGTGTCCAGTCAATCGTTGCGGAAGTCCGAGCTGATTCGGGAGTGTCCGCAGAGCCTGTCCCAACACACACCCTTAACGAACCGCCCGAAGTTGTGGGTAGGGAATTGATGGATTGGATACTGCCTGGCCAGCCCGATCGGCACCTGTCATTCACAGAGTGGCGTGCAGTGTTCGCAGCCCGACAGATCCTGGTTCTAGTCCTGCCGGTCAGGTTCGGGACCAGTCCAGACGTTGGTCCAACGCGTCCGTCCATTAGAGGGTTTGCCCTGTTAGACCCACTTGCCCCCGCCATCGCCGTGATTTCATCGGAGATTCAGACTGCGAGGACATTTACACTGTTTCACGAATTGGCACACCTCTCCCTCGGCAAAGTCCACGCCTGCGGACCCGCCGCGTTGGGTGCAGCCAACCTCAACACCACAACCCATCTCTCAGTGGAGACATGGTGCGATCGTGTTGCCGAACATGCGTTGATCCCAACACTTGGGCTCAAGCGCGTGGTCAGCGCCAGGCAACCTGACCTGGCACTGGTGGAAACAGTGGGAAGGCACTTCAAGGTGAGCCATCGGGCCGCTGCTGTAGCACTGATCCACCGGTCGCTGGCAGCTCCTGCGCTTTACGACGAAGTCGAGGCCAGATGGCCCCTGTTGGATGGGGACAAGCCCCAGGAATGGAGAGGCAAACCAAGATCCAGGGCACGAATCAGAGTCGATGAATGGGGCCACTCGGCCATGGAAACCATTTTGAATGCCTTTGAACACAGGGCTGTTTCGGAGATGAAGGTTAGGCGTTGGCTGAAACTTTCGGGTCCCGAACTGGACGAAGCCAGATCTCATCTGGAGATCGTTCCGTGAATTCACTGTTTGCAGACACCGAAGAATGGGGTCAAGTGTTTGTAATCGATTCCGATGCGTTGATCGATATCAAGTTAGAGATTAGTGTAGCTGAACAGTGGGATGTGGGAGTCGACATCGTTCGTGCTGCGAAAAACCATAAATTGTTGATACCCATTCAAGTACACAACGAGGTGGTGAACGTAAGGCATCCCCGACTTTCCAGCCCCTTTGGCCTCCAAGGTTTGGAAAATCATTCAAGGCGGGGCTAATGTTCGTCCTTCACCTCAGGCCTTGAGGACAGTCTTGGCAACAGAACTATCATGGATAGGGATGCTCGGTAGCGAAGAAGAGGATATTGCAGATCCATATGTGATTGCACTTGCGCTGGATCTGAAACAGATTCGCCACGGCGAGACCGTTGCTGTAGTGGCTCACGACAACTTGGTGAGATCGACATGCGATTCCTTGGGGCTACGTTGTTTGGAATTGACAGAGTTTCTCAGCTACATCAGGAACAATCCATCCAATCATCAAGGCTGAGAGCCTTTGCGTATAACTGTTCAGCAACCGTGTTGGAAGTCAAGCCTTGATGACCGTGGCATGGACCGATTGCCGGCCCAGCCGCCGTTGGAGGCGGCCGGTGGTGGTCGGATGGACGAGATTGTCTTCGGCGTAGGGCGAAAGGTTCAATCTACCTGCCTCAGACGCGCCTGTAGCTCCCAGTCCTTGGCCGTCAGGCGGATACTGCTGCTTGCTGCTGCGGGGTTTGTCCGGAATCGTCATTTCCAGCCATTCGGCTTCCATCAAGGGCTTGAGGATTTGGTTCCGGAACTTGGTCCGGTTGCTCCTATCAGTCACCTGCATCAGTTTCCCTATTGCATTTGTCGTCAGACAGTTCCGAATGATGTCAACTTGGTCCCGACTTGACGCTAGGTTGGTGTGCGATGTCAACGTGCGGCCGCTTTAAGGTGGCAACCCCTCAGTGCCCGGTCACCTCAAACACTGGCTCTGACACACCGTGTTCCCGACAAAGAGCACGGATGCGGCGAATGCCGGACCCAATCGGTCCACTGGGTCCATCCGATGTAGCATCTCGAACAGCAGTGGCTGGCGACAGATGGCGGGCTGGATCCCCGCCCGGTTGGCTCAAATCATGGCCTCAGGCGACTCTGTGAGTGCCCTGCCTTCACCGACTTACTTCCCGAACTCAACAATGGGTATTCCGTGTAGCGGTACGGACCGCTGCGACCACCAAGCACGGCCACGCGGGTGCCGACTTTCGACCAAATGACGTTTCCGTTTGTGTCCAAGTCGGTTCAAGTGGCCAAGTTGCTGAAGGAATGGCCTATTTGTTCAGTGAGCGAATGCCCGCAGGAAATCTGCCGGCATCATGACGCCTACCCCTCTAACCTGGACTTTGTATAAAGCGATCCCATCCGTCCGGGTGGGCGGCAGGCGGGGGATGCGGGGATTGCGGGCGCATCCCGGTTGCGGTCGTGTTCAGGCGGTGTAGCAGAGGAAATCCCAGAGGTGTTCAGGGGCCAGCGGCGGCGGTTTGGGCATGTCGGGGGGCGGCCGGGACAGGGGAAAAGGGGGTTGGCCGGTCCCGAGGGTGGCCCGCTCGAGGGCCAGGACCTCCGCGAACGTGGGCGCGGTCTGGGGTACCAGGCGGTCCGGCGGGGCGGGCCGGCGGCGGCCCCGCAGCCGCACGTGTGCGGTCACGGTGACCCAGCTGAAGAGCCCCAGCAGGGCGGGCGTGGTGCGGGCGATGGCCGGAGCCGACCACGAGCGCTGGGTCTCGCCGCCCAGGTGGGCGCGCACGGCCTGGAAGGTGACCTCGATCTGCCAGCGGCGCAGGAACCAGGCCACAATCGCGTGGGGCCGGCACTGCGGGTCGGTGCAGAGCAGGGCCATGGGGCCCGGGTGCCAGCCTGGGTCCCGCAGCAGCACCCGGCGTAGGGGCACGACGGGCTGGCCGGAGTGATACCAGAGGGCCGTGCCGGTCGCATAGGCCAGGCACTTGCGCCGACCGTCGTACCCGCGTACGCGGACTGCCGTCCAGACCGTCCCGGGGTCGACCAGCCGCTGGCGCAGCGAGGGTTGCCGGGCTCTTTGATCCGGGGACGGCCCCGCTGTCCCGCGCGCCGCTGGGGCGGCGGGTCGTAGAGCCCGGCATCCAGACGCAGGCGCACGACGGCCACAATGGACAGCCGTCGGCAGGCCACCAGTAGGCGCATGGCCAATCTCATGGCCGAGCCGGAGACCGCGGGGCCACCGCCCGGATGACCTGCCGTGGGCTCTGCGCTCCGTCCAGAGGATCCATGAGGCCTGCGGGGCCCACGGATCCCGCGCGTGAGGGCGGGGAAGGCGGTTCCAGGGCCCATCGGGCCGCTTGCACATCGATGCCGCGCACCCTCGTGGAGGTCGATGTCACCCAAAACCCATCCTTCAGCAGCCTGATAGGGCCTGCAACTACCGGGGAACCACCATCTTGGCAATCAGGGCCAAAGGGGGAGGGCAGTGCAGTCCACCATGAAGGGCGAACCAGAAATGCCGGAAAGCACGGCACTCAACCAACACCGACCGAATCACAATGACGATTAACCTGTCAACAACCACGCACCTTGACGCGAATCGAACAATTTGTTACACTCCCACGTGACAGACTGAATAACCCGACTAGATCCTCGTCAAACGTTCCTCATTTTGAATTGTCAACAGCAATACCATGAACAAATCCAAACAGCGTAACGTTACCACAATACAACAATGTTTTGACCGCCTCATAACGGCGACTCCCGAACACAAGCCAAAAGCATTTCATGATTTTTCAAATTCCATACTGCATCATTTCAACCACATCAACCACGATGACGCAAGTCACGAACTGTTCTCCGTCGAGTTACCATTTGAAATCCAATCGTTTGCCGCAGTTTGGCTTCTGCGTGCGTTAGTTGATTCAAGAACCGCACTGGGGTTTGGCAACACAGAACCGCAGGCCACCACATTATTCGATCGCGTCTTTGCGAAAAGATTGTACAAGCAGATCGGATTGGAACCAAAACAACAAGGGTTCCAAAAAATACAAGTACTGATCGAATTTGCACAAGGCATATTGCAACACGCAAATGACCTCACAGGACAATTGCGTGATCTGCGAAGTGTGCCAGAACTTCGTGACAATTGCATGAGACACTTTAATCGAAAGAACGGCACATCCCAACTCTCATCACTATTTCCACGATCACTCACTAGAGCCAACAACACAAGATTGAAAGAACTATTCGAAGCAGTAGAAGAATACACTGATGTCGTTGAGGAAGATCCACTAGCCGCGCGAGACAAGGTAAACCGCCTTTGCGAACGATATGAGTCAGAAGCAATCGAATATGGCTCTCATGACGCGGTTCACATCCTTGGCACGATCGCACGAAACCTGAAAGGTGTTGTGAATAAACATTTCGAGAGATTGGAAGCTGATACGCCTGGGACAATAGAAATTGTAGCAATCGACAAAAAATACCCTCTCGAGCAGCCGGGCGCAATGTTTACGTTTCATATCAAACTAATAAACAAAGGCTCTCGACCCGTCAGAGACATCACACTGGATGAAATCATAACGGACGCACAAATTCAACTTGACACTCGGCCAACACATTGGGGTACGGTGTACCCTCGAACTTCAGAAATTTTTGGTATCGATGCAACGGTTTTGACAAAGTGTACAACTGTCAACATTTTGTTTAGCCTAACATGGGTTAACATTCGCGGGCCACGTATTTCAAGAGAGATGGAGTTTGTGCTAACCGCTCAGCGCACTGATGTTAATTGGGACAAAGAGGCATCCGTGGAACCATATTCTTTAGAAGCAGTTACTGATGAACAGGACCTTGTCGGACGCAAACGAGAACTGAGTACGCTTCGGCGCCTAGCAAGCCAGCAGACTATTGGCTCAGCTTTCATATTTGGACAGAAACGTGTTGGGAAAACTTCAATAGCCAATGCTGTTTCCAAAATTCTTAGTTCTGACTCAAACCAACATTGGTTTGTCATTTACAAAGGTGCTGGAGACTATGTAGGCACCAACGCGGCTACAACAATGAAGCGCCTGGGTTACGTACTTGCTGAAGATTTGCGAAAACGTGTTCTAGGTTTATCAGCATTTCAGATGGGTGACTTTGAAGATGGCCTTGCACCACTGTCATCTGTGGTCGATGAAGCACTCGAAAAAACTGATGCCAAGCTGTTGTTCATTCTTGATGAGTTCGATGAAATTCCGTCTGATTTACTTGGGCGGTCCAATATTGCGACATCATTTTTTCTGCCGATCCGTCAAATCAGCATCAAACCGCGTTGTGCCTTTTTTCTGATTGGCGGCGAAAACATGCGTGAAATCATGACCAATCAAGGGGATCGCCTCAACAAATTCAAACCGCTCCGAGTTGATTATTTCACTCGTGGTGATTGGGGAGACTTCGCAGATTTGATCCGCAAGCCTGTTCAAGATTGGATGACGATAAGTGATAACGCACTCGAAGTGCTCTTTGAATGGAGCGCGGGGAATCCATACTTCGCTAAATTCCTAGCGGCGGAAGTGTCAACAGCAATGATTGATAAGAGACAATGTGATGTCAGTGAAGTGGATATGACAAATGCAATCGAAATCGCTGCTGTGTCAATAGGAGTCAATTACTTCGCTCATTTTTGGCAAGATGGAATTGAAGTTGGTGCTAAGGATCAATGGTGTGAACAGTTTTTGAGATAAAGATTGCCTTGGCCTGGGCGGGGATTAATTCTCCTGTTTTGGCTTGCGCGGAGGCCTGGGGCGGCGGCCGCCG
>JGIcombinedJ30088_10005842_pt1 | contig 10490 bp, 9 predicted proteins | sample PinacodermPK_FD_30088 | JGI IMG/M metagenome (IMG submission 30088) | reverse complement strand
CACAGTAATTCTGACCGATTGGAACAGGTCGGTTATTGCAAGACCGGAAGGCCCTCTGGGGCGATGAGCACTTCGAGACTGCGGGGCCGTCCCGGAGTGCGGCGAAGGAGCCCCCGGCGCTCCAGGCCCGGCAGCATCTGGTGAACACTCGGCGCGGTGACTGTGAAGAACCGCTGCAGGTCGGCCTGGGCCGGTGGGTGCCCGTTAACCTTGGTATAGGCATGAATGAACGCCAGATATTGCCCCTGTCGTTCGGTGTACCGGATCCGTACTGGTGAAGAGGATGCTGACGAGGCAACCCCGGTGCTCGTCGGTACCTGACACCCGCTTACCGGCCCTCTGTAGGTTGCAAAGCGGCTAACTCATGTCCGGATACTGCAACGAAGGGGTTGCTGAAGCTGTTCCCGATGACGTTGTGTCGGTCGCCCCGGGCCGGAAACGTAGGCTGAGGGTCCTGTCAATGCTGTTCGCGAGTTTCTGGCTGCTGGCTTTGCTGTTCGCCCCGTATACGTAGACCCGCCATGGGTCCGCCCTGGTCATCGTGGTCGGATTGCCGCCTGTGCCCCCTCGGGATGTAGGTCGCAAGCCCCAACCGGACCGAGTACGGAGTGTGCCAATGCCCGCTCCACATCGCCTGCCGATTCTGGAGGGTATGCCGGCCGACCCCCGGTGCCTCAGAGTTGCTGCAACACCACCTGGCTCTTGTCACCCACGATCAGGCGGTGGGTGCTGGGCCGACCGTTATGGCCACAGATGACTACCTCCTCGCCGATCAGACTCTCCTGGAGACGCGTCCGGACCCCTTCGATCTTTGAGCGGGCGCCGACCACGGTGTACTCCAACTCCGCGTTACAGATGATTGCCTCGCAGCCGACAGTGGTGAACGGGCCGATGTAAGCCTCCTCAACCACGGCCCCTGCTGCGATGAGCGCTGGCCCGAACACGGTAGTGTTGCGCACCACCGCCCCTGGCTCGATCACCACGTCGCCCACCACCTCAGCGTTCTCGACCTCCCCCTCAATGCGTCGCCGCAGCTTGAGAAGCTGCAGTCGATTGGCGTCGAGGATGTCCTCAGCCTGGCCGGTGTCCTTCCACCAGCCCCTAATCTGCACCGGCTTAATGTAATGCCCTGCTTCGATCAGCAGCTGGATTGCGTCGGTGATCTGGTATTCACCCTTGGCACCTGGCTGCAGCACCTCAATGGCGTCGTGGATCGACCGATTGAAAACGTACACCCCCGCCACCGCCAGATTGCTGGGTGGTACCTCCGGCTTCTCCACTAGCCGGGTGATACGGTCGCCCTCGACCACCGCCACCCCTAGCGTCCGCGGATCCTCGACCGGAGCCAGCGCCAGCACCGCGCTGATGCCGTCCTCCCGGTCGAAGGCGCGGACGAAGTCCCGGACCCCGTTCTCGAAGATGTTGTCGCTCAGATACATCACGAACGGGTCGTCCCCTAAGAAGTCCTGCGACACCTTCACGGCGTGCGCAAGCCCCTGTGGAGGATTCTGGTAGATGTACTCGAAACTCACGCCACCGATCCCTTCTAGGGTCTCCTGGAAGGAATCGGCGGTGCCGTGGCCGACCACCACTCCGATTTCGGTTACCCCGGTGTCGACTAGGTCCTCGACTGCGTAGTGGATGAGCGGCTTGTTGGCCACTGAGATGATGGGCTTCGGCCTCAGGCTGGTTATAGGCCGCAGCCGGGTGCCCAGCCCTGCCGCGAGGATGAGTCCTTTCATGTCTGCCCCTTCACAATGTCTAACGATACCTGAACGCTCGGGCGAATAGCGTCTCCGTGCACGGGGTTCGAAGGGCTAAGCGGTTTCGGAAACGAGAAGATTGAGGACACGGCCGGTCCACGGTAGCAGGGGCGGACGAGGGTGATCCAAAGTGACTTGCTTTACGCTCGGTCGGCGCGCTCAAACCGCCGCCAGATTAGAAAGGCCAGCAGCCAGAGGCTCGGCAGAAGCAGCCAATCCCCGTCCAGGATCGAACCGCTTCCGATCAACTCCCCCAGAGCCAGGCTCGCTGCGAATGCTAGGGCGGAGGCACCCAGAACGGAGCGCGCGGCCCGCTCAGAGCGTCGCAGGATCCGGTAGACCGTAGGAGAGACCCTAGCCGCCCAGTAGAGCGTTGCGAGGGCCGCTAGGGGTGACGCCAAGAGGAGGACAAAGGTGCTGGTCAGTGCGAGGGCAGGAGGCCAGTCGATGGCGAGCCACCTCAGCAGCACAACGGTCCCGAGGCCCCCGACGGTCGCTGGAGCTGCTAGGGCCAGCAGCGTCATTAGCGGCAGGCTCCTTACGAGATTCCGCAGAGTGCCTCGGAAGGCGAGGAGTGGCGGTGGGGCCTCTGGAATGGGGATCGTCCTCTTTGCTGGGGCGGGACCGCTTCCTCCTGGGAATGGGTCGATGCCCAGGGCCTCGCTCCTATCGCACCAGGGGCAGTGGTCGAGGTGCCGACGGTAGACATGGGTGGGCACCTTCGGGCAGGTCGCGAGCGCGTCCTCGACGGCCTCCAGGGTCTGTTGCCATCGTTCGGCGCTTGGTCGAAAGCTAGGCGGCCCGCCGAGAGCTCGGCGCAGCAGTCGCCTCAGCTGAGGGGGGAGGAGGGTCGCAGATGGGGCAGTTGGCGAGGGCACCAGCAGCGCACTCCCTAGCAGCGGACTGCGACGGGCCGCAATGTTGTCGACAAGGCTTGGTGGATCGGCCTCGCCACGGTAGACGCCCGCAAAGGGGTGAACGCCCTCCATGAGTAGGAGATGGATCAGTACTGCTAGGCCGAAACGGTCGTGGCGCGGCAGCCGGGTGACCGAATGGAAGTCGCGGCCCAGGAGTTCGGGCGGTGTGAACTCCGCCTTGCCGACGGGGCAGCGGTAGGTCCGGCCTCGCTGCTGCACCTGGATGGAGTCGAGATCGACCAGCGTAACGAGCGCTCTATCGTCGATCAGGATGTTGCTCTCATTGAGGTCGCCTACAACGTAGCCCGAGCGGTGCAGCGTGGCCAGGATCGCGCACAGGTTGCGGGCGGCCCGTACCAGGAAGAGCCAGTTGATTCCGGGTGCCCGTCGACGCCGGGTCCCGGGATGATAGAGCTGGTGCAGGGGTAGGCTGGTCGAGAGGTCGAGCCGGGGCATGGTGAATCCGCAGACACCCCCCTCGGTATCGCGCACCAACGCCTCCGGCCAGGCGATCGCCACATGCCCCCCCTCCCTGGCCGGGTCGCGAGGGGCGTAGGCGATCATCAGCTCGAGTTTCTCAGCCCGGCCTGGGTCGGGTGCGAGGTAGAGCTTTGCCGCGCGGCCCGGATCTTCAGACAGGGCATAGACGACCGCTTCACCGCCCCGCCCCAACTCCGGCCCCAGTCGAAGCGGTCGCCGGTGATGATCGAAGAGGGGGGTCATGAGCGCACCGCCAGGATAAGGGTCTTGTCGTCCTGGGTGCGCTCGTTCAGATCTGGAGTGTCGAGGAAAGCGCCTAGTTCGCGACTCCTCCTCACGGGAGCGTCACCGCCCGCGAATGCGAAAAGTGGACTGAAAAAAGGGTCGTGGGGTGCGCCGGTCGCAACCGAGGTTGCGACCGGCTCGAGCCCATCGGTAAGCAGCGCCACCCCAACCAACTCTCTAGCAGGGAGGACTGCGGTGCGGGCCGCTTCCATGGCACCGTCGCTCGTCACGAAAACTGTCTCGCTGGCGTGCCTGCCCCGGACTGGCTGGAGCGGTCGCTCTAGCAGACCGTCTCGGTGGCGAACCACGATCGCACCGTCGCCGAGTTGAAGGGTGGCGAGTTCGCCGGTCGTCACGACCGTTAGGAGTAGTGTGGTGGCGTAGTCGTGGGCTTGTCCATTGCCACGCTCCGCCTCCCAGAGCAGGGTCGAGCGGACCCCCCAGAGGAGGGTAAGGAGCCGCTCATGCCAGGGCTCTCCGAAGGGGAGTGGGCCAGTTGCGAGGAGGTTTCGGGCGCGGGCGACTGCCAGGCGCGAGGCCGCAGAGGCGCAGCGGGCCGAACCGGCACCATCGGCGATGGCGAGGATCAGACTCCGGTCGAGGCGCGAGCAGGCCAGCCAGGCATCCTCGTTGTGGCCCTTCCGGTGGTTGACGCTAGGCTTCGAAGCCGCCACCACTTGCCAGGCGGTATCTGCTGCGGCGATCATCGGTCCTACGTGTCGACCTCCGCCCAGCCGATCGGGGGCAGGGCCAGTTGGTCGCCGACACGAGAGTGCGATACCGCCTGCTGGCTCTGCGACAGCCAGAGGAATAGCTCGCCGAACCGAAGTCCCTTGAGCTTCAAGGGGGGCCGCTCGGCTGGCGCGATGCGCCCGATCTTCTCCATGTTCGCCCTCTCGACCCCAACTACAAAGAACAGCAAGCCGCGGCGGAAATCCTCATCCTGAGCCGCCCGTGCCGAATCCTCCCAGGAGTCGGTCGGCTCACCGTCAGTGATCAGCAAGAGCCAAGGACGGTAGTACTGGAGACCGGCCCGCTTGTACATGTCCTTGCGCTCGCGGAGAAGTGTCAGGCCGACCTTGAGTGCCTGCCCCAGCGGGGTGGAACCGCCAGCCCGAAGCTCCTGCGGATCCCACTGCTCCACCGTAATGAAGTTCTGAACCGTGCGCACCCCGCCGTTGCCGAAGCCGACGACCGCCACCTCGACGCGTCGGCGGGCAAGGGCATCGCCCATGACGTCCTGCTTAAACAGCGTCAATCCTTCGTTCAGTGCCCGGATCGGCTCGCCCGACATCGAAGCCGAAGTGTCGAGGAGCAACAGACAGGGTGCGCGCGGGTCTGGATTCTCCGCAAGCTGGACCAGATCGAGTTCGCTCATGAGGATCCCCCAATAAAGCCAGATGTAAGCAGAGTCTAGCGGAGCGGCCGGTGGGGGGGCATGAAAAGGTCCACGATCCGTCTCCGCGGGGGTCCCGGCTTCGGGGATATCGTACTGTTCCGGCGCTGCGATCACCCTGTCGACAAGTGGTTCCATCGTCTAAAGCACCTCGCGAAAGCTTCTGGGAGAGTACGAGCAGGGAGTGGGCGGTAGTGTTAAGCGCCGTTAACCCATGGGTTACCCCAGGCGGGATGGGGAAGACTTCCGAAGCCACCTTGTGCAGTCGGCGGCGGGCCTGGGAAGTGGGTTCGCTGTGATTGAACCACTAGCCGCAGGTCTGCCTGGGCTGCCCTGCACCCTTGTAAGGGGGTCGCAACTCCCTGGACCTAAGCGCTCGGTCCTTGCAGAACCTATAAGGGTTGGGCTGCAACCGGTCATGGCGCTCCCTGGAGAGGCGCCTAACAGGATAAGATGCCGCCATGACCACCTCCGACATCCGCCTGTCGGTCTCCATGGACGACGAGGGCATTCAGGATATTCGTTGGGAGGCGGACGATGCCCCCGAGCCGGGCCTTCAGCAGGCCAAGGCGATGATCCTCTCCCTGTGGGACGGTGAGGTGCGGAACGCCATGCGGATCGATCTGTGGACCGTCGACATGACTGTCGAGGACATGAACGATTTCGTGTTCCAAACCCTCTTCTCCATGGCCGACAGTTACAGCGACGCCACCGGTAACAAGGCCGTCTCGGCAGAGCTGAAGATGTTCGCCCGCGAGTTTGTCGAGAGGGCGAACCGGGCGGAGTCGCGGCCGCCGCCGCCAGCCTGAGGGGTCGGGGAGCTCAGCCGGACGACCCATCCCCCCTGATTCGTGCTCTAGACTCGGACCATGGCACACCTCCTGGTATGGGTGCTCGGTCTTGCGCTGATGGCGTCCGCGCTGGCCCAATCCGATATCTTTGCCCGCATCGCGTTCGTCACCCTCGACGGCCGCCTTGCCACCATTGGGCCGGACGGAAGCGACCTGATGCTGCTGAGCAAAGATGAGGCGGAGTTCTTCCAATTTCCCGCTTGGTCGCCAGACGGCCGGAGCTTGGCGGCGATCCGAAGCCGCCGCGACGGCGGTGCGGTAGTGGTCTACAGGTTTACCGGGGAGGGTGCCGAGGAGTCGGTCCTCTACTCGAGTGCCTTCGAGCCCCCCTTCTACCTGTACTGGTCACCGGACAGTCGGGTGGTGAGTTTCCTGGCCAATGATAATGAGCGTGTCCTGGCGTTACACCTTGCCTCGCCCGACGATGGATCGGAGCGGGTCCTGACCGGTGGCAGCCCTTTCTACTGGCAGTGGACGGCCGACAGTCGCCGGTTACTTCTCCACATAGGCTTTGCCGGTGTGGGCGCGCGCCTCGGCTTCTCCGAGGTGGTTACGGATACGCTATCGGAGAACCTCGACACCCCCGGTTTTTTCCAGACCCCAGGGATCTCGCCCAGCGGCCGCTTCATCGCCTATGGGCGGTACGGACCCTTAGGGAGTAGGCGAGTGGTGCTCAAGGGGGTGGACATCGATGAGTCGATCGAGCGGGAGCTTCCGCACCGGGGGCTCGTGGCGCTGGGCTGGAGCCCGGCTGAGGATCTCTTGGCGGTGATGAGCCCCCGTCGGGATGTGGCCACCTTTGCCGGTGCCATCGACCTCCTCGAGGCCGAGTCGGGATTGCTCAAGCCCCTTATAGACGGCCCGGCCATCGCCTTTTTCTGGTCACCCGACGGGCGCCACTTGGCCTACTTCACCAGGGTCGCTGTCGGCGGTGGTCGGGTCGCTTCAGCGGATGGGGGGCAGCGACCCCTAGGAGGGGCAGGAGAGCAGAGGGTCCAGCAGCGTCTCACGCTGCTAGAGTTGCACGTTGCCAATATCGCTACAGGCGATACGTGGCTACTCACAACCTTCCAGCCGACCGTGTCGTTCGTAACCCAGTTCCTGCCCTTCTTCGGTCAGTACGCACTCTCGCATCAGTTGTGGGCACCCGACAGCAGCGCCTTGACTCTGCCGCTCATCGACAAAGAGGGTGTTCCCCAGGTAGCGGTCGTCACCCTGGACGGGGCCGTGACCACCATCGCTCCGGGGGACTCGCCCTTCTGGAACCAGAGGTAGGGTTGCGGGGTCTACCTGCACCGCTCGGTGGGTGCCGCGGGTTGTGGAGATCTGAAGCATGCTGCGACACGCTCGCCTCCTCGCTCACCTGAACGGCTTCGCCTTTCTGCCTGCTGTTCACGCAGTGGGTGGGGCGATCCGGGATCTGCTGTTCGGGCTCGAACCGAGCGACATCGACCTAGCGACCCGCGCGCGGCCAGCGGAGCTGTCTTCGTTGGTTGCGGCGCGAGGCTGGACGGTGGTGCCTGTAGGGGAGGGACACGGCACCGTGAAAGTGATCCACCCGCGGTTCGGGCCTGTGGAGGTAACGACCTTCCGCCGGGATCTGAGCACCGACGGGAGGCGGGCTACGGTGGCCTTTGCCTCTACGATCGAAGAGGACCTCTCACGCCGCGATTTCACCATTAACGCGGTGGCGATGCGGCCTGATGGGGGGGTGATCGATCCGTTCGGTGGGGTCGGTGACATCCGCTACCGCCGACTCCGCTTCGTCGGCGATCCCGGGACCCGGGTGCGCGAGGATTACCTGCGGGTGCTGAGAGGGTTCCGCTTCGCCCGCCGCTACGATCTCGAAATCGATGGACCCACGCGCACGGCGATGCTCCGCTACGCAGCGGAGGTCCCAGACCGGGTCAGCATCGAGCGGATAGTGGCCGAGTTCGACCGGGCCTTCGAGGATCCGGCTGCGGGGGCCTATATTGCCGATCTATACGGGGCGGGCCTGTTGATTCAGCGCCGGGTGGTGCCGGAGTTGGCGGGGGTAGACGGTCTGCGTCTCGATCCGGACCGGCACCCCGAAGGCTCGCTGCTCGAGCATATTGCCAGGGTGATCGGCGAGTCCCCTCCATCACACCGCTGGCACGCTTTGTTCCACGACATAGGCAAAGTTGTGAGCGCCCGATCGAGTTCGCGCGGGCCCTGGCACTGCTACCCGGATCATGAGGAGGTCGGAGCCCGGCAGGTTCGATTGATTGCCCGTCGCTTGAAGTTGGACCGGGCACTCTCGACCAGCCTTGAGGTCGTCACCCGTCACCACGGCATCCCGTTCAGGATGGCGGCCTTGGGGCGCTTCCCCACCGATGCGGAGAGGAGGCGCTTTCAGGTGGCCCTCGGGGTGTACCTTGCCGACCTGCGGACTCTGCACCGAGCGCACGGCCCCACCACCCCGGCCGTCTCCCGGCTGTTTGAACCGCTGCCCCGGGCTGAACTGGAGCCGGCCCTGAAGGGGAGGCATCTGGTCGCGGCGGGGTTCCGGCACGCCGATGAGCCTAGCGCGCCCGACGAAAGGAACTTCTCCGCGGTGCTGGCGCGCGCCTACGAGTACCAGCTTGAGATGGGGGAGATCGACCCCCAGGCGCTGCTGACCGAGGCGCTGCTCCCCAAGTGAGGTCGGCCGGCCCCGACTCTGGGGAACTCTCTCCTTAACCCAGGATCAGCTCCCGGCCGGGAGAGCGCCAAGGTCGGTTGTGAGGAGCGGCACTGTTCTGCGGCGCGGTCGCGACCCTCGCTGCCCGGCCGGTGAGGTTCAAAGGATTCGCTTCTAGGGTCGAACGGCCACCGACGCCTTCCTAGGAATTATTGCTGGCCCCGACCCTCGCCGAAGCCGAGGTGAAAGCGCATCGAAAGGGGGGTGGCGGCGAGCAGGCCGCCGTCGACGGCCATGGTTACGCCGGAGATGTAGCGAGACTCGTCGCTGGCGAAGAACACCCCGGCCCAGGCGACATCCCAGGCTGTCCCCTCGATACCGAGCGGCGAACCCCGACGGCGAAGTTCGCGGAGTTGAGGTGGGATCGAGCTCACGAATGGTGCGTGGATCATGCCGGGGGCTATGCTGTTGACCCGGATGTTGTCCCGCCCGTGGTGGACCGCCATGTGGGAGGTCAGATTGACGATAGCCCCCTTGGCGGCGGCATAAGGGACATTCTCCCAGACGCCCGCGCGAATGCCGTCGACCGATGCGATGTTGATAATGGAGCCCCCGCCCGCCTCGATCATCTTCGGAATGGCGTACTTGCTGGCCAGCATTGTGCTCTTCAGGTTGGCCTTCAGCGTCTGGTCCCAGGCCTCCTCGTCGACCTCGACGACCGTGGCCCGGGGCCCCCCAAGGCCGACGTTGTTGAACAGGATGTTCAGGGCTCCGTAGCGAGCCACGACCGAGTCGGCCATCGCTTGACAGGCCTCGCTGTCGGTAACATCGGCCTCGAGTAGCGATGCCTGCCCGCCCTCGGCTTCGATGGTCGCCACCGTCTCCCCGGCGTTGGCGGAGTCGCGGTCGACCACCAGCACCCTGGCACCCTGCCGGGCGAACAGGATGGCGGCGGCCTGTCCGGTGCCGACCAGTTCACCGCTGCTCCCACCACCGGTCACGATGGCGACCTTTCCCGCTAATCTGGTGCCCTTGACGACTGTTTCCTCTCCCGATACTGCTGCCACTTAGAGACTACTCCTTGCCGAGCTATTAGGGCGCCAAGGGTCGGCTGCGGGCTGTGTCAGGAGCTTTGGTCAGCTCCCAGATGCCCTAGTTTCTCCCGCTTCGTCGCCAGATACCTCTCGTTGTAGAGATTCTCACCTGCGTGGAGGGGTACCCTCTCGACGATCTCGATACCGTACCCCTGGAGAGCGGCCACCTTGCGGGGGTTGTTGGTCAGGAGCCTGAGCTTCTTTGCGCTGAGGTCGTAGAGAATCTGGGCGCCGATGCCGTAGTCGCGCAGGTCGGCCGGAAAGCCGAGTTTGCGGTTCGCCTCGACGGTGTCGACCCCATCATCCTGGAGGCCGTAGGCCCTGATCTTATTCAGCAAGCCGATCCCCCGTCCCTCCTGGCGCAGGTAGACGAGCACCCCACGACCCTGGTCCGCGATCGCCTTGAGCGCAGCGTCGCGCTGGAAGCCGCAGTCGCAGCGGAGGCTGTGGAGTGCGTCGCCGGTGAGGCACTCGGAGTGCATTCGCACCAGCACCGGCGCCCCGTCGGAGATGTCGCCGAGCGTCAGAGCGAGGTGCTCGTTGTCGTTCAGTTCGTCCTTGTAGCCATGGACTCTGAACTCGGCCCAGGGGGTGGGCAGGAGGGCGGAGCCGGTGTGCTTCACGAAGCCGTCCGAATCGAGCCGGTAGGCGATCAGGTCGGCGATGGTGCCTACGTGCAGGCTGTGCTCCCGGGCGAACTTGAGGATGGCGGACAGCCGCATCATGGTGCCGTCGTCGTGCATAAGTTCGGAGATGGCAGCCGCAGGTTTGAGTCCCGCTAAGCGGCACAGGTCGACCGCAGCCTCAGTATGTCCGGCGCGTCTCAGGACGCCGCCGTCGCGAGCACGCAAGGGGAAGACGTGGCCTGGCCGGGCGAGTTCGTCGGCGGTGGCGCCGTCGCGCACGGTGGCCCGGATGGTGGTGGCGCGGTCCTTGGCGCTGATGCCGGTGTCGATCCCCTCGCGCGCCTCAATGGAGACGGTGTAGGCGGTCGAACGTCGGGCGGTGTTGTGCTCTACCATCGGCGGGAGCGCGAGGTGGTCGGCCAGGGCGTTGCTCATTG
>JGIcombinedJ30088_10005839_pt1 | contig 10491 bp, 16 predicted proteins | sample PinacodermPK_FD_30088 | JGI IMG/M metagenome (IMG submission 30088) | reverse complement strand
GCGGCCTCCCCGCCGGTCTCCACCTGATGGGCAATCACTTTCGCGAAGACGTGCTGCTCCGCGTCGCGCATCAGTACCAGCGGGACACGGACTGGCACCTGAGGCGACCCCCGCGGTTCCCCTGAATACGAGGACTGTGCCCCATGACGTGGGAAGCGGTGGTGGGACTCGAGATTCACGCGCAGCTCGCGACGCGGAGCAAGATCTTTTCCGGTGCGTCGGCGGCTGTCGGGGCCGAACCCAACACGCAGGCCTGCGCCGTCGATCTGGGACTGCCCGGCGTGCTGCCGGTGCTCAACGAGGCAGTCCTGCGCATGGCGATAATGTTCGGCCTTGCCACAAACGCCACAATTGCGGCCCGTTCAGTCTTCGCGCGCAAGAACTATTTCTATCCCGACCTTCCCAAGGGCTATCAGATCAGCCAGTACGAGCTCCCGATCGTCGAGCACGGAAAACTCGACATCGAGCTCGACGACGGCTCGACGAAGTGCATTGGAATCACTCGCGCCCACCTTGAGGAGGATGCCGGAAAGTCCGTGCATGACCTCTTCCCGGGCGACACCGGCGTGGATCTCAATCGCGCCGGGGTGCCGTTGCTGGAGATCGTCTCTGAACCCGACATGCGCTCCGCCGCCGAAGCCACTGCGTACATGCGCGCCATCCACTCCCTGGTGCGCTACCTTGGGATCTGCGACGGCAACATGGAGGAAGGCTCCTTTCGTTGCGATGCCAACGTTTCCATACGTCGGCTCGGAGATTCCACCCTCGGGACACGCACCGAAATCAAGAACCTCAATTCGTTCCGATTCGTCGAGCGTGCCATCGAGCACGAAGTCGCGCGTCAAATCGAGACTCTGGAGAGCGGCGGCACCATTGTCCAGGAAACGAGGCACTACGATGCGGCGGCAGGCGAGACGCGAGCAATGCGAAGCAAGGAAGAAGCGAACGACTACCGCTACTTCCCCGATCCGGACCTTCTCCCCATCGAACTGCGCTCCGACTACATCGACCGCATCCGCGATGTCATTCCCGAACTACCCGCCGCGAAGATGCAGAGGTTCGTCTCGCAATTCGGACTCGGGAGGAACGACGCCCGCAGGCTCACCATCAGTCCCGACACCGCCGAGTACTACGAGACGGTTGCCCGGACCTCCGGCCAGCCGAGGCTCGCCGCCAACTGGATTACGGGCGACCTGGCGGCCTCCCTGCACCGTGACGGCCTCGACATCTCCCGGTGTCCGATCGAACCGGGCGATCTCGCTGCTCTCATCGCCTGCATCGTCGACGAAACGCTCTCCGGAACCATGGCGAAGAAAGTATTCGAAGCCATGTGGCGGTGCGAGGGGGATCCGAGGTCCATTATCGAGAGGCAAGGACTGAGCCAGATTTCCGACTCGGAGACGATCGATACCCTCGTCGACCAAATCCTTGCTTCCCATCCGGCACAAGTGGAACAGTTCCGCGCCGGGAAAACGAAGCTACTGGGATTCTTCGTGGGTCAGGTCATGAAGATGACCGGCGGCCAGGCAAATCCCGAATTGGTCAATCACGCACTCCGCCGCAAGCTCTGATCCACCGTCGTGTTTCCGTGCGAACACGAACGTCGCCAAGGTCAATCTTCGGAAAGCGCCTCGTCATCGACCGGTCGATCGACCAGCTCGACATAGGCCATCGGCGCCCGGTCTCCGGCTCGATGCCCGCACTTGATGATGCGGACGTATCCTCCCGGTCTCGTCCGGTACCGGGGACCGAGCTCGGCGAACAGTTTCGCAACACAACCCCGATCCCGCAGCTTGGCGAACACCAACCTGCGATTGGCAACCGTGTCAACTCTCGCCCGGGTTATCAGCGGCTCCACGATGCGCCTTAACTCCTTCGCCTTCGGCAGAGTCGTCCTGATCAGCTCATGCTGCACGAGCGACGCCGACATGTTCCGGAACATCGCGTGGTAATGAGCCCGACTTCGATTGAGATGCCGGCCTGCTTTCCTGTGTCGCATTGCTTTCGCCCCACCTACCGCCCAATCATCTTTTCCGAATTGCCTGCGCGCAACATGCGGCTACCGAGTCCGTCCAGGTCCATACAGACCGGGTGGTGGCCAGTTTTCGATACGCATTCCGAGTGAAAGTCCCTTCTCCGCAAGGATGTCCTTGATTTCCGTAAGGGATTTCTTTCCAAGATTCGGGGTCTTGAGCAACTCGACCTCCGTGCGTTGAAGCAGGTCACCCACGTAGTAGATGCTCTCCGCCTTGAGACAGTTCGCCGAACGCACCGTAAGCTCTAGATCGTCCACCGGCCGCAGCAGGATCGGCTCTATTTCGGACTCCGCGTGCGCCGGAACATTGTCCTGCCGGTTACTCAGATCGACGAACACCGACAACTGCTCCCGCAGCAGTCCCGCGGCATGCCGAATCGCTTCTTCCGCACCAATCGTACCGTTTGTCTCTATTTCCACAATCAACTTGTCCAGATCGGTGCGCTGCTCCACCCTCGCCGTGTCGACGACGTACGATACTCGGCGAATCGGGCTGAACGACGCATCGATGAACAGCTTGCTGATGGGTCTGTCACCTTCTTCCGATATACGCGCAGCCGCAGGCTGATAGCCTCGACCCAGCTCCACCTTCATTGCCATGTTCAACTCGCCTTCCTTCGTGAGGCGTGCGATGAAATGGTCAGGATTCACGACCTCCACATCATGATCGAGTACGATGTCGCTCGCGTGAACGGCACACGGTCCCTTCTTGTTCAGCGTCAGGACCGATTCCTGCCGGGAATGCATGCAGACGTCGAGACCCTTGAGGTTCAGGAGAATCTCCGTCACATCCTCCTGAACACCTTCAACCGTCGTGTACTCGTGCAGCACCCCTTCGATTTCGACTTCAGTGACTGCGCAGCCGGGCATCGACGACAGAAGGACGCGACGCAACGCATTACCGAGTGTATGGCCGAACCCCCTGTCCAGTGGTTCAATGGCAATTTTCGCCGTGTTCTTTCCGATCTCCCGGACCTCGACGATATTGGGTCTCAAGAGCTGCGTGGCAATCGCCTCCATCAAATCTCTCCTGCTTGCGGGCTATTTCGAGTAGAGTTCAACGACGAGCTGCTCGTTGATATCAGGAGGCAGATCCTCGCGTTCCGGCACGGATTTCAGTACCCCTTCCATCTTCTCCACATCCACTTCAACCCATCCGGGAAATCCGTACTGTTCCGTGAGCGCAAGAGAGTCCTGTATCCGCTGCTGCTTGCGCGCCTTCTCCCGAATGGTGACCACATCCGACAGGGCAACCTGATACGACGCAATGTTCACGCATCGCCCGTTGACCATCACCGACTTGTGGCTCACAAGCTGCCGGGATTCGGCACGGGTCGAGCCAAAGCCCATTCGGTATACAATATTGTCAAGTCTGCTCTCGAGAAGCCGAAGCAGATTTTCGCCCGTTGCCCCCTTTCGCCTCGCCGCTTCCTTGTAGTAGTTCTGAAACTGCCGCTCGAGAACACCGTACATTCGGCGCAGCTTCTGCTTTTCCCGCAACTGCAGAGCATAGTCGGAACTCCGCCGCTGGCGCCGCGTCCCATGCTGTCCCGGAGGCGCATCCAGCTTGCACTTTGAATCGAGCGGGCGCGTCCGACTCGTGAGCATGAGATCCATTCCCTCACGCCGGCTGAGTCGACACCGTGGCCCTGTATATCTCGCCATAGTGGTCTCCCGACTTACCTCTACACTCGCCGCTTCTTCGGCGCACGACACCCGTTGTGCGGAATTGGCGTGACATCCGAAATGCTCGTTATCTTGAAGCCCGCATTATTCAACGCGCGTACCGCCGACTCCCTTCCGGGCCCCGGACCCTTCACCATCACTTCCAGGTTCTTGAGACCATACTCCGCCGCGGCTTCGCAGGCCTTCACCGCGGCAATCTGAGCCGCAAACGGCGTACTCTTGCGCGAACCCTTGAATCCACTGGCGCCCGCCGTCGACCACGCCAAGGCATTGCCCTGTCGATCGGTGATTGTAATCAACGTGTTGTTGAACGACGCATGCACGTGCGCAATTCCGTCGCTCACAGTGCGGCGAATGCGCTTCCTTGTACGTACTTTCGCTTTGGCCATTGTGGTATCCGAATTCTATCGCTTGATGGGTCTGCGAGGCCCCTTTCTGGTGCGGGCATTGGTGTGTGTGCGCTGGCCTCGTACAGGCAATCCCCGGCGATGACGAATCCCTCGGTAGCATCCGAGATCCATCAGTCGCTTGATGTTCATGGATACTTCCCGGCGCAAATCTCCTTCCGTAATACCCTTGGCAACTTCGGCCCGCAATGCGTCGAGCTCGGCCTCCGTCAGGTTGCGTACGGCCACATCCGGACTGATTTCAGTCGCCTCGCATATCTCGAATGCGCGGGACCGCCCGATTCCGTAGATGTGCGTCAGGGCGACCCACACATGTTTCCGGTCCGGGATGTTGACTCCAGCAATTCGTGCCATCGTGGTTCGTTCCCGTTGCTTCGGCCACCGGCGCGCGTCAATGCCCGCCTCAGTCAGCCTTGTCTTTGCTTGTGTCGTGCGTCCTTGCAAATGACGCGCACGGTTCCCTTGCGGCGAACTACCTTGCAATTCCGGCAGAGCCGCCTGACAGACGCTCGGACCTTCATCACAGACTCCCTCGTATCTTCATCGTGGCACACCTGCCCGACCGTACCCCTTGAGATTGGCCTTCTTCAGCAGCCCTTCGTACTGATGCGACATCATGTGCGATTGAACCTGTGCCATGAAATCCATTGTCACGACCACAATGATGAGGAGCGACGTGCCACCAAAGTAAAACGGAACGTTCCAGCTCACGATCATGAATTCCGGAAGAAGACATACGAGGGCAATGTATCCGGCACCGAACACCGTAAGCCTCGTCATCACCCCGTCGATGTATCGCGCCGTCTGCTCGCCAGGTCGACGACCCGGAATGAATGCGCCCGATTTCCGCAGATTGTCCGCTGTTTCCTTGGGATCGAATACCAATGCCGTATAGAAGAAACAGAAGAAGATTATCGCCGCAGCGTACAGCATCACATAGATTGGTTGTCCCGGCTGCATCGTAGTCGACAAGTCCCTCAACCACGTCATTCCTTCCGCGCTGCCAAACCATCCTGCCAAGGTTCCGGGAAAGAGAATGATGCTCGACGCGAAGATCGGAGGTATCACCCCGGCCATGTTCAGCTTCAACGGCAGGTGACTGCTTTGACCCGCATAGACCCTGCGCCCTACCTGCCGCCGCGCGTAGTTGACCGTGATCCGCCGCTGTCCTCGTTCTACGAACACCACGAATGCTGTCACTGCGAGGGCGAGCGCGAGCAGTACGAATACCATGAAGACGTGCAACTCCCCGGTTCTGGCCAACTCGAGAGTACCGCCGATTGCGGACGGCAGCCCCGCCACGATACCTGCGAAAATGATGATGGATATACCATTTCCGATGCCTCGCTCGCTGACCTGCTCACCGAGCCACATGAGGAATATCGTCCCCGCCACCAGGGTGGTCACGGCCGTGATTCGGAAACTCCAGCCGGGATCCACGACCACCTGAAGAGAACCGGCCTGTTGCGCTTCGAGCGCAATCGCAACCCCGAGGGACTGAAACATCGCGAGAGCCACGGTGCCGTATCGCGTATATCGGGTGATCTTCCGGCGACCCGATTCGCCTTCCTTCCGAAGCTCCTTCAGGCGCGGATCGACGTGGGTAAGAAGCTGCATGATGATGGATGCAGAGATATACGGCATGATTCCGATTGCGAAAATCGAAAATCGTTCCAGCGCTCCCCCCGAAAACATGTTGAACATGTCGAGGATGGTCCCTCTCTGCTGATCGAACAGAATTTCCAAAGCAACCGGATCAATTCCCGGCACCGGAATGAATGTACCGATCCTGAAGACGACCAGCGCGCCGAGAACGAACAGCAGGCGCTGCTTGAGCTCGGCCGATGCTCCGGCGGTCGGCGCTGTCCGGGCTTGGAGCTGTCGCTTTGCCACGTCGGGTCAGTCCCCGATCCTTCCGCCGGCCGTCTCGATTGAGTTGCGGGCCCCCTTCGTTACGGGAACGCCGGTGACGGTATACGCCCGAGTCAACGGGCCTTCTCCGAAGATCTTCGCGTACTTGGCATTTTTCGAAATCAAGCCAGCCGCCTTCAGGGACACGAGGGTCACGTCAGCAACCCCAAGCTTCTCGAGAGCGACGAGGCGCACATCCTCACGAGCCTGGGACTTTCTCGACGAGAATCCGAACTTCGGCAACCGCCGCTGCAAGGGCATCTGACCGCCTTCGAACCCGCGTCGCACACCCCCTCCCGCCCGGGAATTCTGGCCCTTGTGCCCCCGTCCACCAGTCTTGCCAAGACCCGAGGCAGCCCCGCGCCCGCGCCGTTTCCGCGTACGCTTCGCCCCGGCTCCGGGCTTGATGTCGTTCAGCCGCACCCTAGAGTTCCTCGATATCAAGAAGATAGGCGACCTTGTTGATCATGCCGCGCGTACACGGTGTGTCCTCGACCACTGCACTGTGATGCATCCGTCTCAGGCCGAGACCACGCACACATGCCCGGTGCCTCGCCAAGCGTCCATTGACACTCTTCTTCAACGTGACCCGGAGTCTCTTGCCAGATTTTGTCGCACGCATGACGTCAACCCCGAAGCTCTTTGACATCAAGTCCGCGCTTGGCCGCGATCTGCTCGGCCGAGCGCATATTCCGCAGCCCCTGAATTGTCGCTCGAACGACGTTGATGGGGTTGTTCGACCCGATGCACTTGGCCAGCACGTCCTTTACTCCCAGCACTTCGAAAACGGCACGCATCGGACCGCCGGCGATGATTCCCGTACCCTCCGACGCCGGATGCATGTATACCTGCGCAGCGCCGTGACGAGCCATTATGGGGTACTGCAGGGTGCTGCCTTGCAGAGGAACCTCCACCAGATTGTGACGTGCGCTCTCCATTGCCTTCTGAATCGCCGACGGCACTTCCCTCGCCTTTCCACGCCCCATTCCGACCCGACCCTTTCCGTCCCCGACCACTGTCAACGCCGTGAATCCGAACAACCGGCCACCCTTGACGACCTTCGCAACGCGATTGATCGCCACCAGCTTTTCCAGTAGGTCGTCTTCGCTCTGGGTGCCTTGATAACCCGCCATTGCCTAGAACTCTCGGTTGGTAGTGAATGTCGTAAGCGACACTTCCACAGATCGTCAGAACACCAGCCCAGCGTCACGAGCTGCATCGGCGAGCGCCTTTACCCGACCATGATATCTGAACCCCGCCCGGTCGAACGCAACCCGCTCCACTCCTGCACGAATCGCTCGTTCCGCGACCATCCGTCCGACGACGGCGGCAGCCGCGCAATTGCCTCCATACCGAATTTCGTTGCGGACATCCTTCTCAAGCGTGGAAGCACTTGCCACAGTGCTCCCGCCGTCCGATGAAAACACCTGCGCATAGATATGGCGCGGCGTCCGATGCACGCACAGCCTCGGTACTCGCAGCTCCCTGATGTGCTTCCGCGTTCGCCTGGCACGCCGAACGCGTACCGATTTTCTGTCTCTGTTCATGTCCCTGCTACTTCTGCTTTTTCTTTGCTTCCTTCCGCGCAACGTTCTCGCCCACGTACCTCACCCCCTTCCCCTTGTAGGGTTCCGGAGGCCTGTAGGCCCTGATTTCGGCAGCGGCCTGCCCCACTCGCTGCTTGTCGATGCCTCTCACTACAATCCGAGTCGGACTTCGTGTCTCGATGCTTATGTCCTTCGGGCATCTGTATTCGACCTGATGGGAAAATCCCAACGACAGGACCAACGTCCCGTCCTGCATCTGCGCCCGATATCCAATTCCGACCAACTGCAATTCCTTTTCGAAGCCCTCACCGACACCGAGTACCATGTTTGCAATCAGCGATCTCGCAGTTCCCACCTGCGCGAGCGAGCTCGTGCCACCGTCCCTGGCCTTGCATGTGACCTGGCCATTCTCATGCCCGATTTCCACCATTGGATGCACCCGCATGACAAGCTCGCCCTTCGGACCCTTCACCCGGATATCTCCCGATCCGAGTGATACCTCAAGTCCGGGCGGTACCGCAATTGGCAATTTCGCTATTCTTGACATGTCGTGATCCCGCCCCTATGCCACGATACAAACTACTTCGCCCCCGTGACCGGCCTCCCGAGCCTGATGATCCGTCATCAGCCCCTTCGACGTCGATATGATCGCAATCCCCAACCCGTCCATCACTTTCGGCAGATCATGCTTTCTCTTGTACACCCTCCGTCCCGGCCTGCTGATCCTCCTTAACGTCTCAATTACCGGTCTCCCTTCGAAATACTTGAGAACGACCGCCAACTGCGACTTGCCATCAATCGCCTCGACCGCATAATCGCGTACGTATCCCTGTTTCTTCAGAACTCGCGCGATCGCCTCTCGCTGCCCGGACATCGCCATCACCACCCGCACCTTCCCCGCGCGTTGTCCATTGCGGATCCGGGTAAACATGTCTGCTATGGGATCTTGCATGCTCATCTCAAGCGTGCCTCGCTCGCCGTCTCGCCCTACCAGCTCGCCTTTACCAACCCGGGAATGTCTCCGGCCATGGCCGCCTCCCGCACCTTGTTTCGTCCCAGACCGAACTTCCGGTAATACGCGTGCGGCCGACCCGTCAATCGACATCTGTTCTGAAGGCGAACCGGACACGAATTTCTAGGAAGTGCATTGAGCCTCCATTGCGCTTCCTCCCGCTCCTCGAACGTGGATTCAGGATTCCGTATTGTATCCTTCAATACCTTGCGTCTCGCGCCATATTTCGCCACCAGCTTCCTTCTCTTCGCTTCTCGATTCACCACCGACCGTTTCGCCACCTCGCCCCCTCCTGCCTGTTAGCTTTGACGGAATGGGAAATTGAATTCGCTCAGGAGCGCCAGCGCCTCTTCATCCGTAACCGCCGACGTTGCTATCGAAACATCGAGACCTCTTATCGCATCGATTCGGTCATAATCGATCTCCGGGAAAACGATCTGCTCCCTGATTCCCATATTGAAGTTCCCCCGTCCATCGAACCCGCGTGCGCTCAATCCTCGGAAGTCCCGGATCCTGGGGATCGCGACATTGATAAGTCGATCCAGGAATTCGTACATGCGGTCTCTTCGCAGGGTCACCTTGCACCCAATCGACCATCCTTCCCGGATTTTGAACCCGGCAACAGACTTTCTTGCCTTGGTCACAACGGGCTGCTGTCCCGAAATGAGACGCATGTCATTGACCGCGCCCTCCAGAATCTTCTTGTCGCTCACCGCTCCGCCGACGCCCATGTTGAGTGTAATCTTCACTACTCTGGGTATCTGCATGACGCTCGCATAGCGGAACTTCTCCCTGAGTTTCGGAGCGACGCTGTCGCGATACAGATCCTGAAGCCTGGTCATTGCCCGCGTGTCCCTTCTCTTCACCAATGTGAATCAGACGCATCCCGCTCAAATGTCGACAACTTCGTTCGTGGACTTGAAATACCGAACCTTCCGTCCATCTTCCATTGCCCTTATGCCAATTCGATCTCCCTTTCCGGTGATCGGGTTGAACAACGCGACATTCGACACATGGATGGACATTTCCTTCTCGATGATTCCGCCCGACGTGCCCTTCTGCGGATTCGGCCTGGTGTGCCGCTTCACCACGTTGACGCCTTCGACGACAACGCGGCTGCGTTCCGCGTCCACCTCCAGCACGCTGCCCCGCTGGCCTCGATTCCGGCCCGCCAGGACGATGACCTCGTCCCCTTTCTTGATTCTCCTGGTCGCCATCGCCCTACAGCACCTCCGGCGCCAGAGACACGATCTTCATGAACCGTTCCCGGCGCAGTTCTCGCGTAACGGGACCGAAAATTCGCGTTCCAATCGGCTGGAACTGATTTGTCAGCAAGACCGCTGCATTTCGATCGAATCTAATCAGGGAGCCGTCGGGGCGACGCACCCCCTTTCGCGTGCGCACGACCACGGCGTTGTACATCTCGCCCTTCCTGACCTTTCCTCGCGGAATGGCCTCCTTGATGGTGACTTTCACAATATCGCCAATTCCGGCATAGCGTCGTTTCGACCCTCCGAGCACCTTGACGCACATCAACCGGCGGGCCCCGCTGTTGTCGGCCGCATCGAGCATTGATTGCATTTGAATCATCTCACCACCTCGATCGTTGCAATCGACGGCACAACTACTTCGCCCGCGCAGTGATTTCGAGCACTCGCCAAGCCTTTGTCCTGGACAGTGGCCGACATTGCACGATTGACACCGAATCGCCTACGTTGCATTCCCCCGCCTCATCGTGAGCATGGATCTTCGTCGACCGACGCACATATTTCTTGTACAGGGGATGCTTGACACGCCGTTCAACCAGCACGGTGACCGTCTTGTCCATCTTGTCGCTGATCACGCGCCCGGTCAGCGGGCGTGTGCCCGCCTTTCCACTGGCAGTCACCACGG
>JGIcombinedJ30088_10005834_pt1 | contig 10495 bp, 9 predicted proteins | sample PinacodermPK_FD_30088 | JGI IMG/M metagenome (IMG submission 30088) | reverse complement strand
GGCGAGGATACGTTGGGCGGCTGCCCCTATTTTGGCGGGGTCTTTGACCCGCCCGGCGCGGACGCGGTTCTCCAGCGCGCGGAGTTTGGCTTCGGTGGCGGCGACGATCTGCGCTGTGCGGGCGGTGTCTCGCCGGGCGCGGGCGTCGGATTCGACGACAACCGTGCGGGTGCCGTCATCGAGGCAGATGTCGGCGGCGCGGCAGCTGTGCTGGGCGATGTCGACCCAGGCGGTGTCGTCGTTGATGGCTTGGAGGGCTTCGGCGCTGATGCGGTCGCGGCGTAGTCGTGTGGCTAATAGGTGGTCGAACCCGGCTTCGGCGACCGCCGAGACGTTGGCTACCGAGATCAGGCCCCGGTCGGCGACCACACAGATACGGCCAACCGCGAACCGCTCCGCCAAGTCGCCCAACACCCCAGACAGGGTGGCGGCGTCGTTGGTGTTCCCCGCAAACACATGATGCGCTACAGGGATCCCGTCCGAGGTGCATAACAGGCCGATCACTATCTGGGGCCGATCCGAGCGGTGGTCCCGCGAGTACCCGAACGCCCGGAAGGGGAAACGTCCCGACGGGCGGGTCGAACCCTCAAAGTATGTCGAGGTGAGGTCGTAGCACACCAGCCGCAGGTCCAGGTTCGCCAAGTCGCACAACCGCGTATACAGATGTGTTTCGGTCTCGTCTTTGACGGCGGTGACCGCATCCAGAGCCCGGTAGTACTGATCGGGTGACGGAGCCGACCAGCCGTCGGGCATGACCACATCAGAAGCCGTCCACTCCACCAGCCGCCGCTTGGAGCACGGCGCCACCAGCCGGTTGGCCACCATCGCGAACACAGCATGCTCCAGAGCCTTCGCGCCCCGCGCGGCACCCACTTGGGCGAACCATCTGTCAAGGCCCAGCCGTTGCCATACTGCCCACACCGCTGCTACCGCCCCCACCCCGGGCGCCCCCTCGGCTTCCAGTGCGCCGACGTCGACACGTTCGCGTCGTAGATGACGCTCCAGCGCCGCGACGATGCGTTCCAGCTGGCCGGACTCGCGCAAAGCGGTCACCTCTCCCAGGCGTAGAAGGGTCCGGTGCCCAACCTTCGAACCGTTGCGGACGGACTCCACCAACGACAAATACTCGTACACCTTGTCGCCCCTGCGACGGCGGGTCGTCTTCACGAACATGCCCAGCATGATACCACCGCATCACAGGGCAGCCAACGCCATGTCGCCCCTACAATTTCTCACCCAAACGGTGCCCTACACCAAAAATCCCAGGTCAGCGGCCTTTCCCCATCACCAAACCCCCACAACCCGCCAAACTCCGGTCTGGGCAGGTGGCCAAAGTCGTGAGCCGAGTTCACATCGCGAGTAGCCGGCGAAGTTCGGCACGAAGTCGGGGTACCGTGAATACCGCTAGGAGGATGACCAGCGTCGGCCCTGCCGCCACGAGGTTGAGGAAGCCGTATCCTATGGCGCTCATCAGGATTCCTGCGCTGATACCGCCGAGCATGACCATGGTCCAGATGGCCGAATCGGCCCAGCCCTCCACAACCGGGCGAACCTGGGCCGGCGAGGAGGCGAAGAGCATGGAACTGCCGGCCACGAAGCTGAAGCTCCATCCCAGTCCCAACAGAAACAATCCGGCGCCGAGGAGCCAGTAGCTCTCGTACGGAGCGATGCCGGACAGGAGTAGGGATGTCCAGGTCACCAGCATCCCGGTCGCCAGCGAGGGCAGATACCCGATCCGGTCCACCAGCCTTCCCACAAGTGGCGCGAAGGCGAACATCCCCACCGCGTGCATGGAGAGCACCAATCCGACAATGTTCAGACCGTACCCCGCATCATCGATACGCAGCGGGGTGGCGGTCATCACCAGCACCATCGCTCCTTGAGCGGAGAGCAAGGCCAGGATGGAGAGTTGGACCGCCGGACGCCGTAGAGCAGAGCCCACCGAGCCCGGGACGGCCGGCGCTCGACGGGTGGTGACGGCCACCCGGGAAGGATCGGGACGGAGAGCTACCAGAAAGAGCAACCAGCAGAGAAGGAACGCGGCGAGGGCCAGCAGGAAGGCGCCGCCATATGCCGTGCCCAGCCAATCCTCGGTCATCCGGCCGGCACCGTCGACGAGGTTGGCTCCCACCAGAGACCCCAGCATGCCCGACCACACCAGGAGCCCTACCGCCCGACCGCGCCGGCGCTCCTCGCTGAGTTCGGCTGCCGTGTACCGGGCCAGGTGAATAGCTCCGATACCCACTCCGACGAACACCGCTCCTCCCACCAGCAACCAGTACCACCCGAGGACCACGCCCACGAGTTCGAGGGCGGCTCCCAGGGCGGATACGGGCGGGCCAACCACCATGATGAGCCGTCGGCCATAGCGAGCGCTCAGCCTTCCGAACAGGTTGGTGCCCAGCGCTTGGCCGAGCGCTCCGGCGGCCAGAGGGAAGCCGGCGATGACCGTGGACCCGGTCAGCGATCGGGCCGCTACTGTGGCGACCGTCAAGGTCGCCACAAACGCGGTCCACCCCAGCATCGCACCCGAGAAGAGAACGTACACCAGTCGGCGGCGAGTAGCGGTGAGTCGGGCTTCGGTAGCCGGAGACGTCACTGGGGAAGCAGTGTATAAGAGCGCACTCCGACTCGCGTCGGGTATCGCCAGGTCTTGGTCGGGATCCCACGGTAGGCCAAGCCGACCTGTTCCATCCTCCAGAGTTCATCCGTCTCACATGTTCGTCTTCGACCGGAGCGGGTTCTGGTGTCGATGGACGCTCGGCGAGCCCAGACCGTCCGGGGTGCTCCACGAACCGGCCGTCCGGCCTCAGCTAGTGTGAGGCTGTGACGGTCTTCGCTTGATCGACCACTTTCTGGCGGGTACTCCCTACGGGACGGCGCTGGACCTGTGCATCGCCCTGGGCGTGCTCTCCTGGGTGGTCTCGCTGCTGACGCGGGACTATTCCTGGACCGACCGGCTGTGGTCGGTCCTGCCCGCTGCTATGTGCCTGATCGTTACCTTCGATCTGCAATTCCAATCCGCTCGAGTCAACCTCATGACGGTTCTGGTTCTTCTCTGGTCGATCCGCTTGACGTTCAACCTAGCCCTGAAAGGCGGGTACCGGGTGGGTGTCGAAGACTACCGGTGGGGCTATCTAAGAGAGCGGTACGGCCCGGTTAAGTTCCAACTGCTAAACGTGACCTTCGTTTTCCTTTGGCCAGATTGCCATCGTATCGTGGTTCACGTCTCCGATCCATCAGGCATGGCTGTATGCCGGGCAACAGTTGCGGTGGGTGGATTACCTTGTGGCTGTTCTGTTCCTACTGTTTCTCGGAATCCAAACTGTTGCCGACACACGGATGTGGCGATTCCAGCAGAACAAGAACCGACTAATCGACGGGGGAGGCACAGCCGTACAGCCGTTCATGACGGAAGGTCTGTATCGATTCAGCCGTCACCCCAATTACATCAGTGAGATGGGCATGTGGGTGGCCTTCTATTTGCTTGCCGTGTCTGGTTCCAACCAGATATGGCACTGGACGGGCCTTGGCTGCGTGGTTCTCATCTTGATGTTCCAAGGCTCCACTCGGCTCACCGAGAAGATATCGACCGAACGGTATCCTGCCTACAGCAGCTACCAAGCGGCTGTACCGATGTTCATACCGAATCCTCTCCGTTTCAGGCGGAGCTAGAACCTCACCCATCCTGCGGTCGTGAGCCGCGCACGCCACTGCCTGAGCACGACGATCAGCCTGGTCCGCGAATATCTCGCTGTCTGATTCCGACAAACTGTGGTCTCAGATCAGAGCGAGTAGGGCACGCCGCGGCCTGACAATCGCCGGCCTGACCTGACTCTGGGTCGGCCCGTGGCAGGCCAGTGCAATCGCCATTGTTCAGCACGTTTCTAGCCCTCCCTCCTAAGCTCCCGGTGTGAAAGGCGAGGGAGCCGGTTAGCGGATGGATGAGCGGGAGATGCCCGACCCGGAGGTTCCAGCCGAGCCGTCGCGCCCTGACAGCGGATGGGAGGCGTGGACTTCGCATCGTGGGCTGCGGGCGGTGCTGGTGTTCGTGGTCGGTGCGGCAATCGCAACGGCAGTCGGGGTGGTGAGCCTATGGCCGACCGGGGAGGGAATCGAGGCGGCGATGGCGAGCGCGGCCGAGATCGGACTCGTCACCGACCGGTACACCGCCACCGTGCGGGAGATCCGTGACGGTCCCTGCGCCTACTCCACCGAGGACAGCCCCCACAACTGCCGCCAGGTCACTGTCGTGCTCGATGAGGGCCCAGACCCGGGAACGGTCGTGGCCCTTCCCGAGTTCGACCTCGAATTCATAGCAACGACGCCGTCGCTGAGGGTCGACCAGAAGGTGATCCTCGGCTACGAGCCGTCGACCGATTACTACTTCTACGCCGACATAGACCGCCGTACCCCGCTCGCTTGGCTAAGCGCGCTGTTCGCCATCTTCGTGATCGCCCTGGGTCGGCGGCGGGGGGTGCTTGCCCTGGTGGGCATGGCTGCCACGCTGGCCGTGCTCATCGGCTTCATGGCGCCGTCGGTGCTCGACGGTCACGATCCGCTGCTGGTGGCGGTGGTGGCCGCGGCGGCCATCGCGTTAGTGAGCTTGTACCTCGCGCACGGCTTCAACCCGGTCACAACCGTGGCGCTCGCCGGCACGCTAGCTGCCCTCGGGTTGACGCTCCTGTTCTCCTGGGCCTTCTTCGAGTTCGCCGCCTTCACCGGCCTCGCCAGCGAGGAGGCCCTGGTACTCCCGCTCATCGCGGGAGGTCTGGACGTGTCCTCGCTGATCCTGGGGGGAGCGGTCATCGGCGCCCTCGGCGCGCTGGACGACGTCACGGTGACCCAAGCCGCCCTGGTAGCCGAACTCCACTATCGGAATCCCGGTCTCCGGACCCGCGAACTGGTTGCTTCCGGTATCCGCGTCGGCCGTGAACACATCGCTTCCACCGTCAACACCCTGCTTCTGGCCTACACAGGCGCCGGCATCCCCCTGGTGATGCTGTTCGCCGTGTCCAACCAATCCCTCGTGATGGTGGCCAACTCCGAGTTGATCGCGGTGGAACTGGTGCGCACCCTGTGCGGATCGATGGGCTTGGTGGCGGCCGTGCCGATCACCACCGCTCTCGCCGCCCTGGTGAAAGCCGATCCGTCAAGCCTCAGCCCGTGAGCGACCCGGGTTGAACCGGGACCCGAACGCCTGCACATAGCGTGAACGCCCCCTAGATTTGGAACCATCGGACGAATGGACACCCCGGATCGTTTCAGGGCCGGCTGGCCGCCGGCCGGGGACGAGCACGCTGCTCAGGTCGAGCGCTGCCACTTGATGGGATGGACCGACGGGCTACCCGTGCTGCCTCCGACGCCTGAACGGGTCGACGCACTTCTCGGCAGGTGGATCGAGCGCCGGCACGAACTGATCGCCACGCTGCCCCCGGCCCAAGGGGAGGCAACTCTCGAGACGATCGCAGCCAACTGCGTGCTAGCCGGATGCGTGCCCGACCATCTGCCGGTGGTGGTCGCTGCCGTACAGGCCATGGCCGCACGCCGTTTCAACCTCGACGCGGCCGTCACCGGGGTGAATTCCGTCAGCCCCGTTGTCGTGATCGACGGTCCGATCGTGGAACGACTCGGTTTCAACAGCGGAGCGGGAGCCATGACGGCGGGCAATCGAGCCAACGGCACAGTCGGCCGGGCGGTCCAGTTGTGCATCCGCAACATCGGAGGGGCTGGACTCGGCGGGATCGATGCCGCTACCCATGGACATCCCGGCAAGTACTCCTACCTCGTCGCCGGCTCGCCGACGTCACCCTGGGAGCCCCTCCGTACCAGGCTCGGGTTCGCGGCCGGGGATTCGATCGTCACCGTGTACTCGGCCGAGGCGCCCCTCTGCATAGCCGATATGGGCCACGACGATCCGCTGTCGATCCTGAGACGATCGCCCGTTCGGTCGCCATTCCCGGCTCGTACAACGCGTATCTCCGCAAGGAACTCTGGCTGGTCCTCTCCCCGGAACATGCCACTCGGCTGGCCGGAGCCGGCATCGGCCCGGACCGGATCGCCGCCTTCATTCACGATCACGCAAGCATCCCCGCCGGGGAACTGCGAGGCCACGGTCTGTACGGCTTCGTAGACGAGAGTCTTCCCCCGACCTGGATCGACGGTGCCAGCGACTCCGATCCGATCAGCATCGTCGACCGTCCCGACCGGGTGAAAGTGGTTGTCGCGGGCGGACTCTACGGAGGGTTCACTAGCGTTCTGCTAGGTCAAGGAGTGAGCGTGAGCCGGAGAATCGAGCCATGGTGAACGGACCGGCCGACGGCCTGGTTTCCCCGATCCCTAAGTCCAGGCGACTCCTGTCACCCTCGCCCCGTCCAGCGAGTCTGGCTGGCGAGGCGGTCGGACTCGTCGACGGCATGGTCAACCCCAAGGCCGGTTGGGGGCGCGGGATACTCCAAGCGGTCGAGGAGGAGCTCAAGAGCAGGTGGCCACGGGTGGATACCGAACGGATCGCTCGAGCGCAGATGGGCCTCCACGAGCCTTTCCGATGGGCCGCAGCCATGGCGGCGAAACACGCTGCGCTGGTCATCGCGGTGGGGGACTGAGCGACCTGCACCTCGCGCAGTTCGCGCGATGCCATCTCATGCGAGGAACTCGGCCTGCCGGTAGCCCTGATCGTGGTCGGCCCGCTGGCCGCCTCCGCCCGGTCCACCGCCGAGGCGACCGGGTTTCGGGACCTTGCCGTGGCAGAACTCCACAGACCGCTCCACGGACTGACCGAGACCGAGATCGCAGCCCTCGCTCGCCCGGCAGCCCGCGAAGCCATCTTGCGACTCGTCCGCTGAATCCCGAGTCCGTCCCCCCTTCCGGTTGATCCGTCGGCGATCCAGGCAGCGGGCCAACTGCTGCGGGCACGCGGAGCCTGACCAGCGCGCCGGAAGGGTCGGAAAACGAGGATGGAAGACGTACCACCGTCCGCTGACCTGCGAGTCTGTTACCGACCGTCGGGGCAACAGTAGGTTCCGCAGTACTATTCCAGAACGATCTCGAGTACGGTATCAGCGGTCTCGAGGAAGTTCACGAGGTCGCGGTCCTGCTCCGGAGCGCGGCGGGCCGTGATGACGGTGTAGGTAGCGACCCGTCCGATCGGGAAGAAGTGGCACATCCACGCACCGCGGCCTATGGCGATCACATCTCCCGGTTCGACCAGGAACGCCCTGGTGTCCGACGGATAAGGGATGCCCGAGGGAGTGGGCGGGGCAACCACGACGAAGGATGTCCCCCGTCGAGCTATCCATGTTTGCGTCTCCTGGGTGTGTCGCTCCAGTTCCGAGACGCGGAAACCGATGCGGAAATATCTCACGAAGCCCATATAGGGCACGTCCCCGTCGTAGGAGAGATCGCCGAGGTTCCACAATTCCGCTATTGGCGCCCCCGCGATGCCGGCGCGACCTTCCTTGACACCGTCGAGACGGCTGCCGCTGGCGCCCCAGTCCGGTGCCCTCTCCGGTTGTGCGGCATACCGGCCGTAGGTCGCGAACGATTCCGGAGTGAGTGGTTCGGCTACCAACCGATGCACAGCGGGTGTGGTCACGATAACCCCTGGGTCGTGGGCCTGGCCAGGATCGGATCCTGTGCCGAGCGATTGTACAGCCGGCATGAGCAGCATACGTTGGCAGCCCCGCGCCGGACCCGGCCCGAAGGTGGCTGGCCGACGGTTGTACCGGGCTGTTATGAGTACTGGGTCTCGCATCTCGAGCCCGCGGTGGCGATTCTGCAGGCTCCGAGAGTCCCGAATCTCTGTCTCGGTTGCGGTTGAAGTAGCGGTGTTATGGCAGGAGGGGCTTATGTCACAGGTCCGTCGCATACTGGAAGGTAACCGCAAAGCACCAAGCGGTCCGTTTAGGTACCGACCGGGCCGGGCTGGGATCATGCCGACCGAATAACCCCGGTAGGGGGATGGCGGGACGCGTTTCGGCGCCGAGGAGGCGGCGGCCGGGGGTGGGACCCCGCCGGAGGCGAAAGGCGGGGCGTTCTTCGCGTTCTCGGGCCCTCGGGCCGGCCGTCCGGTGGTGGTTGAGGAGTTAATCCGCGAATCGGAGAGTCAGGACCCCAGGAGGGGAGGGATCTGTGGTAAGCCTTGGCCTTGCCCCGGTCTGCGGGTAGCTTGGATGCCAATGCTACGCAGAACGAAGATCGTCGCCACGATGGGTCCGGCCGTAACCGATGCCGACACGGTCAGAGCTTTGGTGGAGGCGGGGATGGACGTGGCTCGGCTCAACTTCAGCCACGGCGATCACGCTTCCCACACTCGTATGGTCGGGTGGTTGCGAGAGGCGGCCGCCGAGACCGGACGGTCGGTCGCGGTACTGCAGGACATACAAGGTCCCAAGACACGGGTAGGACGCTTCGCCGAGGGTGAGGTTTCACTCGGTCGAGGGGACACGGCGCGCTTGGTCGTCGGTGATCAGGATGGTGGCCCCGGCCTGATCCCCGTCGATTTCGAGCGCCTGCTCGATGACGTGGGCGAGGGTGCCCGGGTCGTGATGGCTGACGGGCTGATCGAAGGCCGGGTGATCGGCGCGACCGGCGACGCGCTCGAGGTTGTGATCCTCCGGGGCGGGCTGTTGCGGGATCGCAAGGGGGTCGCCTTTCCGGACAGCGACCTGCGGGTGGGTCCGGTTACAGAGAAGGATCGGGAGGACCTCGAACTCGGTCGGAATCTGGGCGTCGACTTCGTAGCAGCCTCCTTCGTGAAGGAGGGTGCAGATGTCAACCAGGTCCGGGAGCTGGCGGGCCCGAACGTACCCGTCATCGCGAAAGTCGAGCTGGCACTGGCCTACCGGAACCTCGACTCGATTCTCGAAGCCGCCGACGGAGTGATGGTGGCTCGCGGGGATCTGGGTGTCCAGCTTCCCCTCGAGACGATTCCCAATGTTCAGGCCGACATCCTCCGCCGCACCAACCGAGCCGGCCTCATCACGATCACCGCAACGGAGATGCTGGAGTCGATGGTCACCGCCCCCCGGCCGACCAGAGCCGAGGTCACCGACGTCGCCAACGCGGTAGCTTCGGGAACCGACGCGGTGATGCTCTCCGCCGAGACCGCGATCGGCCGCCATCCCGTCCGGGTCGTGGAAGCCATGTCCGCGATCTGTCTCGAGGCGGAGAGGCACCGTGACACCCACGTCGCAGGGGACGAGGATGTCAAGTTCCTGGAAAGCTCGATGAACTTCGCCTCCGCCACGGCCAAGGCGGCTACCGAGGCTGCCCGAGATCTCGGATTCCGCACCATCGTCGCCTTTACCGAGTCGGGCGGGACCGCCCGCCTGCTCTCCAAGTACCGACCGTCGGCCGACATCATGGTGTTTGCCCCCAGCGCCCGGATACGGCGGAGGATGGCCCTCTTCTGGGGGGTTCAGCCCATCCCCTTCGAACGGAGGTCGTCCACCGATCTGATGTTCGCGTCCGCGGAGAAGTACCTCGAGAAGGCGGGGATCTGCGAGCGAGGGGAAGGGGTGGTGATGATCGCCGGGGTACCTCCCAACAGCCGGGCCAGGACCAATCTCGTCAAGCTGCACGTCATCGGCGAGCGGCTGAGGTCTCCCGCTCGCCGGCGTGTCTGACGGACGGGTGCTTCGGCGGCCGGACTCATTGCTGGCTAGCCCTGACTCTGCATGCTTCCCGACACGCCCACCCATGAAGGGCCACTTCAGGCCTGTGTTCTCGGCTTGGTTCGCATACGCCCGACGGGTGAGGGGTCGCGCTTGAGTCAATACGGCCTGTCGAGTCCGCCGCCCTCCCAGGTCAGGTGTCTGCCGACGTTTACCCACTCGCTCAGAAAACCCGCGCATGAAGAATCGGGGCTAGAGTGCCGCTGTACGGCCACCCGGCCGCCGACCCGAGTCGTGATCGACCGATGCCTGAAGGAGACGTGTGGGACAACTGATCGAAGTCGACCATCTTCTGCTGGGGGATGTCGCCCTCTTCGACACCGACCGTAGCCTGTCGGGACAGGAAGGCGAGTCCTATGCCGACCCGGAGACTGCCGCCGCCGCCGGGACGTTCCCGGGTGACGTGGCAGCGGCTCTTCTAGTCGAGATTCCCTCCATCGAGATCGTCTACGTGTTCTCGAACACCATATCCGCCAAGCAGTCCGGGGGATGGAGCGTTGAGAGCGCGGAAACAGCGGCCGGAATCATCCGAAACTCCCTGGTCCACTACGCCAGTAACCGGCAATAGCGCAGTGGTGCGGGGTCGGTCTGCGTTGCTCCACAGACCACCCACGGGGATCGCGATACCGTAACGACTGCGCGTAACGCGCATGCATCCTGGTGTCCTGTATCTCTGTTTCGCTTGCGTTCTTGGCTTGACGAGCCGAACCCGAACCGGCCACCGTTACCAGAGGGTTGTATCTGTCACAGGCTCGTTGTACAATGGTAGATAGCCGTATACACCGGCGGTTCGTTTCCGACGTCGAGCGGACCGTGGCAGG
>JGIcombinedJ30088_10005827_pt1 | contig 10504 bp, 10 predicted proteins | sample PinacodermPK_FD_30088 | JGI IMG/M metagenome (IMG submission 30088) | reverse complement strand
CACTTGGCAGCCGACGCGATCCAGACTGCGGATCTAGTCGACCAGGGTGTCACCGCCATCGCCTATGAATCAGTGGTCGGCCCCAACGGCGGTTTGCCCTTGCTAGCTCCCATGTCACAAGTGGCGGGTCGGATGTCGATCCAAGCCGGAGCCCATTGTCTTGAGTCCTCGGCAGGAGGTCGAGGGGTTCTCCTCGGCGGTGTGCCCGGCGTGGCGCCGGCCAAGGTTGCGATCATCGGCGGAGGNGTGGTCGGCCGCAACGCGGTGCAGATGGCTATCGGGCTTGGCGCCGACGTAACAGTGATCGACCGCGACGTCTCCGTGCTAGAAGATCTGAGCTCCCGATACGGCTCAGCCCTGCACACACTCCACTCCAGCGGAGGCGCCCTCGAGGAGGCAGTTCTCGGTGCCGACTTGGTAATCGGGGCAGTTCTCATTCGGGGTGCCCGAGCTCCGCGTCTGGTCACTGCCGAGATGGTCAAGTTGATGCGACCCCGATCGGCGGTAGTCGATGTCGCCATCGACCAGGGCGGCTGCATCGAGACCTCTCGGCCCACCACTCACGCCAACCCCACCTATTTGGCCTACGACGTGGTCCATTACTGCGTGGCCAACATGCCCGGCGCGGTCCCCCGAACGTCGACGTTCGCCTTGGAGAATGCCACCCTTCCCTACATGTCGAAGCTGGCCGATCTTGGGCCGACCGAGGCCATGCGAACAGATGCTGGGCTGCGGGCTGGCTTGTCGGTCTGCCAAGGGCGGGTCACTGAACCCGCGGTGGCTGAATCCCTCGGCCTCAACCACACCGCCCCCGAGGAGGTACTGGGTCTCAGCCAGTGTGCGGCCTAGATCAGCTCGGCCATCCGTTCGGCTACGGCGATGACATTCAGATTGGTGTTGGCTCGCGGCGTCTCAGGCATGATCGAGGCATCGCACACTCGCAGGCCTTCGGTCCCCCATACCTGCCCGTAAGGACCGACCACCGCAGCGGGGTCGTCGATTGGGCCCATCGCACAGGTGCCCGCACCGTGGTAGAAGGCCACGTGGTTGGCGAACACATGAGCCAACAGATCGTCGCGGGTCAGCTTCTTGGGCAGGAACACAGGCTCCTTGGCCACCTTCTGATAGGAGGGTGACAACAACAGCTCGATGCCCAGCTCAAAGGCTTCAACCAGCCGTTCCAGGTCAGGTTTGTGGGCCAAGAATGGGTAGGTGATCACGGGGGGATCGGCTGGGTCAGCAGATACCGGACGAACCGACCCCCGGATCTCCACCCGTTGCAAAGCGGCGTTGAAGGCGAAAACCGTATCCAACCCCCCCGCTTGGGCTCGGCGCCGGGGATTGTTGGACAGATCGATCACCCCAACGGGGAATAGTTGGAGGTCGTTGGCTGGCCCCGAGGAGCTGGTGAATCGCAGCAAGGTCTGGATATTGACATCGCCGGGATACACCATCTGCGGTCTGGGCAACGCGAACAGATAGACGGCCGGGTGATCGGAGAAGTTGGCCCCCACCCCGGGACTGTCGACAACAATGTCGAAGCCCAAACCGGCTAGCTCCGAAGCCGGGCCGATGCCGGAGCGCCATAGCAGCATCGGTGACTGAACCACGCCGGCGGCCACGACGACCTCGTCAGCGGCGACTGCTTCCGGTGGGCCATCGGCAACTACGTCAACACCGATAACCCGGTTGCCGCTCCAACGCAACGCCAGCACCAGACAGCTGCCTCGCACCTCCAGGTTGGGACGACTGCGGACTTCAGGGGTCAGGTAGGCGTCGGCGGCGGACACCCGCTGGAGGCCCCGGCGGTTGCGGGGCAGCGGTCCGGCGCCAAGGGAATTCGGGGCATTGTGATCTTCGATGTAGCCGTGGCCGGCTGCTTCGCAGGCCTCATAGAACACGGCATGCACCGGGTTGAGCTCGGCCTCAGGCGTGCGGGCAATGGGCAACGGGCCATCTCGGCCATGCCATCGATCGTCGCCGTCTGGATCGGACTCCAGCCGCCGAAAGCAGGCCAGCACCGCTTCCCAGCGCCATTCGTCAAATCCCCAGGAATCGAAATCAGCCGGCATGGCCCGAACGGCGATACCGCCGTTGACGGTTGAGCTGCCGCCGAGCACTCGCCCTCGGGGATACGGCTGTGTCCGCCCACCGGGCAGTCGCACCACATCACCCCAGTCGTGGTGGGGATGCGAAGACACGGTGATATCGACCAGTTCAGAGGGCAGTCGTGTGCCGTAGTCGGGACCGGCTTCCAGAAGAAGCACTTGTCGGGCGGGATCCTCCGATAGCCGGGCCGCCAGTACCGACCCCGCTGAGCCCCCGCCCACGATGACCGTGTCGAATGACCGTCCTGCTTGCACTGCTACACGACAGTAGTGACGAGCTCGTTAGTTTGGCGGCATGGGCAGATCATGTGAAGGGCGGGTGGCACTGGTTACCGGAGCCAGTCGGGGCATCGGCGAGGGGGCAGCGCTACGGCTGGCGGCTGAAGGGGCGGCCGTGGCTGCTGTGGCCCGCACCCGTTCAGACGGCGACCACCGATTGCCCGGATCACTCGAGCAGCTGGTGGCCGCTATTGAGAATGGTGGAGGTCAAGCCATCGGCATACCCGCTGATCTATCCGACCCCTCGCTCGACCGATCCGAGATAGTGGCTCAGGCCGAAGAGGAGTTGGGCGGCAAGGTCGACATCCTGGTCAACAATGCCGCCCGAGCCTTCTACCAGCCGTTCACCGAGTTGACGGAGAAGCGGTGGCGCATCGCCTACGAGCTCAACGTGTGGGCTCCATGGGACCTGGCCCGCCTGGTTCTGCCCGGGATGCGAGAACTCGGTCGGGGGGCCATCGTCAATATCTCCTCGGGAGTGGCCGAGCCTCCAGATCTGCCGCCGAACCGGGCTAGCGGCCCAACGATGACCGGGTGTCTTTACGGATCAACGAAAGCGGCTCTCAATCGCTGGACAACCGGTCTGGCCGCGGAGACCTGGGATGACAACATCACCGTCAACGCGATTTCGCCAGAAGCGGCGGTGATGACCCCCGGCGCCGGCGATTACGTGAACTTGCCGCCCGAGAGCCTNGAGCCCATGGAAACCATGTGCGAGGCCATCTTGGCCCTGTGCACTGCCGAACCCCAAGAACTCACTGGCAGGATCACTTACTCCCTGTCGCTGATCCGCGAGCTCAACCGCTCCGTCCACACTCTTGACGGCTCGGAGCTTCTCCCCGGCTGGCAGCCCGCCGACATCGACCCGGGTCGACTGCGTAGCTGAAACAGGACCTACTGGGCCGCCCTGTTGGATTCGCGTTCTCCTCGGACGAATGCCTCCCGAGCCTTCTCGCCTTCACCCATGAGGTTCAGCTCGTAAGTGAACCCCTGCTCGAAGCGGTAGCTGCGGTGCACGTCCACCGGGTCGATCCCGTTGATCGACCACTTGGCCTTGCGGATGACTCCGGGCGGCTTGGCCGCGATCACTCCGGCTATTCGGCGGGCCTCGTCCATCAACTGGTCGCCGGGCACCACCCTGAGCACGGTCCCCCATCGATGCAGATCCTCGACACCCACCGGCTCACAGCTGTACATCATCCAGCGCATAACCTTTTCTGGCACCAGCCGAGCGGTGTGGGTGGCAGCCCCTAGGGCCCCGTTGTCCACCTCGGGCATGGAGAACTTGACCCCTTCCGCGGCCACCACCAAGTCGCAGTTTCCGGCGAGGCCGATGCCTAGACCCAAGCAGAAGTCCTGCACGGCGGCGATCACCGGCACCGCGCAGTCGTAGACCGCGCCGAAGGCCTCATAGCAGGCGTCACCGGTGCCCAATACCCCTTCGAAGCCCTCCATGGCCTGCATTTCCTTGATGTCCACCCCGGCGTTGAACCCCCTGCCCACCGCGGTGAGGATGGCGGCCCGCACGTTGGAGTCGTGTTTGAAGCTCCCGAAGATCTCGGCCAGCCGGTAGGTGTCGGCGATATTGAGGGCGTTCACCGGTGGATTGTCCATAGTGACGACGGCGATACCCTGCTCATCNATCTCGGTGTGAATGGCCACAGTGCGCTCCTTTGCCTTTAGTGGTCGCCAGCGTAGGCCCCTCACGCNTCAGCTACTACGTTGAGTAGCCGTGGTGCAGCAAAACAGCCTCCCCCTCGATGGGATGCGAGTACTGGAGCTGTCCACCGAGGTTCCTGGGGGCTACTGCGGCAAACTCCTGTTGGATGCCGGGGCCGAAGTGCTCAAGGCTGAGCCCACGGGGGGCGATCCGCTCCGGCGCTACGCCCCGCTCGGCGCACCGGTGGTGGCCGGAAAGGGTATCGACGGCGACCACGGACTGCTGTTCGGCTATCTGGCCGCCGGTAAACGCAGCGTCGAGACCGAAGACCGAGATCATCTGCTGACCCTCGCAGCCGGGGCCGACATCATTATCCAAGACGCCCCACCTGGTCGATTGAGCTGGGAGCAGGTCCAGACGGCCAATCCGGCGGCCTCTTTGGTGAGCATCTCGCCATGGGGCACCGACGGACCGTGGGCCGACCGGCCAGCAACTGAGTTCATCGTGCATGCGGCTAGCGGCTCGCTCACCCATCGAGGCGATCCCGAAGGGGAGCCGATCATGATCGGCGGTAGGTTCGCGGAGTTTGTATTCGGGTCGTACGCCGCAGTTGGTGCGATGTCCGGCTGGCTGTGCGCCCGTAGTTCAGGGTGGGGCCAGCATGTGGACCTGTCTACGGTGGAGGCAGGCATCCTGTCGATGGGCGGCAACTACGAGTTGCTGGCCGGGCAATTCGGGGCGCCTCCCATGACCCGTATGGTGAGCGTGCCATCTGTGGAGCGCTGCGCCGACGGCTGGGTTGGGTTTTCCACCATCACTGGCCAGCAATGGCTGGATTTTTGCTCGATGATCGGCCGCCCCGACTGGCACGACGACGAGGAGCTGATGACCGCGCCGGGCAAAATCGCCCGAGCCGACGAGATATCCGAGGCCACCGTGGCCTGGACCGGGACCCGCACCGTGGCTGAAGCCGTTGAAGTCGCCTCGGCGCTGCGAATTCCGTGCGCTCCGATCGGAACCGGACGTACCGTGCCGACCACCGACCACTTCGCGGCCCGGGAATCCTTCGTCGACAATCCCGACGGCCATCCCCAACCTCGCCCGCCCTATCGAATCGGCGGGATGGAGTCCCCACCGCCCCGCCGAGCCCCCGTGCTCGATGCCCACGCCGACAGCCCAGCGTGGGAACCCCGACCCCGCAACAGGCCATTGGGAAACCCGAGTGATCTGCCCTTAGCCGGTTTGCGGGTGGCGGCATTCACCGCGTTCTGGGCCGGGCCGCTGGTCACCTCGTATCTCGCCTCGCTGGGCGCCGACGTAATCAAGGTCGAGTCGATTCAACGTCCCGACGGAATGCGATTCGCAGGATGGCCNCAAGAAAAACAGCGCTGGGAGTACTCCTACGTCACCCACGGGGCCAACGCCGGCGTGCGCAACNTCACGCTCGACNTAGAGCGGCCTGCCGGGATGGACCTGGCCAAGCGGCTGATCGCCGATGCCGACATCGTCGTTGAGAACTTCTCTGCCCGGGTTATGGATCACTTCGGGCTGGGCTGGCAGGAGGTCCACCGCCTCAACCCCCAAGCAGTCATGTTGCGGATGCCCGCCTTCGGCCTGGACGGGCCGTGGAAAGATCGGGTGGGATTCGCCATGACCATCGAGCAGGCCAGCGGCCTGGTGTGGGTCACCGGCTATGAAGACCTGCCCATGCTGCCCCGAGGAGCGTGCGATCCACTGGGCGCCATGCACGCCATATTCGCCGCCTTGCTCGCCCTGAGGAGGCGCGAGCAGACCGGTGAGGGCCAGTTCGTGGAGGTGGCCTTGGTTGATGCCGCCCTGGCGACAGCCGCGGAGCAGTTTTTGGAGTGGTCGGCCCATGGCGTGGAGCTGGGACGGTCGGTCAACGCTTCCTCGGTGTGCGATCCCCAAGGGGTGTTCCAGTGCGCCGGAGACGATGCCTGGGTGGCGCTGTCGTGTGCCACCGACGCCCAACGGGCCGCTCTAGCCGAGAAATTGAAGGCCGACGGCTTCGATCAAGACCTGGAAGGCTGGGCGGCAGCACGTTCTCCGGCTGAGGCCGAGGCGGCCCTGCTGGCTGCCGCGGTGCCGGCCTCGGTGCTGCCCGATCCCCGCAACCTGCTCCCCCACCCCCAGCTTGAGTATCGGGGATTCGTGGAGTGGATGGACCATCCGATCTGCGGTGAGCTGGGCTATCCGGGGTTCCCGTTCGTGTTTTCCGGCCTGGGCGGCCAACTCCTCCCCCGCCCCGCCCCTGCGTTGGGCCAGCACAACCGGGAGATCTTGCGCAACACCCTGGGTCTCGACGACGATGCCATCGCCGCCCTGGCCGACGAGGACATCATCGGCGACTGGCCAATAGGGTGGGACAAGTGACCGAACACCCCCACTACATCACCTGAAAGCGAGACCACTTTGCGCATCGGCTATCTGATCGACACCAACCACGGGTACTACGACCAGCCTCTGCCCGAGCCGGACAATGCCGCCGATGCCCTCGACGCCATGATCGAGGAAGGCATCTTGGCCGAGCAGTCAGGGTTCCACTCCATCCAGGTGCCTGACCGCCATGGCCGCACCGAGTCGTACTTCGGCTCGCCGTTGAACCTGCTGATGATCCTGGCCCGAGAGACCAGCCGGGTGGCCATCGGCTCCTACTGCCTGGTGAACACCCTCTACCACCCCATGGAGGTGGCCGAGCAGTGCGCCATAATCGACAACATCTCCAGGGGCCGGCTGTACATGACCTGGGGCCGGGGCTTTCACGCCGGCTACTGGGGCCAGTTCGGCGTTCCGTCTGAGCGGATGCTGGGCCGCTATCTGGAGAACGTGGCCATCATCGACAAGGCGCTGCAATCCAAGGGCGAGCGATTCAGCTGGGACGGCGACTTCTACCAGGTAAACGACGGATTGCTCTCCCCCAACTCATACCAGCAGCCCCGGTTCCCGTTCTGGGGCGGTGGCCAGCTGCCCGCGGCCATTGAGCGGTGCGGGGTCTACGCCGAGTCGTGGACCTGCGACGACTTCCCCATCCAAAAGGAGACTTGGGATCGCCAAGCCGGTGCCTACCGGACCAAAGCCATCGAGCACGGCAAGGAGCCATTCGTCGTCTTGATGCGCAAGGCATGGGTGGCCGACACCTTCGAGCAGGCCGCTGAGCAGTACGGCGCTCACTATGTGCCGGAGATGCGCTTCTATTGCGAGCAGGGCATCTTGGCCCACCACCCCGAATTCGACTCTCCCGAGAAGATCACCACCGAATCGGCTCGGGAGCACATCGTGGTGGGCTCTCCTGCCCAGTGCCGGGAGCGGTTAGAGCAGTACTACGAGGAGCTGGGCGTGCAGTATTTTACCGTGCAGTTCCGCATGGTCACCGGCCCCTCTTTCGAGGCCACCCGGGAGCAGATCCAGCGCTTTGGCGAGGAGGTGGTGCAGCCCCTGCATCGCAAGTACCCCGCCCCCGATCATCCGGCCATACCTGAGGCCTGCCGGTAGTGATGAGATGACTTCGGCGACACAGACTCCGACCATCGAGGAACTGGAATCCCTGGTGGGAAGGCAGTTCCCAGGCGGAACCTACGACTTGGAACCTTGGCGGGTTTGGCTGACCAACGATGTCATCGGGGCACCGCAGCGAACCGACGGCATCGCCCATCCCATGTTCTGCTACTACGCGGCCATGGCCGGCTTGGGCATCTCCATCGACGAGATGTTCACCCTTTGCTACGCGTCGGCCGACGACGGGCCGATGTTCGGCGAATGCGACATTCAGCAGCTGCGCCCCTTGGAGATCGGTGCCACCTACACCGTGCGGGGAGAGATCACCAGCGCAGTCCGCAAGCAAGGTGAACGCACGGGAACTTTCGACATCGTGGCCTTCCAACTCGAAGTCGTCGCCCCCGATGGCGAAGTGTCGTCCGTGGTTTCCAACTCCTTCATCTTTCCCAGGAGGCCCTAGTGAGTGCGATCCCAACTCCATCAGTGGGAGACGAGCTTCCCCGTCTGGTCATCCAAGCGGTAGACGCCGAGAAGATGAAGACGATGGCTGCCCTGTTGGCCGATTCCAACCCCATCCACTGGGATGTCGACACCGTGAGGGAACTGGGCATGGGCGACCAGCCGGTTAATCAAGGCCCCAACAATCTGGGCTATGTGATGAACATGCTGGGCCAGTGGGCCGGCGGTGCCGGGCGCATACGGCACATTCGGGTGCGCTTCCTGGACAATGTGTTCGCCGGCGATCGGTTGGAGGCGGGCGGCACGGTCACCGCGGTCGGCGACGACGGCACCGCCGACTGCGACGTCTGGCTGGCCCGCGACGGCACCCACCCCGTGCTAGCGGGGACCGCCACCTTGTCGTTGGTCTAAGAGCGGGCGCGGATAGGTGGCTGGTCTGGAGCTTCTGATTTGAGGTTATTGATTGATGTTGAAGCTGCTGAATTGAGGCAATTGGTTGGTTTTGGAGTTGTTGAATAGGGGTAATAAGAGGCAAGGATTGTTTAGTTATGAGTCCCATTACTAGTCCTATTACCAATGATAAAGAAAGGTTGATGACAGCTATTGATTGTGCCTAGGGTTTACCGAGAAACACTTTGTCCATTACCTAAGGAGTCCTCATGGCAGACCATGTTCACACTGATACGTGTTACGACCACCCGGAGCACACGCACGCCGACCACGCCGATCACTGCGACACGGCTGAGCACGGCCACGCCGACCATGCCGATCACTGCGACACGGCTGAGCACGGCCACGCCGACCACGCGGAACACTGCGACGATGCCAGCCACACCCACGCCGACCACGCCGATCACTGCGATACGGACGAGCACAGCCACGCCGACCACGAAGATCACTGCGACACCCCCGTTCACAGCCACGCCGACCACGAAGATCACTGCGATATCCCGGTACACGTCCACACCGACGAGTGCTGTAACGCGGCCTAGTGGACAAATCTGATCATGGTCATGGCCATGATCACGGCCATGACCATGATGATGATTGCGGGCACGACCATGCTCACGACCACGATCACGACCACGACCACGATCACCACCACGGACACGATCACGACCACGGACACGATCATGACCACGGGCATGACCACGGACACGATCACGACCACGATCACCACCACCACGACCTAAGGGAAGCCAGCCGCAAGAGCCTGATCACCGCGGTCACCCTGACCACCACCTTCATGGTGATCGAGGTGATCGGCGGTTTCGCGTCGGGCAGTTTGGCGCTGATCTCCGACGCCGGGCACATGCTCACCGACAGCGCGGCCATCGGTTTAGCACTGTTCGCCATGTGGGCGGCCGACCGGCCGACATCGCACCGTCGGACTTTCGGCTTCTACCGAACCGAGATTCTGGCCGCCATGTTCAATGCGCTGTCTCTATGGGTGATCGTGGGATGGATCTTCTACGAGGCCATTCGAAGATTCGACGGAGACACCCATGTAGAGGGCGGGCTCATGCTCGGCGTCGGCGCAGCCGGCCTAGCAATCAATGTCTTGGTGGCCTTCGTACTGCACCGCCAGTCGGGACACAGCCTGAATGTGGAAGGCGCCTTCCAGCACGTTCTAGCCGACCTGCTGGGTTCGGTGGCCGTGGTGGTGTCGGGAATCTTCATCATCACCGTGGGCTGGGACATCGTCGACCCGATCCTCAGCATGTTCATCGGCGTGCTCATCCTCTTCAGCTCTTGGAACCTCGTATCCGAGGTGTTCCACGTACTGATCGACGGCACCCCTGAGAACGTGGACGTCTACAAACTGTGCCACGAGATCGAGGAAGTGGACGGAGTGACCATTGTCCACGATGTCCATGTGAGGACGATCTCATCGGGCTACCTATCGATGACCGCCCATGTGCTGGCCGATCCAGCTGTGGATGTTCTCGATTCNGACAACCAGCTGCGAAGCATCCGCGAAGTGGTGAAGCGCCACGGAATCCATCACACCACCATCCAGCTTGAGCACTCAGTGGAGGGCTGCGACCAGGAGAACCACCACGTNGACCATCTGATGGCGACGGAACGGGAGATCCGCAAGCGGTCCAAGCTTGCCAGCTTCCTCATGCATTCCCACTAAGGGGCGGCGGGGACAAGTGACCATCCACAGGTCACATACGTTGGGCGGTCAGATTTCGCGCAGGCTCTAAGCCGCCAGCCTGACTTTGTAGGAGCTGACGAGGCTCCTAATTGTCAGTGCCATCAAGAATAGGATCACCGTGCCCAGGGCCATGGTGGCCCCGGCCGCGGTGTCGTGGTGGTAGCTGATTAGCAGACCGACCACCACCGATACCGTGCCGAGGAGGACCGCGGTGGTCATGATGGCGGGAATCCGGCGTACCAACATGGCCGCAGTGGACGGGGGGGCCACCAAGAAGGCGAACACCAGCAGGTTTCCCACCGCCTGGAACGACGCCACGAT
>JGIcombinedJ30088_10005825_pt1 | contig 10509 bp, 4 predicted proteins | sample PinacodermPK_FD_30088 | JGI IMG/M metagenome (IMG submission 30088) | reverse complement strand
GACATTGAACAACACATTGCAGATCGGATAGCTCAATTGAAGACGCCGCTAGGTTCTTTAGATTTGAGCGTCTCTACTGGGCCTGTGGTAGATTTTCGACTAAAAGATCATCTGAGGTTTGAAGCAACATCCGAGACTGCACCGCTGTTGTATCCTGCCCACTTCCTAAATCAGGTGCTGGAATGGCCAAAAACGATGAAGAAACCAAATGCCATTGTGGTTAGCAATTCGAGCCAAAAGTGGTTGTGGGAAAACAACGGATTCTTTGTGGTAACGCGAAGGGTGACTTCAAAAGAAGAACGCCGGCGTATTGTCGCATCGATCTATGCGTCTGACCTCCCAGGACCATTAATTGGTTTTGAAAACCATTTAAATGTCTTTCACGTCGACCGGAGAGGGATGACTCAGAATCTTGCAAAAGGACTCTGTATCTATCTCAATAGTACATTGGTGGACCGCTACTTCCGACAGTTCAACGGTCATACGCAGGTGAATGCCGCTGATCTACGATCGCTCAAGTATCCTGATCGAGAGACGTTGGAGCGATGGGGGAAATGTGTGGGCGATTCAGTTCCATCACAGCAGGAAATTGATGATTTAATTGAAGAAGAGTTCACACGCATGGCGACTGACTAGACCCTGCAAAAGTACAAGAGAAAATCAATCAAGCAAATGGAGTTTTGAGCTCTCCATTGACATCGTCATGGATACATTCTGAGCGGCGATTTAGGTTACAAGACTGCCATAGCTCTACCCATGTACAAACTCATCGCTAATTCCAGTTTTCTTGGGCAACTTGGACTATCTGATGAATTGAGTTGGCACTTATCTTGATCGTCCTATCTCATCAATCACCGCATTCAATAGAAGTCGCATAGGTCATTAAACGGGGTAGACCTTTTGGCTAAGGTCGGATTGTAAGGTTTGTGAGTAACCACGCCAATCTTGATACTGGACTTGGGCAAGTCCCAGTTCTAGCTTCGAAAACTGCACATAGATCTGATTTCACTAGCTTGTCATAAACTGCATTTTCTTGCAGATTTACTACGGTGTCGTTTGCTAGTTGCCGTCAGTGGAAAGAACATTCTTACTCGTCCTGACGAACCTATGAATGCAACTAGAACTTCANCTAACTNCAAANTANTTATATTTATTAGTNATTTACAGGCTTTTNAAGGTTCTAAAATTCAATTTATTCATTTAATCTATTGATATTGAANAATTANTTGAAATANCAGATTGAATGGGCAATCCAGTCATTTCCCATTTTATCAGAGANTGATTTCTTACATACCTCAAAAAATACATGGTTTCCACATACTTAAACANTCCTCCGATGTTGTGGAACCTACTAAATTGTTCCTCTTGATCGGAGTAAAAGAAACGATGGTACCGAGTCACTTCANGTCCAATAGACTTAAGGCACGCAATTCATCTNTGGTTTGAATTCTGTAGAATTCTCCAGATTTATTACATTTTGTTTCAAGTTTTTAATTGAGGCAAATGTTCAAAAACTTAGGAGGATTAATGAAGCAAATCGAATTAATCTCGTCTAGAACCGCCCTCATTGGCGTTATGTCAGGTCTACTCACATTTGGATTGACATCAGTCAATTCCGTTCAAGCTCAAGAAGAAGAAGCTTCTGGCAGAGTAGAAGAAGTGATCGTGACTGGTTCTCGGATTGAAAGAAGCAATCTATCAAGTACTACGCCTGTGGTTCAGATTGAAGCAGAAGAGATCAAATGGCAGGGTACAGTTCGCGTCGAGGACGCGTTGCGCCAGATGCCACAAATCTGGTCACGACAGAATACTGGTCAATCCAATGGAGCGACCGGAACGGCAACTTTGGATCTAAGAAACTTAGGTCCTTCTCGTACGCTGTTTCTTATTAATGGTCGCAGAATGCCGGCGGGATCGCCAATACAAGGTGGCTCAGGTGCGGACATCAATCAAATTCCTGGATCCCTGATCAATAGGGTAGAAGTGTTGACAGGTGGTGCATCCGCTACTTATGGCTCAGATGCCGTAAGTGGTGTCGTTAACTTCGTAATGGACGATAAGTTTGAAGGTGTCGCGTTTGACTTTCAACACAGTTTCTATCGACATGCAAATGATGATTCTGGCGTTCAAGAAATTGTCAAAGCAAGTGGATTTGACGTAGCAGATGAACCAACGAGTGACGGGGAAATTACCCAATACTCACTAAGTATTGGCGGGAACTTTCTCAACGGCGGCAATATTGTTGCCTACGCAACGTATAGGGACATTAAAGCTCTGACACAAGCACAGCGAGACTACAGCTCCTGCGCACTAAACAATACCGCAGACGGTTGCTGGGGTTCCAGTACGATTCCTGAAGGCCGTATTACGAATTTCCAAAATCCAGATCATATTGGTTTCGACTACAAAGTGGACGGATCGACCTTCGTTCCTCGAGCAGGTACATTGTTCAACTACGGCCCAAGAAACTACTTCCAGCGTCCAGACGAAAGGACATCTTTTGGAACTTTCGCGACTTATGACATAAGTGATCAAACTGAAGTCTTCGCCGAGTTCATGTTTGCAGATGACCACACGGTTTCTCAAATTGCACCATCAGGCGCATTTTTCGTAACCAATACGTTGTTCTGTGGAAATCCATTCCTATCAGGCCAGCAGTACGATCTCCTGACACAAAATCGCCTAAGTACGGATCAACAAGCTGAGTTAGACATGGTTCTGGCTAAATTGACCCCGGAGAGGCAAGAGGCTTACCTAGATAGTGCGTTTTGCCAGAATAAGGTGGATGACTACATCGATGTGTTTATTGGTCGTCGAAATCTCGAAGGCGGAAACCGCCAGCAAGACTTACGCCACACTAGTGGACGAATGGTGGCCGGGATCAAGCATGCAATCAATGACAGTTGGCAGCTCGAGATTTTCGGTCAGCGGTCTATCGTGTCCATGGAAAACACTTACCTTAACGATCTCGGAGTAACCAAAATCCGTCGAGCATTAGACGCGACTATGGATGCCGATGGAAATGTTGTCTGTCGATCAGTCTTAGATGGCTCGGATCCAAATTGTGTGGCTTGGAATATCTTCCAGACTGGTGGTGTAGCCGACGAAGCAATTGATTATCTGGTGTTGCCGTTATTCGCCCGAGGCACCACAGAACAATCAATCATGGGTGTCTACGTAGAGGGTGATATGACCGATGCNGGATGGAAATTCCCGACTTCAAATGAGTCTGTAATCTTTGTTCTAGGCGCGGAAAGACGAATCGAATCATTGGATTTCAAACCTGATTCAGGATTCCTCAATGGTGAGGGTGCAGGTCAAGGTGGTGCAACTAACGCAGTAGCCGGTGGCTATTCCGTTAATGAGCTGTTCGCAGAAGCATCCATTCCTTTACTAGAAGGTGAAGGACTCGTTGACAGTCTTCTNCTTGATACCAGCTATCGTTTTTCAGATTACTCCAACGGCAATGAAACGCATACNTGGGGTATTCGTCTAGGCTGGGATGTGACTAGTGAATTAACTTTTCGAACTAGCGTACAACGAGCAGTACGATCCGCAAGTGTTCGAGAGCTATTCAGCCCTCAAGGATTTAACCTCTTTGACATGTCAGCGGATCCGTGCTCAGGTGAAATCGGTGCAGACGGGACCACAACAGCGGGCTATACCTTTGAGCAATGTGCTCGTACTGGCGTTACCAGTGCACACTGGGGCAACATCCAAGATTCACCTGCAGGTCAGTACAACTACCTACAGGGTGGAAACATCGGCCTTGAACCTGAAGAATCGGATACATTCCTAATCGGATTGGTCTATCAGCCTGGTTTTGCTGACGGATTTGCGATCACACTTGATTTCTATGACATCGAAATCAGCGGTGGTATTTCTGCGATTACGCCAGAATTTACGATCACAGAATGTCTCAATGGCAATCTGTCTCAGTGTTCAAAAGTTAAGCGTAATACCACTCGAGGCGACCTGTGGATAGGCTCTGACGTAAATTCAAGTGGACATGTTGAAGCAATCGCGGATAACCTGGCCATTGAACGCGTCACCGGATTCGATGCTATCCTGAGCTATTCAATGAGTGTTGGTGACTACGGAACTGTGGATTTTGAGAACAACCTGGGATTCATCANTTCTTGGGAGCAGCAGGAACTTTCTACGGCGCCTAAAGTTGAATGCAAAGGTCTTTATGGTGGTGTGTGTGGTATTCCAACACCAGATATCCAAAATAACCTTCGAGCGATTTGGACCACGCCATGGAACATCACGGTCTCTGGTCTCTGGCGACATATCAGTGAAACCGAAGGTCAGGCTACAGGTATTGCGGTCATGGATTCAGTGGACTATATTGACGTAGCCGCATATTACGACTGGACTGAGAACTATCGCGTTAGCGTAGGGGTGAACAATCTATTTGATTCGCCTCCGCCAATCGTCGGTAACCCAGCTGGTCCATCCATTGGTGGCAACGGAAATATCTTCCCAGGTAGCTACGATGGATTTGGTCAGTACNTNTANGTNAGACTAGGNATCAATCTGTAAGAAAAACAGACCAATGGTTTCATTGGTTTGAACAAGTACAAGCAAAAGTTGGCAATCTCTCGATTGCCAACTTTTTTTTATTTCTATCCCAAGTAAGAGGAAAGTCCCNAACTCCAGTAGATAGCCGATATGTACGCATATCTCGCCTCAAAAACAAACCTCAAAGACGCGTTGTTTCGTGTCTAATTTAAAATCCGCATTTTGCTGGCTCCTCTAGAACCTCGCTATGACACCTAGTATCTCCACTCCGTTAGAACGCGCTCAAANTCTCGTTCCGGATATCTTGTCAAGTGCAGATGCTATTGACAAGGGTCGAGAAATACCATCAGATCTCGTTTTTAAGATCAAGCAAAATAATCTACTTCGTCTTCTTGTGCCTAAATCCATGGGTGGTGAAGAGATGGATTGGCGTAAGTTTCTAGACGTGGTTTTCACTATCGCCTATGCCGACGGGAGTGTGGGGTGGTGCATAAACCAAGGCTGTGTTTTCGCCACAAACTCTGCTCGAAATCCTCGGCCTGTGACCGAGAAGATTTGGTCTGATAAATTTTCGTCGGTTGGAAATGGACCTCCGAGCAATGTCGTGTCCAAGCGCACCAATGGAGGTTATTTACTGTCCGGTACGTGGCGATTTTCTAGTGGATGTCGACATGCTACGTGGCTTGCCGCGCTCGCAGGCGGTGATGCTAACGGTCCGCCTAGACTGCACTTCCTGCCTCGGGATGACATCAAGCTAGTTGACGTGTGGCAAGTCCAAGGATTGCGTGGTACTGGGAGTTTTAGTTTCTCAGCTCAGGACTACTTTGTACCTGATGATCAGGTTCTGCCCCTAAATCAAGGAATCTATGAACCCAATCCTCTCTACGTTGTCCCACAATCACTCATGTTTGCTTGTGGATTTGGAACGGTTGCACTTGGTGTGGCGAGATCGGGACTAGATGGTGTGTTAGAACTAGCACAATCAAAGAAACCTCAATTTGGCGGACTCACTCTGGCTAAGGATCCAGTCATTCAGAGCAAAATTGGAGTTGCGGAAGGGAAGTGGCGCGGGGCCAAAGCACTGTTGTTCTCTACCGTTGAGGAAGTTTGGCAGAGCGTTCAAGAAAAAAGCGCTATTACGCTTGAAGAACGAGTCAATCTAAGACTCGTAGGCACGCATGCGATTAGGGAATCAGCAGCTGTGGTCGACATTGTTTACAACTTATCCGGATCCACTGCGATATTTGAGTCAACGCAGATCCAACGTAAGTTTCAAGACATTCATGTGATCACTCAGCAGGTCCAAGGTCGCGAAGCACATTATCAAGCAGTTGGCTCATTCGTCCTCGGTCAAGAAATCGAAGGCGGCATCCTATAAACTTGATTTGCACAGTTGGTTCTCATTGAGACACGTCGACTAATCCAGATTTGTGCGGTCTGTTTCGCTTGTGTCCTAATTTCATTTAGCACATTAGGTCAGTCTCAATCTGACTCTGAGAATCCAGTTGCTCCTAAAGAGCAACAAATAGTCCAACCAGATCCGAGCGTTCTTACTCGGCTATCCAACTCGGTAGAGATGACTATTGACGGACAATTATTAGAGCCAATCTGGGAAGATCTACCGAACAGAGACATGTTCTACGTGTCCAACGCACCTCCCGAAAAGATGGTGGAGTCGCCGTACAAAACTAACTTTAAGGCTTTCTATAACGACCGTGGGTTTTATGCTGCGTTTGAGATGGAACAACCTCCCGATTCCTATGTGCAAAGGCTTTCTCCTAGAGATGGCGGCGGTCTAGGTCGAGATTGGATTACCGTAGGTTTGGATACTTCCGGGGATGCACGATTCGGTTACTACTTTACGATTTGTCTGGGAGACACGAAATTAGACGGAACACTTCATCCTCCGAGGTTCTTCAACTCGAGATGGGATGGCGCATGGTGGGGGAGATCATTCAAGACTGAGAATGGTTGGAGTGCGGAGCTTTTCGTACCCTGGAACATCATGAATATGCCACGCCTATCTGAAGAGAGACACATAGGTTTATATCTGGCGCGTTCTGTTGCGTATAGCAATACGTTTGTGGTTTGGCCGAAGATTCACTGGAACTCCAATCTATTCATGGAGTTATTTGAACCACTCATCGTTGAGGATATTCAGCAAGAACAACAACTTACGTTTTTTCCTTATTCGTCAACCGTATCAGATCTTAGATCAAAGGATACGTCCTATTTCTTTGGAACTGACGTGTTTTGGCGACCTACGCCAAACTTCCAACTCACCGGTACAGTCAATCCTGCCTTCGGTACGGTAGAGGCAGACAAGTTGGTTGTTAACTTGAGTGCGTTCGAAACGTTTCATCCAGAGAAGCGTTTGTTTTTTCAAGAAGATATGGAGAACCTGCCTCAAGCCTCATCGGATGCTCCGTTTAGCTTGCTACACACGCGCCGAATCGGCGGACAACCTATAGCTCCAGGCGTCCCTGTGGGTGCCGTCTTCGATTACAGTCAGCTTCGGCAAGCATCTGAAATCAAGGTGGCGGCAAAGTTCTCTGGCAACATCAACCAATTCCGCTATGGACTCCTCAGTGCAGTAGAGGAAGATACTGAATTTCATGCGACATTAGATGGTGATCCTCTCAGGTTAGTTTCCAAAGGCCGAGATTTTCTAGTTTTTAAAGGGGTTTACGAAAGCGCGTACCGACTCAATCCAGCCATCGGGTTTACTAGCACTCAAGTAGACCACCCGACGTTATCAGCACAAACCTATGCACTGGAAGGTAGCCTGATGACTAGCGATGGGACCTACAGTGCTGATGCAACTTACGTTGTTTCTGATACGTCGATGGACGGAAGAGGCTTTGCCTCTATAGCATCTTTTCAGTACCAAGCAACTCGAACCAGCCAAATTTCGATTACTGGAGGAATGTTGAACCCGTCATTCAATGTCAATCCTTCAGGATACTCTCAACGCAACGATCAAAAAGGTCTGTTCGCTGACTACATGCATCAAGTCTATGAAGCCGGGATTTTTAAGGAAATGAATGGTCACCTAGGTGCCACTCAAGCGCGCAATTTTGATAGGGAGAAGATCGGGTCGAGGATGCAGTACACGAACTATTCAACTCTAAAAAACTTGAACGTTATTTGGTTCGGCTTTTTCAAGAATTTTGATCACATCGATGATCGCAACAGTTATGGAAACGGGTCTTATCGAATTCCTGGAAGCTACAGTTATGGATTTGACTTTGGTACGGACGCAACGCGCAGATTTTCTACCTATCAGTGGGTAAGTTTCGGCAGAGGAGCATTCGGCGGCGATAACTTCGATGCGAGTTTTCAAATGCAGGCGCGACCTTTTGATCGTTGGAGTATGGCGTTTTACTCTCAATACGGGAGTTCAGATAGTTGGGTGCTGCACCGTTACGAAAAGAGCTTCATGGCCTATAAAACCGAACAGTGGAATTTATCGTTAAATTCGTCGGTTTTCTTAACTGCAGACCAATATTTGAGATTCGCGTTGCAGTGGAACTCATTCAGAGGCATTGCAAAAACGCCTTACTTGCTACCCGACGACACTGTGATTCTTCGTAGATTGAATGAGGTCAGCGATGAGATTTCTAGCAATGATTTTGCTATTTCGCGTCTCAATTTCCAGATTCGCTACCGATGGGAAATTGCTCCTCTGTCAGACTTATTCGTGGTGTACACCAAGGGTGCGTCCCATCCAGATCCGGTCGGCAATAGCTTCAAAGACATACTGATCGACACATTTGACTTTCCGCAGGAAGAGTTCATTGCTGTCAAATTTCGGTATCGAATCGGAGTTACAAAATCATTTGCTAGATTGTTCAAGCAGGGAGAGCGAGAAGAGCGACGAGATCAAAACAGGCTACTCACGTATCGGCAAGTTTTTCCAGATTCGACAAATGATTGGAGATGGAATCAGCGGGGGCACGATAGTTCGAACGCCTTTATGTATTCAGTTGATCCCATCGGTCAATGAAAGATAAATCGCAATTGTCCTTGGAAACGTTTGAGAATTTACAAGCCGTACAGTAGGGTAGAAGGTGTTTCATTGAGTCTCAAGATAAATTGATATGACTCTTTAAAACTGGCAGGTTTTGTCACTCGAATAGAGTAAACAAATCGGTTACCATCAGTCAGACCCTAGCACATCGTGCCAATACCCAGAGCTCCTTTGGAACTCTCAGAGCTCGCCCATCTTAGCGCTATCCCTACGTCACCAATATGACAAAATGTGTCAGGTGACGAAGCTGATTTCAAATTTTGAGAGATTTCTCAACCCAAACAGTAATTTGCAAGAGTGGGATTTACTCTTCCTTCTCCATCTCCGACGAAGCATGTGCTTGCAGAGCCGTATCTGAACGACTTCCTGCACCACCTTGCATTGCTTCAGCAGCCCGTTTGTTTTCTTGAATCTTCGACATGATTGCTTGACCCGCCCTCATCCAAGTATCGCGATTTTCAATCACGAATTTATTGGACTCTCGATAGTCATGAAGCAATCCGTTAACCTCAGGTATGACATAGCGAGCTACTAAATCCCAACTATTCCTTGTATCTTCTCGGTTCGCCCAGTCGTGTACAAAGCCAATTACCGTTCCAAAACCGCCTGATAGTTCATCTAGCTTGAGGATTTTTTCTACCAATTCATCCGGTGTACCAATAACGTTAGGACTGGACTCTGCGGACATTGCATCTACCGCTTCGTCAGGAGTCTTGAAAATAGTTCCTTCTCCTGCAGCAAGGGTCCCAACTGTGTAGTCGTTGTTGTGGCGGAATAGGCCATGCTTNGCTTGTTCGCGCGCTTTNTCCTTAGTCTCGGCAATGTGCCANTTCATGACNATTCGCCAATTCGCGCGATCGACGGTCTTGCCGTGNTTCTCAGCTGCCTCTTCTGCAAAACTCCATTGCATGGGGAGAGCATTCAATCCAGCTGTGGAAGTGGATCCAATCGATAACACGCCGGCAGAGTGTTTGCCAGCTAGTGTCATCCCTGAGGGACTGATCAGAGATGCAACTGCAAATTCCAAATCCTTCTGCAATGGCTTTAGCTGAAGCTTTGCATCCCGTAAGGTGAACCATTCCGATTCAACCGTGATTCTCTCATTAGATTCGAGGAGTGTCCGAATAACTCCCATTGCCTCGTCCTGTCGATCTCGAAGAACCATNGGATCTAAACCAATTGTGTGAGCATCCGAGGGAAGTGCGCCTGGACCAGATCCAAACATAAACCTACCCCGAGATTGGTGATCAAGTTGGACGATCCGTTGCGCAACCATGAAAGGGTGGTGGTAGGGGAGTGAAATCACACCGGTACCTAACCGAATGCGACTGGTTCGCTCTGCAGCAGCGGCTAAAAATAGTTCAGGAGAAGCAATTACTTCCCAGCCGGTTGAGTGGTGTTCGCCGCACCAGAACTCGTCGTAACCAAGTCGATCCATATGGGTAACCAACTCCAAATCACTCTGTAGTTGTAGCGTAGGGTGTTCGCCGATTGGATGGTGTGGAGCCAGAAATGCACCGAATTTTTTGTCACTCATTGATTAGATCCATGTTGAATGGGTGAAAATTGTATTTTTTGTGTGACCCCAGCTAGCAACCTTCCGATGTATTGCTTGAATTCAGACTCGACTGACCGAGTTACACGAGTCAAACTAGTCGGGATTGTTGTGTGTAGCAAGCGAAGGAGTAAATATGAGTGAAGAATACCGAGTTATTACTGACCAGCTTCGATTCCCAGAAGGTCCCATTGCTATGCCAGATGGTTCAATCATCCTTGTCGAGATTGCAAGAGGAACACTATCTCGAGTATCTGAAAGTGGGGACATTAGCGTCATTGCAGAGTTGGGTGGTGGTCCAAATGGCGTTGCTATTGGTCCAGATGGTCATTGCTACGTGTGTAATAACGGAGGTTTCAATTGGGTGGAGCGCCCAGGTCGTTTATTTCCAGGATCGCAG
>JGIcombinedJ30088_10005821_pt1 | contig 10511 bp, 13 predicted proteins | sample PinacodermPK_FD_30088 | JGI IMG/M metagenome (IMG submission 30088) | reverse complement strand
CCCACGACAAGTGGCTCAAGCCCTACTCCGATACCGACCGAAGGGAAAGGGCTGTAAGGAGTAGGCCTGCCCTTATCAATCAACCCTAGTATATAATTCCCCATACAAAACCGTCCGTACGCCGTTTGTCAGGACAAAATATTTGACAGGATTTCGCTCCCCATATTTCCTGTTCAGGGCCAGACAATACCCACTGCACTGTTCAATCCAATCATCCAAATGTTCATCCGTCCCTTTTGCATCTATAATGCAGCGAGGTTCACGACGAAACAGGAGGGCATAATCCGGCTTATACTTTTCTCGACGACTTCCACGACCGACCGTTAATTTTTCAAGGCTTTGTTTCGTTTTGATCTGGCTGTCACGGTAACGAAGGTCCATCAAGAAACGAGACACGAAAAAATTTTCGACGGAGGCTTCGTTGCTCAGGTCGGACAACTGACAATAGACATTCTTCGCAGTAGTACCCAGGGCATCCAGAACGGTCCTTCGTGGAGGATTGTGACGCGCCACTAGGCCACCAACTCCCGATAGCGGAGCCGCTTCCCACACAAGGCCTGAGACAACGACGCAATCCGGTCGATGGTATCCCGTTGCACGTCCCCATCATTCAACCGGAAGGTGAACTCGTTCACGTACCGATGCGTATGCTTCATGCTCCAGTTGTGATAGGTGCCGTAGTATCCACGCTTCAAGACGGCCCACACTGACTCCACGCCGTTCGTATGGGCCATGCCGTCCACGTATTGCTTGGCTGAATGATTGACGGCTTGGTGGTCGTACCCTACGGCTTCCAAGTGACGATAGGCTCCATGATCGTCCGTGTACAACGTAGACCCTGGCTCGACCGCGCCTTGAATCATGGGAATCAATGTCTCCCGATCCGTCCGGTCTACTGGCGTCGCCTTGACGGGTCCGCCACGCTCTCTCATACCAAAGACCGCTTGCTTCCCTGCCGTCCCGCGACCAGCCTTCTGTTTCTTGGACTCATGTCGGTTCTTATCCTTGCCACCCAAGTATGTCTCGTCAATTTCCACGTGGCCGGATAAGGCTTCCAGTTCAGACCCACAGGCTTCTCGGATACGGTGCAAGAGAAACCAGGCGGTCTGTTGGCTCGTCGATAATTTCTTGGATAGTTCCAATGAAGAGATTCCTTTCCGTGCCGTCACCAGAAAATACATGGCGAGCACCCACATTTGAATCGGCTTATTGCTGGCTTCCATGACGGTGCCGGTCTTGGCTGAAAAGTATTTCCGGCAATGCCCGCACCGACGTTGATACTGTTTCTGTCCAGGACCGACTCTGTCAGACTGATTACACCGTGGACAGGTGGGCGTCTGGCCCCATCGAATGGTTTCAAAGTACTGGACGGCAGTATCTTCATTCGGAAACAGCTTGTTGAATTCTAAGACTCCAATGGTTTTTGCAACTCGTTTCTTTGCCATGCGTCACTCCTTTTCGGTATGTTCAGCGTTGAAAAGGAATCTAGCAGGTTCAGGACGGTTTGTCAACTATTCTTGATAATTCCCCTTACAAAGGAGGGGAACCAAGTGGGCGACAGCCCGGGTTCATGGCTCCTCCGTCATGTCACGTCACGATGACCAGGCCCTCCTCAGCGAATTCCGTCAGAACCTGGAAGCCTTTTATNCGGCGTTGAAGCTCGCTCCGCCCTANGACAGCGTCGAAAAAACCATACGGCGTCTCTCCGCCCTGTTCCAAACCAAAACCGCCGAGGAGCAGGCGCAACTGCTCGGCGACGATTCCCTGAGACGGGAACTCCACGTTCAGGCCTTTATGGAATCCGGATTGCACAAAAAGCACCGCGGAATCATCACCGGACTCGCACGCACCGAGGCCTTCGATCAATTCCCCGAGTCCGTGCGCTACCTATTGGAACCCTTTCGATCCTGACCGCGGCCCACTCCTTCATGCTGTTTTTTTGCAACACCACTATTGACTTTTCACATCAATTTCAATAACGTGCAACACCAATTTTCGTTTATCATTATATTTCAATAGGTTACGAAAACCACTTCAATGCTCAATATGGCCCGGAAGTTGCATGTTCCTTCTAAGGAACCTGTTTACGGAATAAATATTCCAGTTCTTATGGAATATTTATTCCAGTTCAAATAGAATCAGGCTCAGGCAAACATGTTAGGACAACGGCAACAGACCATCGGGCAAACCATCTCCGCTTCCGGAGTGGGGCTCCATTCGGGAAGACCTTCAAAGGTGAGCCTCTCCCCGGCGCCCGTGGACAACGGCATTGTGTTCCGGCGGAAAGTCAACAGTCACGTCGAGACGTGTCAGGCATCGATCCGCAATCTCAGGCCCATGGAATTATGCACGGCGGTCGGTTCCAACGGTTTCCAGATACAAACGACCGAACACGTGCTTTCCGCCCTCTGGGGGTTCGGCATCGATAATGCCTTTATCGATATCGATTCGGAAGAAGTTCCCGCAATGGACGGCAGTGCGGCGCCCTTTGCCAANCTCATTCAACTCGCCGGGATTCTGACCCAGGAACGTCCTCGAACCTATCTTAAAATTGTCGAACCGATTCACGTCGGTGACGATNNTCGANGGATCTCCATTCTGCCCTCGCCATTTCCCAGGATCACCTATACGATCGACTACGATCACCGGATGATCCAAGAGCAAACCTATGAACACGAGTGGTCTGCGCTGGAGTTCGAAACCAATATCGCGCACGCCCGGACTTTTGCGTTTTCGCATGAAGTGGAAGCCTTATGGGCCCGCGGCTTGGGACAAGGCGGCTCCCTGGACAACACCATCGTGTTTACGGAAACCGGCATGATGAATGAAGAGACGCTTCGTTTCCCTGACGAATGCGTTCGCCATAAGGTGTTGGACCTCATTGGAGACCTGTCTCTCCTGAGCATCCACGTCATCGGTCACATTATCGGCAACCGGTCAGGCCATGATCTCCACACCCAACTCGTCCAGGCGATCCTGGACAACCCCGAGGCCTGGACGCTGGTAGGACCTCCTGAGAAGCATGCCGCCGATTTGGTCGATCTTGTGGGACAAGATTTGATTCATGCCATGCCTCTCCCTGCAAACTCTGCATTCTGACTCCCCGCTTTTTCTTGAATCCCATCCGCGTCTGTCGTCCCCAACTCCGCTCCAATCCACGGCCCCACGTCTTCGGGCGACCGGACTTCCGTTGAGTTCTCAAGAACAGGATGCTAGTGTGACGANATGATGGCACGTCACGTTTCCCCCTCGATCACGCTCTTGATCTGCTTCCTCTGGTTGCCTGAACTNCTCATGGCTGCGACGCCGGCGTCACAACCGGGCTTTCAGGGAATTCCCTGGGGAAGTGCGCTGGCTGAATTGTCACAGTTCGTCCTCGTGGAACCGGACGGCAGGGTCGACATTTATGAATATAAGGAAGGCCCGCCCCAATTTGCGAACGCACCGGTTGACTTCATCAAGCTCTACGCCATCGATGACCAATTTGCTCGCGTGATGATCCGATACCGAAACGAAGAAACGCACAACCGGATCAAGCAGGCGCTGGAATCGGAATTCGGGAAAATTCAACACAACCGCGGCTCGATGATCCGGGGGCTGAACCAGGAATACTCCTGGCGTCTCGAGGAAACCGAAATCAGCATGAGTTACCGGGAACTGGGGGAACGCGGGTTGCTGATGATTCAGAGCCGCATTTTAGCGCCACGTTTTCTCGATCTGTTGAGCGACCATACGCACTAGCCCGTGACGGGAAACCGGGAGTCGCTCATGCCACCCTCTCCTGAAACCTTCGCCATCAATCCCGACTGCCGGGTTTCCATCGAACAGATAGGCCTGGGTCGCCACAAGGTCGTCATGGTGGACGGGTTCTACCTGTATCCCGACCAGGTCCTGCAACAGGCCTTGGAACTTCCGTATACCGATCGATTCGAGATTGTCGGCAACTTTCCCGGCGTTCGGGCTTCGGTGAACGTCGACACCGGGGCCATCGTGGATGTGATCGGCGACTTCTGGGGAATGAAGCTGTACCCGTTTTTCGACCCCCAGCCGGTCGTGTTTCAAGGCATCACCAACCAGCAGTACCGCCTCAACGTGGGGCAGCGTCAACCCCATATCGACCAGGACGTGACCGCCATGATCTACCTGAACCCCGCGGAATCCTGCATGGGCGGAACCGGCCTGTACCGTCACGTGCCCACGGGGCTGGAACGCGTGCCCATCGTACCGGACCGGGAAATCCGCGATTTGGCCGACAGGCTGGAACTCAGCGATGAATTTCTCAGCAGTGCGGAAGGGTATGAAAATTTTCAGAACAGCATGATCTTCAATCCGCTGTTTGCCAACCGGGACAATGCCTATATCAACGACGGGAACGCCTATTGGGAACTCCTCTTCCTCATCCGCATGAAACCCAACCGCCTGATCATCTTCGACGGGCGCTGTTTCCATTCACAGCACATCACGGCGGATCAGTACACCGAGGCCTTCCGGGTCAACCAGGTCCTGTATCTCAGCCGGAACCCCAAGCCCTGATCGTCCTGTCAGGGATACCTGTGTTCAGTCACTCGTAGTCAATTTCTACAACTTCCTTCTCTCTCCAAGTTCCCCGCCTTTGTAAGGAGGGGCGAGGGGAGGTAGAGGCTAGGGTCATGACAGCGAAAGTCCACATGCTCCATGGACGATTGGCTCTACCCCACCTAACCTCCCCTTACAAAGGGGAGGAAAAAGACAGCCTTTTTTCCGGGTGCCCCGTTGAAGGTCAATCTTCTATCTTGTCAACGAAAGACAGAACATGTTCTAGGCATCACTACCCTGAAGATAGGTTTGGCCTTTGTAGCGTTTGGCGACCGCAATGAAGAGAATCGAGACGCCCAGCATGACCAGCGTGAAAAACCAATAATAATCAGGCCCCTCCAACCGCACACTGCCGTCGTCGTTCTGAATGAAATAATTCACCAGTGACGTAAAGGCGTTCCCCAGGGACACCGACAGGAGAAAAAGCGCCATGACGAACGACTTCAACGCCCTGGGCGCCTGGGTATAGGAAAATTCCAGACACGTGATCGAGACCATGACCTCCGCGGCGGTGATCACCACGAACGCCGCGATTTGCCAGACGATGTTCGGCCGCAGTCCCGCGACGATCTGCATCTCGATGACCGCGGAAATCATAAAGGCGATCACCGTCACAAAAAACCCGATGCTGATCTTCCGCAACGGCGTCACGAGAAACACCTTGTCGAGGGCGGGATAGACGCCGTAGACAAACACGGGGATGAGGAGCATGATCAAGAAAGGATTGACGAACTGAATTTGCGAAGGGAGCCATTCNACTCCCATCCAGTACAAATCCATATTTCTGGCCTGGAGGACCCAAGCCGACCCGGTTTGATCGTAGAGCGCCCAGAATACCGCCACGAACAGGTAAATCGGCGTGAGCCGCCACATGGCCAGCAGGCTGTCGCGCGCCAGCAATTCCCGAAGAAACGTTTTTCCCCTGGCGGGGATATGCGCGTATTCCCGCCGCCCCAACCAGAACACCCACGTCGCCGTCAACATCAACAGCCCGGGCACGCCGAAGGCCAGATGGGGCCCGATATGGTTGAGCAGCCACGGGGTCAGAAGCGTGGAAAGCCCCGCGCCGAAATTGATCGCGAAATAAAACCAGTAAAAGGCTTTGCTGAGCAGATGACTGTTGGTCGAGTTGAACTGGTCCCCGAGGTTGGCGGAGACACAAGGTTTGATTCCTCCGGAACCCACGGCGATCAGCGTGAGCCCCACGGCCAGCCCGACCCTGGTGTCATCCAGCGCAAGGGCCAAATGCCCCAGGCAATACACCAGCGACAACGACATGATTGTCCGGAATTTCCCGAACCAGACGTCCGCGACCAGGGCTCCGATGACCGGAAAAAAATAGACCGCGGACGTAAAAAGATGATAATACGATCGCGCTTCGGCTTCACTCATCACGTCCAGGGCGCCGTCCGCGTTCATGAGGTATTGGGTCATGAAAATGACCAGGATCGTGCGCATGCCGTAGAAACTGAATCGCTCGGCGGCTTCGTTCACGATCAGGAACGGTATGCAGGTCGGCATACGGTCCGAACGTTCGGGCTCGGTACGATATCGGCTGGTGCTCACGATGCAACCTCGACTGCCACGCGGTTCACGACTGTCTCCGGACAGATTGTATTTCCGATGGAAAAGGATGGTACTGTCACGCAAGAAAACAACGGGTGTATAACACAGATCCGCCGTTGATGAGAAGGAAAGAAACCCGCGGAAACTGTCACTCACGCCACGGTAGAGCGAAGGCCTCATGAAGCAATTCCCTCCGGGTTGGTCCGAACAATCTTTCTTAATCGGCACCGGGGTCTTGTGGTGCACGCTCTGTCTCTCGCCTTCAGCGAAGCCGGCTGAGCCCTCAGTTGAAACGCTCGACCCCGTGGTGGTGACGGCCACGGCATTGCCAACGAGCCAATCACAGACACCCATCCAAACCAAGGTGTTCACGCGAACGGGTTTCGACCTTCAGCAGCCCAACAGGGTCGGCACCCTCTTGCAACAAATCCCCGGAGTGTTCGTCGATGAAATGGGAGGCCGGAGCGGCCTCGGTTCACTCTACATTCGCGGGGGCGATCCGAATTTTACGATGGTGTTGTTGGACGGGGTTCCGTTGAACGACCCGACGAACCAGCGTGGCGGATCGGTTGATCTGTCGTCCCTGACTCCCGAACGGATCGAACGGATTGAAATCGTCAAGGGGCCGGCCTCCGTGTTCTATGGCTCCGACGCAATGACAGGTGCGGTGAACGTCATCACGCAAAAAGGGACCGAGGCGGACCGACTGGTGGCCCGTGCGGAAGGGGGACACTGGGGCTACGCCCGCGGGGTCCTGCAAACGTCGGGGTCCGCCGGCCGGTTCCGATACGCCGGGTCAGCCGCCGTCACCCGGGACGACGGTCAAGTCACGGGGAACCGCTTTGCGTCCGGAACGATCGGCGGCCACGTGAACTGGGCGCTACGGAACTCGCTCAAGTTCGACCTGACGGGTCAATACACGACCACCGACACCCGTTCCTTTCCGGAAGGCAGCGGCGGCACGCGACTGGCTATTCTCCGGCAGACGGAACGGCGGCGCACCAACGAGGTCGTTTCCGGATTCAACCTGACGTTCCCGCTCGCGCCGAACTGGGAGAATCAACTCACCGCCAACGTGCTTCACCGGCAACAGGACGTTGACAACCCGGGCGTGCTGTCCGCACCCGGAAGGTTTCGAATCCCTCCGACGGTTTTCGAGACGGACTTTACCAGGATACGACTCCATTGGACGCTTCGGGCTTCGCTGAACGAATTCTTGAAGGTGGCGGGCGGGTTTCAACTGGTTCACGAGAATGGAACGCGAACCGGAACCCAGGACCTGACCGTGTTGGGGTTGCCGTCGAACGTCGCCACGGATTTCGGGCAATCACGCACGACGCCGGCAGGAATACTGGAAACGATCATTGCCCCGAACGAGCAGGTCCGGCTCAGCGTGGGCATCCGTGTGGACGGCCCGGAGGATATTCCGGTCCGGGTGACCCCTCGTCTCGCCGTCAGCATCCAACCGTTTCCACGAACGACCATTCGCGGGCAGTACGGCGAAGGATTCAAGTTGCCGAGCCTGAACGCCCTGGGCGATCCCCTTGTCGGGAATCCTCACCTGTCCCCCGAAACCAGCACGGCGTGGGAAGCGGGCATCATCCAATCGACCCCCTTCTGGGACAGTGACATCCGGTTGACCTGGTTCCATAATACCTTTTTCAACCAGATCGATCTGGACCCCGTTCTTGCCGGACAACAAACCTTCCTCCTGGTCAACCTGAACAAGGTCAGGACGCAGGGGATTGAATTGAACGTGGCCGCCACCCCGTTGCCGAACGTGTCGATCAAAGGCTGGCTGACCTTCCTGAACGCCCGCATCGCAGGGACGGGCACCCCGCTCCGGAACCGGCCCAAGGCCTCGGGCGGCTTCGCGCTCCGGGTACGGCCCACGCCCGCGTTGACCATACGCAGCCAACTCCAGGCCGTGGGCACCCGCTTCGACCTGCAAATTCCCACGACGCAAACCAGGCTGCCCGGGTATTATCGCATCGACGTCGCCGCCACCTATGCCCTAAGCAGCGCATGGAAAATCTTCGGGGCCGTGNACAACCTGACCGACGTGACGTACGAGGACTTTCTCGGGTTCAGCGCCCCGGGCACGTGGGTGCGCTTCGGGGTGGAAGGCAATTGGGAGTAGGGGGGAATTATGAACTCTGATAAGCAGACAGAACAAAAAAAATTACGACATGCGGGACACAAGTTCCTTTAAGAGGCGCAGATATGTGCGCTTTGCGTCATCCAGAAGTTCTTGAGGGTGGAGGACTTCCTTGCGACCAATGGATTCGGTCATGGATTGATGAATGGCCCCCCACGCTCCTGGATCAATTCGTGAATGGTGTAATAGAAGGTCTTGCAGCAAAGGACCAAGGCGTTGATTAGCCCATTGTTTGCAGTCCATTTCTAGGCCCTCGCCGGCAATTCGGCTCGGCGGTATTTCTTCTATCAGTTTGTCCAGTTCATCTAAAAGCTCAACCTTTGTCATGCCGTCAACTACTTATATTTAAGTTTCTTCCCCCCGACCATTACGCGGCCCTCCCTTCTTTCCATCCAAAACTTTTTCGATATTTTGGGCTTGTGATTGGCTTGGTTCGCTGATTACACTTCCAACGCGAAACACCCCACTGGTTGGCAAGACCAATGGGGTGTTTCGCAGTAACCTGCGTAGGCGCTGTGACTGACCGGCAAGGTGTGGGGTTGGCAACCCCTAGCCATCAGAGGACAAGCCCCTCTGGTGAACGGGTTCGATTCCCGTCAGCGCCTCCAAACCGGGCCTAACATCAGGCCANCAAATCATATGCCGATTTCTTGCCTTCGGTCAAGCGATTCACGGGAATTATCCTTTTAACTTGACGGTGGTTTGGTGGANATGCGTGTTGACATGGCGCTCTCTGCGTCACTATATTATGGTCTATTCATAAAATTGGCAGTGGAATCCCCTCCTGTGATGCTCATGTCACTGAAGCCAAAGTGAGAGATCATGCAATACGCCATTATTTACTTAGAAACCCCATCCAATGACAAGCAAGTCAATGAGATCTTGCAACTCGTCCAAAAAATCGATGCCAAGGCCTACATGGACTATGCCCCCTCTTTCTATATCGTGTCTTATTCGGGCACCAGTGTGGAGCTCGCGAAGGAGTTAGGATTTGTGAAAANGCCTGACTTTCCTATCCCTCTCTCCGGCATGGTCATCAGGTGCCAATATTATTACGGGTATGCTAATATGTCGTTGTGGGAATGGCTAGAGACGAGAGACGATGGCCCAACCTGACAGAGAAAATTCGCATACCCCGCAAGGATCGAATCCAAGCGGTGCGCTAGGAGAAACACACACTCCTTGGAATTTTACCGCCTTCAATCTCCTCAACGGCAAAGTAGATGGAATCGATAGTCGCCTCAGACGAATAGAGTATNTCGCTTGGACGTTAATGGGGAGCATCGTGATCGTGGCGTTTGTGATAGGCACATGGTCTCCAGAAATTCATGTGCATGTCCCAGTGGCTTCCAGCGCACCCGCTTCCCCCTGACCCACACCCGTCGTTTCAAAAAGTCAATATTGAACTTTTGAGAGGCCTTGTCACCCGACCTAGGTATTTCCCCGCTCTCCACATTGACAATTCCACCCCGTACCACCATAATCTTAGTAGTTTCTGACCTCTTTTTTCTGCTGACTAAACTTTATAAATCCGGAGTAAGGACCAACGATCGTTGGTCCTTACAAACGCGGAGGCCAATCCATTTCGACCTGCCGCCCGCAATAATAACAGGAAATGCGATACCTGGCCTTTCGGCGAGGATTCGGAAGCGAAGTAAAGACCACGGGAGCCTGATCATACGGGCACTCGGGCTGGAGGTGCAGAAGATGTTCATCAATTATCGCCTGCAATTCGGCCTCTTCCCACTGCGAAGCGCCGTCCTCATGTCCACGGATGCACTCTTCCCAATCGCAGACGTCACACCGGAGACGGTACGACTTTACACGCTCTTGAGGGAGAGAGACCTCGGCACAATCCACGTGTCCGGGACACGCTCCCCGAAAACAGGTGATGGGTTCATGTCGGAGAGCCTTGATAAACGCGTCGGGAGCCGCCATCGTTTTTCTCGAATCGTCGGGTGACGCGGGAAAGTCGGATTACGCCCTGCCCCGACCTACCTGCCGACTTCTGTCATCCCTGTATGTGTTCAGTCATTCCCTTCGACAGGCTCAGGACAGGCGTTGACAGAATGAGGAACTGCCCACAAAATGGGAACCAGAAAGAAGGGCTCTCTTTTCCCTCCCCTTTGTAAGGGGAGGCCAGGTGGGGTAGAGCCACGCGTCCATGGGGCATAGGGTTGCGCTGTTCCTGCCACATCTTCTACCTCCCCTT
>JGIcombinedJ30088_10005815_pt1 | contig 10515 bp, 8 predicted proteins | sample PinacodermPK_FD_30088 | JGI IMG/M metagenome (IMG submission 30088) | reverse complement strand
CTAGTCTTGCCTACGTATTTTTTGCATTGAGCCCCTCCAGTCTAAGAACTCACTGACTACATGCCACCAAATGCACCAAGGAACAAGACACTTTGCCATCCTCACAGTATTGAGATGATATACGGGTTTTCATTTTCTCATTCCTACAATTGGTAGGACATGTTTGTACGTACGTATGAAGTAAGGTGTGACACGACCCTTGTGTGGTGGTGTGTGATGTCACATGGTGTGTGTTCTGTGTGACACTAACGATGACGACCCTTGTGTGGTGGGTTGTTACATCATGTGCTGTACTTTTGTGTGTACTAAGTAGGGCTAAGACGACTGCTAAAATATGGCTTTCAGAAAAACAGATAACTTTCACTATTGGCTTATACGTGTACGTACGTACGTATGTAACTGTCATGATTGGACAAAGCTGTACTGTGGACTGTGTATTGTTACTCTTGTGAAGTTCCCTATGTTGTAAACTTGTACTACACGTGTTGTGTTACTGATGTGTACGTAGTTTAGTATTACTGGTATATGTGTTTGTCTGGACAGCTGCATGATGACTTTGGTTTCTGTATGTAAGCAGGCTTGCTCTGTCCTTGTGTCTCTCCGATAATTTGAGAATGCTATCAAGATGGTGAACTGTACTAATTAAATTGCGACAATTTTTGGCGACAAAGGTTGCTACCCTGAAGCACGCAGATGGAGAGTATAAGGCTGCTGGGTATCTTAGGAGCCTGGGCAAAAAGAGCACAGCCAGTTTCTGGCGTGAATTGAACTTTTCTTTACCACGTATGCGATTGACATCAAGCAAATCTAGAATACACCAGGGCACAGCTGATAAGAATGTTTTCAAGGCTGGTCTGGGGAAAGTTTTTGATTGAACAATGTGAATGAGGATGGACTGTGGGCGCTTGAGTTGAGCTTGATAGAGATGGGTAGATGGTCAGACAGTAAGAAATCAAGATGCAGAGATGAGTACATTAGGAGTGGCAAAGAAAAGATCTGGAATTGAGGCAGATGAACTGAAATAGAGTTTGGAGAGAAGAAAGGCTCAGTGAGGGAGTGTAATTGTAATGAAATCTTGAAAGGTCCAAGCATAGGCTTAGGAGAGGTCAGACAAGCGAAGTGGGAAAAATGTCATAGATAAGCAATTTTATTTAGCGTTTGCATTAAAAATTATTTGCCTAAGAGACTAACAGCAATTCATGGCTTTTTTTGTATAGGACCTTAATTTATACGTAGGTAAGTTAAGTGTATATACGTAATAGTAAAATGATATTCAAAGCCTACAATAGCATTTGAGTATTCAGTAGAGTATACCGAATACTGAAATGTTCATCCTAGCTCCAGTAGTAAGGTATGACTTGACATGACCACTCTGCCTCCGCCCTCTTTGTGGTGTGCAGGTGAGCAAGGCCATTGCTAAGGCAGAAGCTAATTTATACAGGAAACGACACAGGTCTGTTGTGCTGTGCATGCAACTGTCGCCTGCTTGCTCTCTGTATTGCACTTCCACTGCTAATCACCACCTCTTCTGCCCTTTCCTACGTAGGCTTGAGGGCGAAGAAGAAGCCATAGCTGATGAGCCAGAGGCTAAGAAGTTCAAGGAGCAGGTGTGTGTTGTATATCATGCATGTGCACTTGTGCCTGTGTGCTTGACACTTGTACTCTCCGCATATACAGTGTCTCAAACCACTGTGCATGTGTGTATTTGGGTTGGTGTGATCCATGTTAATATATGTTGCTAATAGGTGGAGTGCTCTGTTAGCATGTATCTGTTGATAACACTGTGCACACATGTTTCCAGTGTAACACTTTTACCGTGTTTGTTTCATGAGTGTGTGTGTATCTTCCACATGTGCTATACGTAGGAACTGGAAGATGAAGATGCGTATCCCCTCCCCCTCCCTCCGGAGGAGGCAGGCACTGCAATGGTATCAGGCCACCAACGTTGCAAGGAACTGAGCTTGGTGGAAGAGATAACAGCCATGGCAGGTCGCCTTGTACCAAACCTTGCCATCCACCCTGTGGTGGAGACAGTGATTCAGGCCATGCAGGCACTACCAGCAGACATGCCAGCTGTCTTTCGTAATGCATACAAGGTGACCAATCATCCAGGGACACCAGAGCAGGTACGTAAGACACAGATGGGTAGCATGCTGGCTTGGCCTATTGGACTGTGCATTGTCCGCTGGCCACATGGCTGTCAGAGTACATGCAAGTACAATTCACACACACACACACAGGTACACACACGCACACACATTAAGACCTTAAAACCAACCGAATGTTAAACAGGAAGACAGGTGGGTTCTCATTTTTTCAGCGTCAAACAACAAGTCTGGTTGCTTCTTCCCCCACATCTAGAGAGCCTTCCTCATAATGCAGCCTGCAGATCATCAGATGTTATACATATTTGGCACTTGGTAGAGTCCAAAGCAAACCCCGTGGACATCTACCCATCGAAAACATAAAACAAACTGCTCCTTGTGTGATGCATCTACACACTACAGCGAGTAGAACTGTGAATCGTGATTACATACATAATGTTAACTTTCTCAAGACATAACTGCAACATCTCGTTTTAAACATCTGGAGAGGTATGCTATCTGTTTTCTTGTCCATCCGTGATTCAACTCTTGGATCATCTTTGCCTCTAAGCTTTAATAATTGTGCAAAGTTACTATCACATTTATATTTATCCCCCTAAGTAACAAGAATGAGCAGATTTGTAAAATCTTCAGTAGCAACTGCATGTCTCGTGCATGAACTTAAGACAGCTGCTCACTTATGTCCATTGTTGTCTGAGGGCGTACCACAATGCTCTGAACAGCCTCCTTGTGACAGTCACTGGCTTCATCCATTGAACAGCTGCTTGTAGCATCCTCCCAGTTTGTAAAGCCTGTAATGTCTCACTACTTCGCTATTGAGATAGCCACTCTCATGCACCAACCTGTCACTTCGCAGGCACGGTGCTGGCCCGTCATCAACATGAAACCACAGAACGAAGCACACAAAGGCTCAGTCAAAGCACAGACACTACTGGTTTGAAGCTATTAATGGTACAATGATGTAAGAATAAGATTATTACTACAACACTACATTCTCCCAGGCTCACACAACTAGAATTGCCTAGCTACCCAGTCACTACATCTCCTCCCCCTTTAGTCAATGACTAATTGTCATGCCAAATCGATCAAGCAACTTGCAATGACGGCTTCACCAGCAAAGATCTTGGTCAGCTGTAACTGCTGCGACTAGATCTGCTGATTGTGATCCAGGGGTCTATGAAGGAATCTGAATTAGGAGACAGTCATCCATCTCGGTAGGTCGATCTTCCCTGGCTATGCAAGCTCACAAACGGTCTGCATATCGGCGAATGATCCGCCCATCATCCAACTCAACCATGAAGGAGACAGGCCCCCTTGCATCCTGGATGATGCCAGGGATCCATGGTACACCCGAGCCAAAGTTCCTGACATAGACCTTGGTCCCAGACAGGATATCGTGTGGCCTTGAATGTGTTCTTCTGTGCTGTTCCTGGCTTGCTCGGACTCTTTGGCTGGTATCTGGTTTCAGTAGGTCTAGGTGAGTCCTCAGTAGACGACTTGCGTTGACGGCTTCACTGGCGAAGACCTTGGTCAGCTGGGACCGCATGAGGGGNAGTGCGGTAGTGGAACAGAGGATTCTTGACAGCCGTGTCTCCAGAGATCCATCCATCTGCTTTTTCATTGCCACCTTAAATGTCTATACTGCCCTCTTGGTTAATCCATTACATGCCGGGTTTATGGCTTGGTCTTGATGTAGTGCATGAACTGCCCAAATTTTACACTGGTGAAGCTTGAGCCGTTGTCAGTCACCAGCTGTTCTGGCAGGCTGAATGTGGCAAGCGTGTGTCTCATCTTCTCAAAGGTCACCTGTGATGTTGCCAACTTAGTCATCATCCTTGCTCACTTGACCACTTCCCCACTGCCACCCACAAAACACAATACTACGTATAGGCAGGCACTGCAGGTACGTATATGCACTAATGATTGTACGCGTGTCAGCAGAATGCAGTAAATAGTGTACTTACTAAATTAAGTAGCAACAAGACATGCTTAACAGTAAACTAACATGGGGTCTCACGAGGAGCAATCAGAACTTGCTAATTCCGTGTGGCCCCAAGAACAGGCGTATGGCAAAGGACTCCACCCAATTGTTTTTCACCTTAGTATCAGCAAATTTGTGCCTTCCTGAAAGGTAGCCAGGAGAAGGAGCTAGCTACATTACAAACCTACCTTCACATGCTCATGTAAGCTACAGCCATATTCAGTTTACCTCTTTGGGGTGGTGCTATGCAACCCTTCAGGCCTAGGTTCAGATCTGGAAGAGGTGGCACCTTCTCCAGTGGATTCCGACCAGATGCGATCAGCAGTAAGAGAAGATTGACAGCCTGTTGAACTTTCTGGGCATCCTCAGCCATGACTACAGTAATATGGAGCGCCGAAGTGGACAAAATCGAAGCTCCATACAGTAACACGTGGGCTGAGATGATTTTGACAGCTGCTACTCTGCGAGCGAGATATCCGCTCTCATGCACCAAACTAGTCACTCTGCAGGCACAGTGCTGGACCGTTAACAACAATTACAGCAGAACAAGGTACACAAATGCACAGTCAATGTGCAGACACTTTACTGGCATGCAACTATAAAAGGTACAACAATGTCAGAATAAGATTGCTACTACAACACTAGATATATATATGTACTAAACAGCTTAACACAACTGGCACTGCCTACATATATACAACATACGTACAACATACGTACATATGCCTACATATATACAACATACATATATACAACTACTTCACAAATGAAGAACAGGCAGAAGGTGTGTCTCATGGAACACCCATTAACTTATCCTGACTCACTTAGCCACTTCCCCACTGCCACCCCCAAAAACTCAATACTATAGGCAGGCACTTCAGGTATAGACCACTTGCATAATGACGTCACACCGTATCGACACTCATATGGCAAAAAGCCTACTGCAAAGTGTTTTGAAGTCTGTAGTCAATCGCCGCGATGGCCAAATCGTCTGTCAAGAGTACTGTATTTGACCAAATCTTGGCAAAGCTTCGACTGGAGAGCTCAGCAGATAGAGCGCAACTGGAAAGTACTGTAAGTTGTTCGGGCTGACCATCTCGAAATTGTAGGATCTGTGCAAGATATTGAAGGTTAAAGTTGGAACAGCTACGAAAGCAATACTGGTCGGCCACTTATTGTCTCAGTGACAATTAGGGCTTTTCGCCAATAGCAAAGACAAATCTGCACCCTCCGTATCAGCTCTGGATCCAGATATTGTGAACGAAATAGACCAGCTACCCCCATTCGAATCTGTCGGTACTTGGTCAAAAGATTTGCGCCTGTTGTTCGACTTTATGTATATGGACAGTGTGAAGATCTGTGAAGCGATGTCTGCATAGTGATTGACATGCCTCCCTGTAGCAAGCGATAGATTTTTATTCAACCTATGACTCTCTCCACGTGAATCCTTGCTTCAGCGATACGCCTCGTTTTAATCACATCCGCTGCTGATATCTATGAACGATTATCCATAAACAGAGGTAAGGTAGAACGGGGTATTTCAGGTCACACTTCAGCTTTTCCGAATTCAGCACAAGCACTCCACTAAACTAAGGAACGCAGAGCTAGCTAATGGAGAGCATGTATGCTGCCGTGCAAGGACTTCATTTCAGAGAAAACTGCCACGGACAGACTGCTTATGTGTAGGAGAAAACATATATTTAAATAAGCCAGTCAAAACTCCGGAAATTGCGATCAACAGGGTAATTCCGGTCACTGGCTGAAAGTGTGTAATTTGCACATAGTGTTTGCAGTAGGGGCGCAGGTGTGGGATAACGACTATGTAGCAGCATTGCTCGGGATCAATGGTCAAGCTGAAGTACAGGGTTGCATTGTTTCAGGACAGCAAGACAAGTGTAGCTACACCACAATTGAAAATCAGAAGAAAAAGAGGAAGTGGTAAAACTCGAAACGTTGTGATCATTGTCTGTAGTTACTACAGCTAATGTGGTCCATCTTCTTCTGTTAGCATTGCTGGCAGACCAGCACACCAGTAATGCCACCATGGGAGGATTGTACTCCACCATGACGCACTTGTAACTGAGCATCTTAGCCTGTTTCGGGAGTACGAAGAAAAAGTTTGAAGTTTCATCAAGTCAAAACGGCATTTTATCGGTCACTGCAACGAATGGTGGCAGCTGGCCAGCGCGTGGGAAGCAAGCATCTCACTTTGCTTTCGGGTATGCTGTAGTTCAGTGTTGCCACTACCAACACAGTGTTACAGTATCGCTTGAAAGCTTAGCGTTTACTAGCAAACGACTGCTTTAGTTTGAGTGACCGGAAATACCCCGTGACTGGAATTACCCCAGGTTACCTTATATTCAGAGTGACTCCTAAAAGAGCAAGTAGGTCCTGAATGTCAAATTCATGATCAGCCATCAAAATGTAACCTTTTCCGAACAGCTGTAATAGACCACTTTTCTCAGTTATTTCACGATCTGAAGCCCTTCCTCCCCACAAGTCCGACACGAAAGTCACAACTCCTCCTGGGATTATCCCAACTAGCAGCTAAAAGTGTTGTGGTGCTTGTAGGTAGAGAATGTCAAAATCTGGCTTTGCAACGAGGATGGACACTGAATGAATATTTCTGTACAGTCAATGATTACTCTGGTATCAGGGTATTTCTTAAACTGTGATGGCATCCTCTGCTTAATTCTCTTCGTGGCCATGGAAACAAGACTTTAAACTCTTGATTCATCACACCAATCCATTTCACAAACATAGTTGAAGGTGAAACAGTAAATCTGTCTGCCAAATCTTGGTTCAACAACCCAAGTTGTAGGCGCAAGAGAACAGCCAAAATTTCATCTTCTAGTGCCATTTTGGTGCCTTGCCAAATGGTTCAGACACCTTTGGTCACAAGTAGCCAAACACAGCAATTATTACATCATAGTTGGGCAAGACAGTGTAAAATTTAACTGCCTCATCAATATGGGCAATATTCTGCATGCCAAATGCAGTCTGCACCAGTACTGCGTGTTCCTTCTCTAATAGCAACCTTTCCAAACTCTGTACCCTGGCTTTTAGCAAAACCACGTCCGCATTGAGTGTAGTGATAACATCACTACTACTAGGAAGGTTGCCAGTGGTCGGTGGTGTAACCTCCTCATTATCACTGTCAACCTCGCCCAGATCTACGGAAGAGGTTGATAAAGCAACCAAAATAGAGGCAACTTTGTTTACTTCATCAACATGCTTTCTTCTTTTTGCAGCTCTATCTGCTCTCTCAGGATTGCTCCTGGCAATGAGTCTCTACTTTCCGTCGTTGAACACTGTCGGCATGTAGTCAACATTATCGCGGTCTTGAAGGCTTTCCCAAAACGAAATGGTCACTACAGATTCGATGGTGATTTTTTAACTCTCACTTGTCACAAGATACTGCTCTGATCCACAGCCTTCGGCGCTCGGATCTTCAGGGAAACGATGAAAGGTGACCGCGGTCGCCCTAGAATGGCGATTGGCAGAGTTCACAGCACAGCAAGTGGTTGGCATCGCTGTTTACTACGGTGGCACGAACAATCCAGGAGAATGACGAGGGGTGACTGGGGCATCCTGTGAACAACAACTGGTTAGAAACAACGGTGTGGCACGGTCAATCAGAAGGCTTAGCAACATTTTGCACTCACAGCCAAATCGTTTACAATGGGCGTGCGGTTTCTGTTGCCTACCGTAGAGAACTGTGCTAAACTGTGACATCATTATGCAAGCAGTCTATGCACTAATGATTGTACGTACGTATGTCAGCAGTATACAGTAAGCAGTGTACTTACTTAAGTAGCAACAATACGCGCTAAACAGTAAACTAACATGGGGACTCACCATGAGCAATCAGAACTTGAGCAAATTCTGTGTGATCCCAAGAACAGGCATATAGCAAAGGACTCCACCCATGATTGTTCTTCATCTCTGTATCTGCACCTGTAGTGAATGGAATGCAACAGATGATACAACACAACAAAGCACTGCATACTGCTTGAACAAAACACAATGGCATGAACACTTACTATACCACTTGTTCTTAAATGGAGCTCAACTCAGACAATGTAAACTCTTGCACATGACTAGGCTAATTTGGACAGTTTGTGCAGTTCAGCCACATACACAGCAACGGACTCACCAGGTTGCTGTGAGCACGAGTTGAAGTCTGGAGTTGAAGTGTGCTGTTACTCTCTTCACCAACTCCTCGTCTGGCACTACAGTCAGCCTGCTTGGTGCTGCTTGACTCCGAATGAGGCTGTGCATGGTGGTGTTGCAACAACTAAGGAGGATTGCACGCCGTTTGTGCTGTCGGCTACATCACTGGTGATGAAGCAGCACTCCAGGCGTTCTACATACGAGGGCCATTCTTCTGTATCCCTGTGGAACTCAGTAATCTGGCTGTGTGCAGTCATTACCCTGATTTACCTTTGTCACCAGATGTGAAGTTTCGCTACTTCACGATTGAGATAGCCACTCTCATGCCGAACTGGTCACTTCACAGGCACAGTGCTGGATCGTCAACAACAATTACAGCAGAACAAAGCAAGCACACAAAGGCACAGTCAAAGTACAGACTGTCTTGCAACCACAGTATTATTGGTACAATGATTTCAGATTACGATTACGACTTCAACACTAGCCTAACACAACTAGAATTGCATAGCCACCCAGCCACTACAAAGCCCCTATGCAAAAGGGATGAATCCTTGTGACTCATCATCAGCCTCTTTTGTTCTTCAGCACAACGGCGATATGGCAGAACACAGCATCATCTCATAGTGAAGCCACTTTTAGCACCTCACATCACCTGGCCTGATAAAAACACTTTAGAACTGTCTTTATTCCAGAAGAGCCTCTGAGAAAATTTGAAGCTTCTGGATTGATGGGGACGTGTGGGAGTTTGAAAAACTGCCTGTATAGTCAGCCATTTCACACACATGCACACCAACGCACACACACACAGAAGACCACTAATGATGCTCTTGATGTACAGTAGCAGAGTCTCCCAGTGCTACTGTACGTACGTATGTATGCCTTGTGTACACTGCCAGTTTGATTACTCTGTGTTTTGTGGCATGTACAAGCGTGTACTGTATACACACGTGTTGTCAACTGCGGTCATGATTGCTGGGCTCTCTTCACTTCAGATTCAGGAGACAGCTCTCTTACTGGCTGCTCAAATGGTGTCACAGGGTGTTTCCATGGAGACATCTGAGATGGCAGATGAGGTGAGCTACATGGGTTGCTGTGCATATATGTGTCTGTGTATGGTTGCAGTGGAGTACTTTAAAGGTAGTTGGTACGTACGTATGTATGTAATAGTCACACACAGAGCGGCTGCTGATACACTTTGGAATATATATTGTGCGTTTTGCACTCATGTTTACTGTGCGTTTTGCACTCATGTTTACTGTGCGTTTTGCACTCATGTTTACTGTGCGTTTTGCACTCATGTTTACTGTGCGTTTTGCACTCATGTTACTGTGTTGTATGTGCATACATCTGTACCTATGTACGTATGTATGTTCCTCTGCTTTATGTGCCTGAGATCTACTAGCTAAGCAGTAATGCCACAGTCCTGCACACCTCCTTCTGTGAGCCCCACAATATGTTATATTTATATTACGGTAGATACAGTAGGTCCATAACGGATATGTACAGGCTGAGGTGCCATATGTCCAAGGAGTGAAGTACCAGTGTCAACATGCAGCCAAGCTTGTATAGAGGCTATTGTGCAACCTACATGTTACATTGTCTGATAAGTGAGAAACAGACAGTCATTTACGTGTGTGACGGCCGATAACTGCTGCGATGACTTTAGCTCTGGGTCGATTGTTGTTGGGTATTTTCAGTTTTTGTCATACAGCCTGCTGTATGCGTTTGATTGTTGTGTATTTTGTGGCTCTTTCTATTTCTCATGGCTGTGTGACAAGCAGATGGACCACAGCTCCAGTATGGTGAGGATGCGTGCTCGCATGAAGCGTCAGTCTGTTCTATGCAGTCCGAAAGAGGAGAGAGCACAGCTCCTCCCCCAGCCAAGTGTGGACCAAATGACTGCCTCCCAAGAGAGTGCCGTCAAACACATAGCAGGTGTTCTGGGCCTGCCGGAGGGGGCCATGCTGAGTGATCCAGACTTCATTGGTCATGTGAGCAGCAAGCTGCAGGAGGAAGAGCTGGAGGGAGTGCAGCAGGACCACAAAGGAGAGGCAGCAGGAGGGAAGGGGGAAGAGATCAGAGCTGTCATGGAGGAAAGTGGCATTGCTGATGTGAGTTCTGATGGTTGGGAAGGGGGACACAGGTCATATGCATACGGCGCCAAGTTTTCGCGGATTTTGTGGATGGTTCTTCAACCGTGAAAATTGTGCTCCCCAAAATATATAGGCAGGATAGGCCCATAAAAACAAATAACAT
>JGIcombinedJ30088_10005811_pt1 | contig 10518 bp, 10 predicted proteins | sample PinacodermPK_FD_30088 | JGI IMG/M metagenome (IMG submission 30088) | reverse complement strand
TCTTTTCCTGCTGAGAATTCTTATTCAATCGGTGATGCAATCACTTTCTTGGCTCAGATGCCCGACGGGTTCTTGGCGGGTGTGGCCACGTCTCCGCCGTATAACAAAGCCTTCAGGGGGCGGAATCGAAATGGCGCGTCAACCAATTGGCCCAGTAGTCGGTTGATGGAATCCGATTACGATTGACCCAAACTTGGCAGGGGTCAGCTGTGCCTCGGTCGTTGAAAATGTAACCAACGACAGAGCTTGGTATCGGTTTGGTAAGCGCGTAGTGGCCGGCGACCTTGGGATTGCTAGGTGTTTGTCAGTTGAACCCAACCGCGGCGAAGCAAAGAAATAGCAAGATTTTTCAATTTCCGCGCGGCGCCAGAGGTACCAACGGGTAAGTACATACCAAAAAACCGGCACATCGTTCACCCGGGTGCATGACAGAATGGTGACAACCCATGAATACGAAACGAGCCACAAGAATCGGACAAATCAGACTTTCGAGGTGTCGCTTATTTAACCGAAGTCCGCTTCGAAAGCGACACGTCGGGTGTTGCGCCCGGAACGGTTGGTTCTCGACAGTTTCACTCTTTCTGATTGTTGTGTTGATGTTTGCGCCCCCGGCAAGTGCAGTGGACTATTCGACGACCTACTACGATGGGTCGACAGATTACGACGTATATCACTGGTCAAAGTGGTACTGGTCGGGAGGAGGTGAGGCATCGGCAACGCCTCTCGTGCAGAATGAAATCTGTGGTTATAAACATGCATATCATACGAATGGACACCTACCGATCAAGTGCAGGAAAGCTGAGTCGTGGAGCAATCGAATTCAGTACCCTCGGCAAATGGCGAGAAACGTGTGCGTAATTCGAGATCTAAGTTGGGGTGGTTACGGCATCTCTCTGGCTTGTTATAAGGGCAGTTAAATGAGACTCGGGTTCGCGCTGGGGTCAATTCGTAAATTCCGATTACGGACGACATCTATGGTGAGATTGCTGCTTCTTGCGGTTTTTTTGTTTTTTGCTTTGGGGTGTAGCGGTGATGATCGCGTTAGTGATCGGGCTTTGAGTGAACTTAAGTTAGGTACGCTGCCCTCAGGTGTTGAGATTTTCGGATCGCGGCCCAACAATGGAGCATTGCTGCTATTTGAAGGTGCGGACTTTGCGTCTTGGGTTGTGTTCTTTGATAACGAAACTTGCGTGTTGGATATTGAGCGGAGTGTGTTGAGCACTCGAAGCGAACCGGTTGTGGAACTTGGCAGAGATGATCTTGTCTCCAGTGTTTCTTGCAACCCCCCCGATTGGGTTCACGAAAAAGGTTTGGTCGCCACTGGCGAGGATTACCGGCAGACGATCATATCCGCAGTGTTGCCGAGAGTGTATTGCTCTAACAGTTGGACACTCGGCAACACCGAACAGTTAAGTCCTTTCGGTGTGCTCGCAAAATCGCCTTATTCTGTTCATTTAATAGCACCGAATTCCGAGGTGCTTGAGGCGCAAGAAGTCGGAGCGTTAGGGAGTTCTTTTGATGTCCAGATTCGCTGCGAGTGTGGTGATAGGGCAATGCGAGCGCTTATCTGATCCGATGGGTTGTTCGATTCCTAGGCGCATCGTTTCTTTTCTTTTGCTGTTTGTTGTTGTCGCGGTCGTTGTGGCTTGTGGTGGAGGTGACACCACCGATCGTGAAGCGAGTATCGGTTTTTTGGCTGGTGGAGATGAGTTTCGGGAGTTCCGGCAGAGATACGATCAAAGAGTGTCGGACCTGAAAGATCTTTGTCTGCGGCGAGCAGGGTTCCAACCCGAGAAGTTCACCGAAGCCCCCGACCCGCCGATGCCGACGGTTCCTGCCGAAGAGATGAACTACTACGGGATTGTCGACAATCTGATGTTGATGCAAGAATACGATGCGGCGATGGCCCAACAAATCCCCGAAGCCGACCCGCAAGTTTCAGCAGAGGAGCGAACGGCATATGACGAGGCGCTGCACGGAACCGGTCAAGAGCCTGGATGCGCTCAAGAAGCCCGAACCACCGCAGACGCTGAGTTCCGTATTCCTGAAGTCGAAGCGATCGCACCGCTTGTCGCACAGTTGACTATTGATTCGGGTGCGGCTGATGCCTACCAGATTCGTGTGGATGAATGGTCAACATGTATGCGCGAACAAGGCATTGACGGGCTCGTAAACCCGTCTGGCATTCACCGACTCGTCACCGAACAATGGTTTCGAGACGGTGCAGACGACGAGAGCAGCAAAGCTCCAGATCTCGAACGCTCAATCTACCTTGCGGATCAAGAATGCCCGTCACCGTCGAGCGACACATCCCTTGAAGAAGCAGCCGAAAGAATATTGGATGCCAACCCCGAAGTAGAAGCATTACTGAGTCAACTCACAGCAGAATAGAAGATCGGTTCACCATCAGTCAACGCAACCATAATCTGTGGCCAGTAGTAGGTGGGGTTAGAGTGCGGTTGTTGGCAAACTCCCTCTCAGCCAGCGTCCCATAGCGCGGTTACCTTTCGATGCGTTGCATGTGGGGCATAACAATTGCAGGTTGCTGTCGATGTCGGCTCCGCCCTTAGACCGCGGCACAATATGGTCGACCTCGAAAATGTCTATCGGGAACTCGCGTTCACCGCATTTGCCGACACACTTCCCGTCCTGCTGACGGTAAAGGATTTGTTTTATGTTTGGTGAGCGACGTTCGACCTCTCGGTCGGTCCGTATCGGTGGTGTTCTGCTGTGAGTGATTGTAGGTAGTTGCGGTTCTCCATCGTTACCCATTTTGAACAGCGGCATTTCATCGGCGTTTTCAGTCAATCGCTTTACGACAAGACCCCGCGCCAACGGTTCGATATCGGCACCGACCCAGCGTCTACCTAAGCGTTCAGCGGCAACCATTGTTGTGGCGCATCCGCAAAACGGATCAAACACCATGTCACCCTCGTTGCTAGACGCTTGAATGATCCGTTCCAGCAGAGCCAAAGGTTTCTGCGTGGGGTACCCGGTGGACTCTAAATATTTCGGGTTGTTGCGCACTTCGGGAATGTGCCATACAGAACGAAGAAGAGATGGTTTTGCTACGAAAGCCACGTCAGAGTCTCGCGGTTGCCGTCCCGCGCTCTTTATAATTCTGTTGCGGCTACGAAGTTCTTCTGACTTTTCGTGTTTGATAGAGCCGTAGAGGACCGTGCGCCCATCGACCTCTAGATACCTGCCCCAACGGGCTTGCATCTGGGGCGAGAGTTCTGATTCTCGAGGATTGTTAAACACGTAGTTATCAGACTTGGAATAGAAAAAAACCGTGTCGTGTTTGCGGGGGAAGACCTTTCGGGCAGAGGTCATCGCAGCACTACCATACGTCCAGACGATTTCGTTGCGGAACTGGTGGCGACCGAACACGGCATCCATCAACTGCTTCAAGTAATGCGAAGCTGTTGGGTCGCAGTGCAGGTAGATGGATCCTGTTGATTTCAAAATCCGCCGCATTTCAATTAGACGAACCGACATGTACGTCAAATAGGCTTGCATTGAATCGCCTGCTGTGAACCCGGCACCAACAATCGTGTGCCACAACTCGGGCGCTGCGATCTGCAACTCGTCAGCGTGTTCCTGTTTAATGTCATCCAATGACCAAGTGTCACTGAAAGCGGCACCAGCGGCCTGTGAGCCTAACGGCGCTGCATAGTCCCGTTTGCTATTGAAGGGTGGATCCAAATAGATCAAGTCGATGGTTTCACGGTTCATACCGCGCATCACGTCTAGATTGTCTGCTGTCCACAACGTGCGGTTTTCAAAGTTGATGTTTGCGTGTTCAGTCATAGCGAAACATTACCGAAAAGGTGTGACATTGCGGGCTTCCTCGGCATCCTGCACAGGTTAGGCGGGTTAGCCCAGATATTTCAGTAGTGGGGTTTGTGTTGGGGTGGGTGTTCGCGCGAGGTGCCCTACTGGTGTGGCAGAAGCAGACTTGTAAGAAGGTTCTGGGGCCACGTCAAGGAGGGCACTCGCATGGTGAAGTACAGTGGTAGTTGGCCGCGGTTGAGGTTTGTTGGCGGGGGCGGGGTTTGGTTGTTCATGCGGGGGCGCGGTAGTTGGCTGAATTGGCTGAAATGGGTTGCGTCTGACTTCGCGCGACAGATTCTGAGTTTTTCTACGCTACATCGGGCAGGGTTGGTGGCTTGCCCAGGCTAGCCAGAGGGCTGCTGTCCAAGTGAAGTCTTGGCCTCCTACAGGGCCGCCGGTTATCGGGTTGAAACTTTCGGGCATTCCGCTTTTGGTGATCAATTTGGCTGTGTCGGTGCGGAGTCGTTCGGCCCATTGAGTTGCGCCGATTTCGTTCAGCCCGGTTGAGATCATGTAGTTCACCATGCACCAGACTGGCCCACGCCAGTAGCGTAACGGCTCAAAGTGCGGGTGTCGAGGGTCGAAACTGGGTACCAGAAACTCGCACGTTTGCGACCACGCTTCGAGTTCGTTGAGTAATTGTTCGGTGTGGTTGACAATCCCCGCATACGGCGCCAGAAACGATGCTGAAGTGCCTGCTTCGGCGTGTTGGCCATTGCGTAGGTCTAGCGAACAGTAGGCACCGACTTTGTCGTTCCAGAATTGTTCGAAACCAGATTCGAGGCGAGCGACCCTAATTTGTGCTGCGTCTGTTGGTTCGCCGAGTGCTGTGCCCAGCCAGATTAGGTCTCGTTCAGCGCGCAGCAGCACTGCGCTGAGCCCCGGGTCGGCGACCCAAAAGGGGCTTTGTTGCGCGATTACAGTGTCGTCCCAACCTACAGTTGCGGCTTGGTCGACGAGGGCGAGGTAGCGGTCGTAGTCGGCTTGTAAGGGTCGCATGTCGGGGTTGACATGGTCGAGGTCGCGGCGTTGGTGATGGCCGTTGGATGAAGAAGCAATGCGTGATAAGGGTTGGTCCCAGTCGGGCAGGTTGTCACGTCCAGATTCCCAGGGGTGCGAGATGGCGATTATGCCCCGTCCTTCGGGGTCTCGGGCGCGGTGCCACCATTGATGCCAGCGTTCGATTGAGCGGTAAAGGGACAGTGATGGTAAGTGGTCCATTTCGCTGAGGAGCTTGACGATTGTTGCGGCTACTGGTGGTTGCGAAATACCTGAACTTGCTGGCGCATTGCGGCCGGTGCGCCATATTTCGGGCCCTGGGAAATAGCTACTTGAGTCAGACCAGAAGACGATGTGCGGAACCATTCCAGACGGCCATTGCGCGTCAAACAGGGAGTGGATCTCAGCCCAGGCTCGAGGTAGGTCAAATTGTGCCCAACCTAGAGCCGCAAAGAGCGAATCCCAGTTCCATTGAAACGGGTAGAGACCTTCGGTTGGTACGGTGTATGTGCCTCGGTCGTTTTCGAGCAGGATTGTTTTTGCTTCGCGTGTGCGGTCTGTTGCGGCGCTCATGGGGTGTAGAGGACGTTGTTGGTGGTGGGGTCAATCCAGCGGATTTGATTTGCGGGGAAGCGGATGTGTAGTACTTGATCGGTGGCCACCTCGAGTGTTGGATGGGTCGACACTTTCAAACGATGTCCGCCAACGCTTACGGTCAACAGGTTTTGAGCACCGAGTGGTTCCACCACTTCAACGTTGACGGCTACGGTTTCGGGGGTCGGTTGTAGTAGCGTTTCCATGTTTTCGGCTCTGATGCCTAGCGTTACCTTGTTGCCGGGTAGGTCATGGATCAGCGATTGCGTCTCAGGGGTTAGCGAGAATTCGTGTTTTGCGACTTCAACCGCAGTTTGGCCATTGCTGCGCTTGATGTTTCCTTCCAAGAAGTTCATGGGCGGGTTGCCGATAAAGCTGCCCACGAAGCGGTTGGTTGGTGACTCATAAACGGTGTTGGGCGCATCGCATTGTTGAATCTCGCCGTCGCGCATTACCGCGACGCGGTCGCCCATGCTGAGGGCTTCTATCTGGTCGTGGGTGACGTAGACGGTGGTGGCATCAACATCGGCGAGTAGGCGTTTGAGTTCTGCGCGCATTTCCAATCGCAGTAGGGCATCTAGGTTGCTTAGTGGTTCGTCCATGAGCAGCACTTTGGCTTGCATGGCGATGGCTCGGGCAACGGCCACGCGCTGGCGTTGACCACCGCTCATAGCGCTGGGTCGGCGGTCGAGAAGCTCTTCAATGTGCAGCAATTCGGCGGCTTCTTCAATACGTTTTCGTATTGTGGATTTGTCGACCTTGTTCATCTTGAGACCGAAACCGATGTTGTCTCGCACCGTCATGTGCGGGAAGATTGCGTAACTTTGGAAAACCATTGAAATGTTTCGCTGTCCCGGTGGCTGGTAGGTCACGTCGCGGCCGCCGATAGCGATGCGTCCCGCGTCTGCCATCCCTAAACCGGCGATCGCTCGCAGTAGCGTGGTTTTGCCGCAGCCGCTTGGCCCTAGCAGCACCATGAACTCACGATCTTTGATGGTTAGGTTGACATCTTTGACAGCTACCTTGTCGCCGAAACTTTTGGCAACGCGTTCGACTAGAATTTCAGCCATCGTGCTCTCCGTTCATTTGGTTACCTGTCCCCACATGTTGAACAAATAGCGGCGGATAAAGAACATGAAAACGATTGACGGAATCATCAAAAAGAAACCGCCGGCGAATTTGTAGGCNTCGGGTGAGTTGGCTAAGAGAAGTAAAAACTAGTGCGGGAAGTGTGCGGTTGTCGAGGGTGAGCACTGACGCGGCAAAGACTTCGTTCCAAGACAACACGAAGGCGAACAAACCAGAAGCGGCTATCCCCGGCAACACTAGAGGAACCACAATATGGCGAAATGATTGAAATGGTGTTGCACCGAAAACCATTCCAGCTTCTTCTAGTTCGTATGGAACGCTGGCAAAAACACTCGACACTACGAGGATTGAGGTGGGCAGTGCCAGCGCGGTGTGCATCAGCGCGAGGCTCCAAAGACTATCGAAAACGCCAGCGCGCAGAAAAAGAACCGCCAAGGGGATTGAGAGCACCACGATTGGGAAGGCTCGCACGGCGAGTACGGATAGACGGAAGAGGTCTCGGCCTCGAAATATGTAGCGAGCTATCCCATATCCGGCGGGGATGGAAAGCAGTGTCGATAAGATTAAGGTGATTGCGGCCACAACGAAACTGTTCCATAATCCCCTTAATACGCCGTCGGATTCCAAAAAGAAACGCATCGTGTCGGTCGAAAAGGGTATGAACGGTAGGAAGTTTTTCGGGTAGCCGCGCACGGTTTCCACTGTGGTGAACGCCATTGAGAACACGAAGAAAACCGGAACTAGGATCCACACCGCGATGACGACGGCCACGATATAGGTGAGCAACCGGCCGCGTTTGGCTTTGCGGCGCATTTGTTTGTGTGATTGGACAACTTCTGGTGAATCGAGCGGGGCAAGCGCGGGTGGATGCGGGTCTTGGGTCTGCTTCATGTTGGACGTACCTCGGCTTCGGATCGAACTGACCGAAGGTAGAAGACGGCGCTAGCCACCGACAGCAACAAAATGAACAATGCGTAGGCGGATGCCACATTGGTGTTGCGCAGGTCGGCGTATTGGCGGAAACTCTCGTTGGCTAAGACAGTAACCACATCACCGCCGCTCAGAGCGACAACCACCGCGAACACTTGCAGAGCCAAGATTGTGCGCAGGATCAATGCGACCTGGATGCTCGGCTTGAGCAACGGCAGGATGATATGGCGGACGCGCTGAAAGTAGTTCGCACCGAACAACTCGGCGGCTTCTAGCGTTTCGTCTGGGATAGCTTGAAGCCCAGCCACGATTATCACCATCATGATGGAGGTTGCGCGCCAAACCTCAGCCGCCACGATAGCGACAAGAATCCATCCGGTAGTTTCTGCGGTGAGAAACGCAAAAGGCCCGTCAATGATGCCTAAACCGTCTAAGGCACTGTTGAGCAGGCCGTTGCCGGTGAATATTGAGAAGAAGAGAATCCCCGCGGCGAGGTCACTCATGCCAATGGGTAATGCGAAGACGTAAAGAAATCCCGAGTTCAGCCGAATGCGTGCATGGATCACCAGAGCCATCGCTAAGGCCAGCACCAACTGCACTGGAATTATCAATACCAGCAGCAGCAACGTTGTGCGAAGAGCGGGGCCGAAGAACCGGTCGTCGACCATGCGTTGGATAAATTTGGTGGTGAACTCGCCACTAGTGGCACCGCTGACCCAACCTCTTGATGCGTCTTCGGAGACCCGCAAATAGCTAGACGGTGCCCAGCCCGCGGCTGCGCCCGAGTTCATGTCGTCGGCGGGTTGTACCAAAAACCAGACCTCCAACTCGGCTGATTGGGTGATCGTTACCGTTGCCCGCTGTTCAAGTTGGCCAACCACGGAGCTAGTTTCGTTTGGTTCGGCGTGTATCTTGGTTAGCGGGTCAGCACCCTCGCCGAGCCTCGGGCGAACCGTGCCGGCCAATGGTTGACCAGAGGCATCTTCTTCACGTACCCGTATTCGTGCCTCAGTGACCCATCCACGTAACAACGATCCGTCAACGCCGGTTCCTTCGACTTGAAACCACTGATCGGTTATCAAGTCGTCGGAACCAGCGTTGACCATCTCCTGACTTCTACGGTCGTTGATTTCCAACTCTGTTCCAAGCGGAAGTTTGGCGACCGTGGCTCCAGAAAGTGTAGGAGATTCTCGGATCGGTAGTAATGCATCGTCGTCGTAGACGGTGAGCACAAACCCTTCATACATCGGGTAGAGGAAGAACATCGCGAGGTAGACGATCGCTGGCGCGATTAACGCATACGGTACGATGCGCCGCCGCCATGTCCGGTTCTTCATATCCGATGTGTTTCTGTCCTCTTGGCGTTTCCCGTTCGGTTAGGGGGCCGGGTTTACGACGCAGGGGCCGTCGCTGGCTGGGTCGGGTGCCCAGCACGGTGCGCTAGCCTCGGTCATGAGGGTCTGTAGTGCGTCGCCTTCCTCGTTGAGGACGGTGGCGATGTCTCCGCCTTCAAGCACGATACGGTCGAAGGCGTTGCGGAATATTTGGTTGATTTCACCACCGCGTTCGCCAAGTCCGATTGGTAGGAGTGCTGGTAACGCGTCGGAAGCATTAGCTAGCTTTTCGACCGCTTCGGCTTCAAGGGCTACGCCAGCGGGCAACGAGGAAGTGTCGACCCCTTCCACAACCGGGAAGAATGCGAGTTCAGCTAGAACCTGAGCCTGAATATCGGGTCTGGTCAGATATTCAATAACCGCGGCTGCTTCTTCGGGGTTCGGGGCATCTGCTGGGATTCCGAGGCCCACAATGACTGGCATGAAGCCTCGGCCCTCGGGCCCTGACGGGGTTGGGAAAGCCACGAACGAATCGGGTTGTTCACTGAAGGCATCAATGAGACGGGCTACGTGGTCGAAACCCACCCAAACATCGCCGGCGAGCAACGGTTCTTGCATGAACGAGTAGTTGATCGATTCGGGGTTGATGGTAGGCCACAGTGAGTCGCGTGCCCATTCCATCATCTCGTGTGCTGCGGTGCTGCGGAACTCTGAAACCATGCCCCCAGTGAACGAGGGCCACATGTAGCCCTCTAGGAAGCGGTGGAAAAGACCTGCGTGGGGAAGTCCGCAAAGAGCTCGGCCTTCGCCGTCCAGAATGGCTTGACACCAGTCGGCGAACTCAGCCCAAGTGAGGTTGTCGATGTCGGAACCCGCAGGCAGGTATTGCAGCGCTTCGGTGTGGGCAGCCATAATGTAGGTTGCTTGCGCCCAGGGCACGTAAGCCAAGAAATCGTCCGTGCCTAACAGCCCTGCGTTCACAAAAGACTGGGCGAACGAGCGGTCGGCGCTCAGGTCGTCGTAAACGTCTATCATGTTGGTCAGCGCGTTGTTGTTGGCTAATGGCGGGAAAGTGCCGTGCAACGCACCTACCACATCGATGGCACCAGCGCCTGCCAGAATCTGGGCGATGGTTGGCCCTTCTTCAACGCCGTCAAAGTTCAGGTTGCCTGGCGCGAGGATTGAACGTAGCTTGGCCGCTTCTTCAACGGGCACGAATTGAGTGCTGACGAAGTTAGCGTTTGAACCGTCAGCCANCATTGCTTCGGTGGTTGTGGTTGGTGCTTGGGTNGTTGCGGGCGCTTCGTCTGGGGCGGCCGCAGTTGTGGTTGGNGCTGCAGTGGTCGCTGGCGTTTCGGTCGCTGGCGCTTCGGTCGCTGCTGCGGTGGTGGGAGTGACTGAGTCGCTGCTCGAGTCTCCGCAGGCCGCCGCGATGATCCCGAATAATGCCAAGAGTGCTGCTAAGTAGAGCCAGCGCATCCCTTTGCTTCGGGTTGGCGTTACTTGTGGGTACATGATGTCTGCTCCTTTTAGCGTTCAACGGTTTGAGCGCTAGTGTAGTGGTGGCTTTTGTTGTGGTTGTTGCAACGTTACCGAAACGTTTCGGTTAACGTGTGAACGTGAACATAGCGTTAAGTTGAGCCGTTGTCAAAGAGATTCAAGAAGTTTTCTGTAAAGTTTTCTGGTGCTAACCGGCGCATTGGCGAAGAAAACGTAAGGGAATACCGTAAGGGAATAC
>JGIcombinedJ30088_10005774_pt1 | contig 10561 bp, 10 predicted proteins | sample PinacodermPK_FD_30088 | JGI IMG/M metagenome (IMG submission 30088) | reverse complement strand
CGGTGAAGGCCGGCATCAAGTCGAGGCCGATGCCGCGGAAATGGTTGGAGCCGATGATCAGGACGAGGTCGGGGGATTCCTGTTCGAGTCGGCCGCGCGCCNGNCNGAGCGCGTNGCGGAAGCGATGGGCGCGGCCGAGGTGCTCCACGTCGTGCCAGCGTGTGTTCATCAGCGTGGTGTGCGACGCGCCGACTCCCAGCACCACCCGGCTCATCCGGCACCCCCGAGATATTCGAAGGTGGTCCGGATGAGGTGCCGCGAGAGCGCCACCTGATCGTCGGGGTCAACGGCGTTCATGCCGTACTGGAAGTCCACATCGACACCCGGTGCGGCCACCTTGGGCAGGCCGATCCTCGCTGTCGGCACACCGTTGTGCCGGAGGATGTTGGCGTCTGTCGCTCCTGAGAGGCCTCGCGGGGGCTGGTGGGGGCGACCGGTCTCGGCTTCCCAGGCCGCGATCGCCGCCCGCACGATCGGCTCGGACGGGTCGGTGCAGGTGCCACCGACGGCGAGCGTCCGGGTCACTGTGGCTGATGCGCCGGTGGCGGCCGACCAGTGATCGATGCGTCCGGTGAGGGTTCGCTCGGCGGTGCCGGCGTCGGTACCGGGCGGGAGGCGCAGGTCGACCGTGAACTCGCAGGCATCTGCGGTGAACGCCGTTGCCCGGGCCTCGCCCCCGTTGACCGAGGCGACGATGCCCTGCGGGCGATTGAACTCGTCGGTCCGCGTCTCGGCCCACTCGTCGATCCAGGTCTCCACCTCGAGTATCAACGCAGCGGCGTCGGCGATGGCGTTGCGGTAGGCGAGCAGGTGACGGCTGCCGACGTAGGTGTGGGTCCCCGCGACGCGCACGGTGAACCAGGCCAGGCCGACCTCGTTCCAGGAGACCGACCAACCCGATTTGGCGATGACCGCGGCGTCGGGGCGGACCGCGCCGATGAGCGCGGCACAGCCTGCGCCGTGCCCGTCCAACAGGTCCGGTGCGCGCCGATTGACAGGCATCCCGAGACAGCCGAATCCGGCGATGATCCGCCCAGGCAGATCGGCTCCTGCGGCGGCGAGCGCCTCGATGGCCATCAGCACGCACGCGGCGTGCCCCTTGGGATTGTGAGCGCCGAGGCCGACGAGCCATCCGTGCTCGGTACCCAACGTCGGCTCCATGGCGGGCCGCAGCGGAGAGGTCACAAGCGCCCGGTCCTCTGCGGCGTCTCCCGACGTGATCGTGTCGATCGGCGAATAGAGCAGCAGCGACGACCCCCGCCGGGAAGAGCCGAGCGTGCCCCAGGCATTGGCTGCGGTGGCGTCGAGCCACTGCTCGTGGGCCTGAGCGCCGGCGGCGTCGAGCGTCTCGGCGATCTGCACCGCGAGGGCGCCCTCGCGCCCCGTCGGCGAGGCGGTGCTGACGAGCATGCCGGTGAGTTCCGCCAGGCGCGAGGCGGACACGCCGGCGAGGGCCGCCTCCAGCGCGCTCATCGCTTCGGGGACTGGGGGACCGAGCCGACCCAGGTGCCGGTGGTCCTGGTGAGCAGGCGCACAAGGGCGCGCTTGATCCAGGAGATGATCCTCACGGCCCGCACCCTGTGGCCGGAGCGCGTCCGGCCGGCGTGCACCGCCTCTGGAACCCGCTGGCCGCGCTCATGAGGCGTCGGTGACCCCNGGCCGGTCGGACTGGTTCAGGAACCCGGTGACCATCGAGTGGAAGTGCTGCGGACGCTCCTCCTGCAGGTGGTGCGAGGTCTTGTCCATCACGTAGAGCTGCCCGTGCTCGATCATGCTGGCGAGCATCAGCGGGTAGTCCGGCGTGAGGAAGTCGTCGTACATGCCCCAGGCGAACAGGACCGGGCAGCGGATGAGCCCGAGTTCGGCGGTGAGGTCCTGCCAGTCGCCTCGGGGACTGTCGCTACGCGCCGCGAGGCTCATCTCGCCGGGGTCGACCGACTGCTCGTAGCGGAGCGTCACTGTTTCTTCTGGAACGGCGCCGGCGTCGTACCACTCGAGGGCGGCCATCAGGGCGCGCATCTTGGCCTTCGTGGGACCTTCTCCACCGAAGTAGGCGTCACGGGCTCTCCGGCCCCGACGCCCGCCCTCGGGCAGTGGCGCAAGCGGCCCGCGGAAGATCGGCATCGATCCCGTCACCACGAGCGAGCGCACCCGGCTCGGGTACTTTGCGGCGAGGTTCAGGGCGATCGATCCGCCCCAGGAGTTGCACACGAAGTCGGCCCGGGGGACCTCNAGCGACTCCAGCAGGCCCGCGATGGTGCGGGCGTGGAAGTCCCACATCGGCCCACCGATGGTGCACTTCTCGGACTTGCCGTATTGCAGCAGGTCGACCAGGTGGCAGGTGCGGTCAGCGGCGAACAGCGGCGCCACGGCNCCGAAGTCCGTCCACGCCGTGCAGCCGGGGCCGCCGCCGTGGAGGAACACCGTCGGGGGTCCGGCGTCGCCGAGCGTGATCACGTGGTACTCCACGCCGCCGGCGTCGACGGCCCGCCCAGGGGGCTCAGGGCCGATCATCGCCCGCCATTTCCTCGACGAGTCGGCGCCATTCGATCAGCGAGATGTCCGGCCGGTAGAGCCGCTCGGGCGGAGCGTCGGTCTCCGCCACCATCCAGTGGTCCTGAGCCGAGAACTGCCCGTGGAACAGCCAGCGGATCCCGGCGAGGTACTTGGCGTAGAACAGGAACGCAGGGCGCCGACGCNGCCGTCCGGCTGGCGCTGCAGCATGATGTCGTGCCCGCAGACGCGCCGGGCCACCGGGGCGTCCCGAACCTCGTTCGACCACAGCACCGGGTACCAGAAGTTCTCGAGACCGCTGACGGCTGCGTCGTAGGTCGGCCATGACGACCAGTCGGCCCGCCCCATGGATCTCTTGGCGTCCTCGGAACTCTGCCGGACGGCGGGCATCAGCGGGTCGCAGGGCGGTCGAGCGATCGGGGTCTCATAACGTCCAAGCAGTCGGGCACGGGCACGGCGGATGACCCCGGATGCCGGGTCGGTTCGGCCGGTCCACCAAGGAACCGACCGAACCGATCACCCGGAAGCGCCGCGAGAGGCGCCAGGGCGGTGGCTACGGCAGGTCGCAGGTCTCGTCCGGATGGACGGATGCGAACGATTCGACGATCAGCTGCGAGCCGTCGGCCTGGATCTCGGCCACGTAGATGGGCTGCGCCAGGTGGCGGCTCTCGGTAATGGTGATGTCACCGGTGGGTGTGGACAGCGACAGTCCTTCCATCGCTGCCGCCACCGCTGCGGTGTCGGTGCTGCCGGCGGCGTTGGCAGCAGCGGCGTAGAGCAAGGCGGCGTCGTAGATGTGGGAGCTGAACGTCATGTGCGGCGGGGCATCGGCTCCGAACTGCTCGTAGTAGCGGCTCACGAACGCCGTGTTTGCGGCGTTCTCCGCTTCCTTGAAGTAGCCCATCGTGACGAACATGCCGGCGGTGACGGCCGGGCCCATCGCGCCCAGGACGTTCTCCTCGTAGATGTTGGCGAGACGTGGGATGGCGTCCTGGCCGATGCCGAAGTCCACGGCCTGGGTCTCGAAGGCAATGGCGTCGCCGCCCACGAGTGCAGGGAAGATCAGATCCGCTCCGGAGCCTGCGATCTGTTGGGCCACCGATGAGAAGTCCTGGGTTCCGAGCGGGACGTACTCCTCGCCGACCACTTCGCCCCCTGCAGCCTCGATGTACTGGCGCGCCCAATCGAAGCTGGTGCGGGGCCACACGTAGTCGTTGCCGAGCAGGAACCAGGTCTGGCCACCGGTCTGCTCCATGACCCACGGGATCACCGGAGCGAGTTGCTGGCTGGGCACCTCGCCGGTGTTGAACATCACCGGCGAGCACTCGCCGCCCTCGTAGAGCGCGGCGTAGATGTACAGAACGTCGGCGTCCTCCGCGAGCGGCTTGGCTGCCTCGCGGGTCGCGCTCGAGTGGGTGCCGAGCACCACGTCGACGTTGTCGGAGTCGATCAGCTGTTCCATGGCCTGACGGCCCACTGAGGGATCAGTGGCATCGTCGGCGAGGACGGTCACGACGGGGCGGCCGTTGATGCCGCCGGCGGCGTTGATGTCCTCCTCGATGAATGCGGTGATGTTCGCCGTCGGTTGCCCGAAGATCCCTGCCGGCCCACTGTTGGAGAAGAGGATCCCGATGACCACCGGCTCCCCTGAGGGCGCTGCCGGCTCCGGGGGCGCCTCGGTCTCGGCGGGCGCCGGTGGGGGCTCAGGCGGAGCTGGAGGCTCGTCGGCCGGCGGCGGCTCCTCGGCGGGAGGAGCGGGCGGCTCACCGGCCGGCTCAGGTGGCGGTGGGGGCTCGGGTGGGGCCGGTTCGCTCGGCTCAGCGGTGTCTCCGGAGTCGGAGACCGCTGCGGGCGGAGGGGCCACGGGCGTCGTCCCGGCGTCATCGTCGCCAGCGCAGGCTGCGGCGGCGAGCGCGAGCAGAGCGATGATCGAGACCGGAAGCCACCAGCGGCGCCGCGCGCCGCGCTGCGATAGTGATCTCATGGGGAGCCTCCTATATGTGAGCCGATGTTGACATATTGGCGGCTCACGGCGGCCGGGTCAAGTCCCAGGAGACCCCATGGCAGAGCAATTGTCGGCGGCGGCCGCTGTTTCGGCCGCCTCGCCGGTCAGGAGGCGCGAGTCGCCGCAGGCAACTCGTCGAGCACCCGCACTCCCGAGCGGGTGGCTTCACCGAGGAGCAGCGACTTCAGCGAGCCCCCGCGATCACACCGCCGGGGACCTTGGAAGCACGCGCTGCGCAGCCCGCTCAATACCGCGGTCGGCTCCACTCCCCCGCCGACATAGCAGGCCCGCGCCCACGTGTGAATCGCTTCGTACACCCCTTCCGCAGCGGCAGAGACCGGCGCCGAACAGGGGCCGAAGCGATCCGAGTAGCGCCGCAGGAACTCGCGATTCTCCCCTGTGTCGAGGCCGACGAAGTAGCCCAGCGCATTCCAGATACCCATCGCCGACTCACCGAGATGCTCCACCACGGCATCGTCCATGAGAGGAGCGAACGTACGGGTGCCGTGGCGCAGTCCGGCTTCTGCGAACTCGCGCTCGAAGCGCACATGGTCCTGGCCGACGAAGCTCGACACCACGTGGTCGACCTGGCACCGGTCGATGGCTGACAGCACCGGCTCGAATTCCTGGGCACCCAGCGGCAGGTATCCCTCGCCGGCCACCGTGCCGCCCGTGCGCTCGATGACAGCTCTGGCGGTGGCACCGATCGCTCGGGGCCAGGAGTAGTCGTTTCCAGCCAGGAACCAGCGGGACCCGCCGGTCTGGGCAGCCATGCGGGGCAGCGCGCGGTGAAGCTGGTCCAAGGGAGTCTCGCCGAAGCGCACGAGCAACGGATGACTCAGCGTCGGCTCGCTGGTCGGGGTGTACAGGTACGGGATGCCGTTGGCGATGGCGATCGGACCGGTGACTGCGTAGGTCGCGGACGAGTGCATACCCACGACCGCCGCAAGGCCGGGGATCCGGCAGAGACGTCGCATGGCGATCGCTCCAACCCCGGGATCGGTGGAGTCGTCGGTGACGATGAGTCGCACCTGGCGACCCATCACTCCCCCGTCGGCGTTGATCTCCTCCACGGCGAGTTGGGCGCAGTTGACCGTGGAGCGACCCAGAATGCCGGCACTGCCCGAGAGCGACGCCAGCAACCCCAGTGGCACCTCCCGGGCGTTCACGTCGACGCCGCTCAGCAGCCCGAGTTCCGCGCCGAGCCTGGCAACCTCGTGATCGGCGATCGTGATCCGAACCCGCAGCAAGGTGCCGCCGCCGGAAATGGGGTCGAAGCGGCACACCACGCGTCCCGCCCAGGGGGACTCGTGCGCCAGATCGATGCGCCGGTTAGGGCGGTACGACAGAACCCGCGCCGTTCCGGCCGAGCGCGTCGGCCCCCCGAGCGGCAGTGCGAGCCGCACCAGAGACCCTGGCCGCAGCGCCGCAGCTTCGGCGCCGAAGAGCCACCCGAGCGCTGGGTCGCCGGACCCGAACAGCTCGAACAACTCGCTGGGGCAGGCCTCCAGCCGCACCTCGTTGTGCAGAACGAGTTCAGCCATGGCGCCGCCGCTTAGGCGCTCTGTTCGTCGACCCGACCCTGCACGGTGCCGCCCGCACTCGACGCGCCCTGAACCGCCGAGGCCAACTGGTCGAGGGAGTTCTGGTAGACGGAGGTCAGGAACGCCACAACCGCATCCGCCGGCGAAGGCGTCACCGAGTAGTGCCGGAACCGCCCATCGCGGCGCTCAGCGATCAGCCCGGCCAGGCGCAGGATGCGCAGATGCGACGACACTGCGGTGCGGCCGACAGCATCGAAGCGGGCCGCAATCTCACCGGCGGTGAGTTCCTCGTGCTCGCCGATCAAGCTGAGGATGGCTCGCCGGGTCGGATCCGCCAGCGCGGAGAAGATGGCATCGCTGTTTGACGTTGTCATTGCAGTCCCCGTGTCGGTTGGTCAACATTTGCCCACACATGCTGCCATACCTGTCAACAGCATGTGCTTCCGGACCTTGCCCAGCGCCGTGCGCGGCAACTCGTCGACGACGATCCAGTCCCTGGGTCGCTTGTACCGGGCCAGTTGGTTCCGGCACCACTCGTCCAGCCCTTCGACTTCCACCGACGCGCCGGCCGCGGGGACCACGAAGGCCACCGGCACCTCCCCCCAGCGGGCATGGGGTCGCCCCACCACGGCAACCGCCGACACCGACGGGTGCTCGCCGACCGCTCGCTCGACCTCTGCGGGATAGACGTTCTCGCCGCCGGAGATGATCAGCTCCCGCTTCCGGCCGGAGATCCAGACGAATCCGTCTTCGTCGGCGTAGCCGAGGTCACCGGTCACGTACCAACCGTCGGAGAAGGCTTGCCCGGTCTCCTCCGGACGGTTCCAGTAACCGGTGAACAGGTTCTGGCCGCGAACCCACAGCTCGCCCGTCTCCCCCGCGGCGACATCCGCGCCGTCGGAGTCGACGATCCGCAACTCGCAGTGCCGTGCCGGCTTGCCGCACGACCCGATCCGGTCGGCGTCCTCGTAGTCGAGCACGACGGCTGTGGGACCCGTCTCGGTGGACCCGTACACCTGCACGACACGAACACCGAGCGCGTTGAAACGTCGGATCAGGTCCTCGGACACCACCGATGACCCGCAGTTCAGGGCCCCGAGTGAGGCCAGGTCTTGCGGCGCGAGGGAAGGTTCCGCCAGCAGAGCCGACATGGCCGCGGGGACGAGCAGGACGTGCGTCGGGCGGTGCCGCCGCATGATCTCGATGAGACCCGCGGGGTGGAAGCGCTCGGCCAGCACGACAGTACCGCCGGCGAAGAGGCAGGGGATCGTCTGGATGTTGAGTCCGCCGACATGGAATAGCGGCAGGACCGAGGCGACGACCGAACCAGTGTCGAAGCCCTCATGCGCGATGGCATTCGAGACTGTGTAGAACNGCGAGCGCTGGGACAGAACCGCACCCTTGGGGGTCCCCGTGGTACCGGACGTGTACACCAGCAGCAACGAGCGCTCCGGGTCGCCCCGCATTCGGGGAGCCGGACCCGCTCCCTGGCATCGGTCGTCGTGCGCGCGTGATGCGAACCCGTCCAGATCCTCCGGCTCGCCTCCGGCCTCACGGATCAGGCACTCGTGCGCGGCATCGGCCAGCACGAGCGCCGGCTGGCAGTCCTCGAGTTGGAATCGCACCTCGGGCGGGGTCAGCCGATTGTTGACCGGGGCGAGCATCGCCCCGATACGAGCGCAGGCGAAGACCAGTTCCAGCATCTCGATCCGGTTCGAGCAACAAACCGCGACACGGTCGCCGGCGCCGACACCCATGGTGTCGAGCCGCGCCGCGACCCCGCGTACGCGGACCTCGAGTTCGGCGTAGGAGACCTGCTCACCACCGAAGACGACGGCGACCCTTGCCGGGGCGCGCTCCGCCCACCACGTGATCCAGCCCGAAGGATCTGCGCTCCGGCGGTCACCGCTAGCGGGGCCTGCCTCGACGGCTTGCTTCACGTCTGGTGTCGCTGGCCGAGACACTGGCGCGCCGCGCCCTACCGGGGATCCCGGGACCGCGCCACCGACAGCACCGCGTCGATGATCTTGCTGTAGCCGGTGCAGCGGCAGAGGTTTCCGGCGAGACCCTCGCGGATTGCGGCCTCGGAGGGTTCGACGCCGTCGCGCAGCAGTTGCTCGGCGGCAACCACCATTCCCGGTGTGCAGAACCCGCACTGCGCGGCGCCGTGGGCGACGAACGCCTCCTGCAGGTCGTTCATCACCTGTCCCCGTCCGGCGATGCCCTCGACGGTCGTGACGCTGGCGCCGTCGAGTTGTCCAACGGTCTGCAGGCACGACACCACCGACCGGCCGTCGAGAATCACCGTGCATGCGCCGCAATCCCCGGTGAGGCACCCCCACTTCGTACCCGTGAGGTGCAGTTGCTCACGCAGCACCGACAGCAGGGTGTCGCGGGGCTCGACGTACGTCTGCACCGTGTCGCCGTTGACGTTGAGGCTGACTCTCATGCGAGAGTTCCCGGCCTGGCCGAAGCGTCGGTTGTATCCCGCTGTCCGCGGTGCGCCCGATGCTGACCGACGCCAGCCGAAGAGATTCGACCGTTCACCGGTGCAGGTCCGCCTGGCCACACGCCGGTTGCGCGGGCGTGGGCAATCGACAGAGCCCGCGCCGCCAGCACTCCGGCGACGTGCCGGCGGTACTCCGCCGTGCCGCGAACGTCGCTGATCGGGGCGCAGGCTGCTGAGGCCGCCTCGCGAACAGCGGCAAGCCGCTCGGCGGACAGCGGGTGTCCGACCAGGAGATGATCGACTCCAGGCACCAACACCGCGGTGGGCGCGACCGCGCCGAGTGCAACCCGCGCCGCCTCGATCGGGGCGTCGGAGCCCGCGCCGCCGGCGAGTACCCAGGCGGCGGCACCGACGCCCGCCAGATCCATGGCCCATCGCACGGTCTGGCGGACATAGCAGGAACCGCTGCGGGCCGGAATCCGCAGCCGAGTTCCCACAACAAGTTCGCCGGCGGCCAGGCTCGTGCCCCTGGGACCGGTAAACAGCGAAATCACGGCCTGTTCACGCACGCCGTCGGGGCCGTACACGACGACGACCGCATCATGGGCGAGCAGCGGCGGAGTCATGTCCGCGGCCGGCGAGGCGTTGCAGAGGTTGCCGCCGAGCGTTGCCATGTTGCGGATCTGTACCGATCCCAGCACCCGGGCGGCCTCGGAGAGGGCCGGGGCCCGGGAGATGATCCCCGGGTCACGCTCGATGTCNCTGATCGCCGTGGCTGCACCCACATGGAGCACGTCGCCGTCCCACCGCACGCCAGCGAGTTCGTCAATGGCACTCACGTCCACGAGTGGGGCATCCGGATCGACCCGGCCCAGCCGCCGGTCGATCACCAGGTCGGTACCGCCGGCCAGCACGATCGCGCCGGGAGTGTCCCGCAGGATCGCGACGGCTTCGGCGACTGAGGCGGGCCGCTGGTAGGCGCTCATGTGGGCCCCGCGATCTGAGTTCCCAAGTCCAGCTTCTCGATGTTCGAGCGTTCGCCGGTCTCGATCCACTTGCGAAGCTTCCAGGGGCGCATGGGGTAGCAGCGCGGCCGCACNCCGACGGCGTCGGCCACCGCGTTGGCGATCGCCGCGGGCGGNAGGATGATCCCGCCCTCNCCGATTCCCTTCGCTCCGAATGGTCCGAGCTCATCTTCGGTCTCCACGAGCGTGACGTCGATGGGCGGGACGTCCACGGCCGTCGGCATGCCGTAGTCGTGNAGGTTGGGAGCGGGGAATCTGCCNTNNCGCACCGGCAACTCCTCGCTGAGAGCGAGTCCGATACCCATGGCGGCGCCNCCCTCGATCTGCCCCTCGCAGCTCATCGGGTTGATGGCNCGTCCCACATCGTGGGCAGCCCAGAGCCCCACCAGGCGCACCATTCCGGTNTCNGGATCGACCTCGACTTCAGCGACGTGAGCCCCGAAGCCGTACGTGGCGGAGATGTTCCCGATGTAGTTCTCGTCCTGGCGCTGCGTGGGCGGGTCGTAGAACGCTGACGTCATGATGATGGAGCTGCCCTCGCGCAGGAGCCGCCTGCGCACCGCCTTGTCGTAGCGGAGTTCCAGTTGGGGCTCGTCGAGCGGCGAGATGACCCCGCCGCGGATCGTCAGCGAGTCTGCGGGGCGACCCAGTACCTCCGCGGCGCCCGCGAGCAGTTCATCGCGGGCCTTGGTAGCGGCCATGCGGGCCGCGTTTCCGGCCACGAAGGTGGTACGGCTGGCGTGGACGCCCACATCCCACGGCTTCACGTCCGTGTCGCTGTGGCTGACGGTCACGGCCTCCAGCGGGACGCCCATTGTCTCGGCCACGATCATGGCGAGCGCTGTCTCCGAGCCCTGCCCCAGTTCGGAGGATCCCGAGATGAGCGCGACGCGTCCCGAGTCGTCGATCTTGATCATGGCGCCGCAGCCGTCGGAGCCGTAGATCCGGGCACCGCCGCCGACGTGGACATAGGCAGCGGCCCCGAGCCCACGGCATTCGCTCCGCATGGCACCGCGACGCTCAT
>JGIcombinedJ30088_10005773_pt1 | contig 10562 bp, 12 predicted proteins | sample PinacodermPK_FD_30088 | JGI IMG/M metagenome (IMG submission 30088) | reverse complement strand
GCGCTGTTCAGCATGCGCTCGCCCGAGCTGACGCGCGCCTATGTGCAATGCCGGGCGGACGAGGACCCGGAAAAGTGGACGGCCGACGAGCTCTGGGACGAACTCGACCGGCGCCTCGCCGTCAGGCTGAACCGGGGGCCGCTACGGCTCAAGTCGGTGACCCCGATGCGCGCCTTCGTGGCCGAGCCGATGCGCTACGGGCGGCTCTTCCTCGCGGGCGACGCCGCCCACATCGTGCCGCCGACAGGCGCGAAGGGCATGAACCTGGCCTTCGCCGATGTGGTGGCGCTGGCCCGGGCGCTCGTCCATTACTACCGGGAAGGCGACGAGGCGGGCCTCNCCGCCTATTCGGAAACCTGCCTTGCGCGCGTCTGGAAGGTGCAGCGCTTCTCCATGTGGATGACGCGCCTGCTGCACCGCGACCCGGCGCATGACGAATTCGAGCGCCGCCTGCAGGGCGCCGAGCTCGAATATCTGCTCGGCTCCGACGCCGCCCGCCACAGCCTCGCCGAAAATTACACAGGCCTGCCGCTCGATCTTGAGGGCGTGTAGAGCCGGGTAATCCTTGCCGACGGCGGCCCGGAACGCCATAATCCCGTTGACTTCGACAGGAGGCCGCCCGTGGCCGCCGACAGTTCCGACGCGACGCTCAGCGCCGCCGAAATACAGGAATTCCGCCGACTGATCGCCGACGGGCGGCGCTCCGGCCAGGGCTTTCACCCTTTAGCGACCACCCTGGTCGGCGTATTCGCCGCGGGCTTCCTCGCCCTGTTCGGATGGATGGCCTTCCCGACGCACGCCAGCAGCGCGGCCATCGCCGTGCTGCAAACCGAGGTCGCCGCGCTGCAGGTCGACGTGAAGGAGCTGAAGGCCGGGCAGGAGGAATTGAAGGCCGGGCAAGCGGAACTGCGGACCGAAATGCGAGCCGGGCTGCAGGAAGTGAAGGCCCTGATTCTGGAACAGCGGCAGAGATAGCGCCGGCGACAATCGCCGAACTCTATGCCGCCTTTCTCACCGTCCGAAGGCTTCGGGCGTCATTGTCCCCCGCTCCACATATTGCCAAGGCGGACAATGCGCAAGGACTTGTCGCAGCGTCGCTTTCGCTTGCCCATAGTGCGTGCGAAACGAGACTTGACATATCCTACATACGCTCCATACAATCATATGGACTTAAGTTAAGGAGCTTCACATGCGGGAAATCCCTATAGACCAGTCAACCTTCGAACGCCTCCAACTTCATGCGCAGCCGCTTGTAGACACGATCGATACGGTTGTGAACCGGGCCCTGGATGCCCTGGAACGGGACACGCCCATTCCTCCATCCCAGCCTCTCCGGCAGCCGGCAATGGCACCGGAGCGCGAATTCGATTGGCGAACGCCGCCGGACGTGTCTCACACCAAGCTCTCAGATGCTGCCTTGCATGGACAGCGGATCGACAAACCGAACTGGAATCTGTTGCTGAAGCGGATGCTGGAATTGGCCATGGAGCGGCTTTCCGACTTCGACGCCGTACAGAGAATCTGCCCCGTCAACATGGTGCGCGGCTACAAGGACGATGAGGGATATCGTTATCTCTCCGAAATCGACCTTTCCTTTCAGGGCGCAAGCGCGAACGATTCGTTAAGGGCTCTCGTGGCGGCGGCACGGGGCCTCGGCGTCGAATTCGAGGTCGGTTTCTCGTGGCGTCAAAAAGAGAGCGCGGCTTACCCGGGTGAGAGGGCGCGCCTTAAGGCGCCGGGGCGAGCCTTGTGACCCGTTCGCAGCAATAGCGGGTTGGGGCCCGGCGTTCCAAAGAACTGAAACGCCGCCCCCGCACTACTCCGCGTAGAGCCAGGGGCGAGCTATGCGGTCGGCGGATTCGAAGCTGTCTATGCTCTTCGCGCGCTCCATGGTCATGCCGATATCGTCGAGGCCGTTCAGCAGGCAATGCTTGCGGAACGGGTCCACCTCGAAGGCGATCTCCTCGCCGTCGGGGCGGGTGATGACCTGGTTCTCCAGATCGACGGTGATGCGCGCGTTCTCGCCCCGCTGCGCATCTTCCATCAGCTTGTCGCGGTCTTCCGCGGGCAGCTTGATCGGCAGGAGGCCGTTCTTGAAGCTGTTGTTGTAGAAGATGTCGGCGAAATCCGTGCCCAGAATGGCGCGCACGCCGTAGTCGGCCAGCGCCCAGGGGGCGTGCTCGCGCGAAGAGCCGCAGCCGAAATTGTCGCCCACCACCAGGATGCCGGCGCCGCGCCAGGCCGGCTGGTTGAGCACGAAATCCGGTTTCTCGTTGCCCTCGCCGTCATAGCGCATGTCGTTGAACAGATGCCGGCCGAGGCCCGAGCGCTCGATGGTCCTGAGGAAGCGCGCGGGGATGATCTTGTCCGTGTCGATATTGATCTGCGGCAGCGGCGCGCCGACGCTCGTCACGGTCTCGTATTTGCGCATGGGAACGGTCCCTTCGTCTATCGGTCCAGGTCGCGCAGGTCGGCGAGATGCCCTGCGACGGCGGCGGCGGCGGCCATGGCGGGGCTCACCAGATGGGTGCGTCCGCCCGGACCCTGCCGGCCCTCGAAATTGCGATTGGACGTCGATGCGCTGCGCTCACCGGGAGCCAGCCTGTCGTCGTTCATCGCAAGGCACATCGAGCAGCCCGCGTCGCGCCACTCGAAACCGGCCTCGGTGAGGATGCGGTCGAGCCCCTCTTCCTCCGCCTGCACCTTGACCAGGCCGGAGCCCGGCACCACCAGGGCGCGCACGCCCTCGGCCACCTTGCGCCCCTGGGCCACGGCCGCTGCGGCACGGATGTCCTCGATGCGCCCGTTGGTGCAGGAGCCGATGAACACCGTGTCAACGGCGATTTCCTGCAGCGGCTGGCCCGCCCGGAGGCCCATATAGTCGATGGACCGTTGCACCGCCTGGCGCCGGTCCTCATCGTCGATCTCCGCCGGGTCCGGCACGCTCGCCGTGATCGGCAGCGCATCCTGCGGGCTCGTGCCCCAGGTGACATAGGGCGCGATCTCGTCGGCACGGATGCGCACCACCTTGTCATAAACCGCGCCCGGGTCGGAAGGCAGGCGCTTCCAGACCGCGACCGCAGCGTCCCAGGCCGCGCCCTTGGGCGCATGCGGGCGGCCCTTGAGATAGCCGAAGGTCGTGTCGTCGGGCGCGATCAGGCCGCGCGGGCGCCCGCTTCGATCGACATGTTGCACACGGTCATGCGGCCTTCCATGGAAAGCTCGCGGATCGCCTGCCCGGTATATTCGATCACATGGCCGGTGCCGCCGGCGGTGCCGATGCGCCCGATAATGGCGAGGATCAGGTCCTTGGCGGTGCAGCCCGGCGGCAGCGAGCCCTCGATATCGACCTGCATGTTGCGCGCCGGGCGCTGGATCAGCGTCTGCGTCGCCAGCACATGCTCGACCTCGGAGGTGCCGATGCCGAAGGCGAGCGCCCCGAAGGCGCCGTGGGTCGAGGTGTGGCTGTCGCCGCAAACGACCGTCGTGCCCGGCTGGGTCATGCCCTGCTCAGGGCCGATGATGTGCACGATGCCCTGGCGGACATCGTCGATCGGGTAGTAGGGCACGCCGAACTCGACGACATTGCGCTCCAGCGTCTCGACCTGGATGCGCGATTCCTCGTTCTCGATCACGCCGGCCCGGGCGCCCGGCACGGTCGGGATGTTGTGGTCGGCAACCGCAATGGTAGCGTCCGGCCGGCGCACGCCGCGCCCGGCGGCGCGCAGCCCGGCAAAGGCCTGCGGGCTCGTGACCTCATGCACCAGATGGCGGTCGATGTAGATCAGGCAGGTGCCGTCTTCCTGGGTGTCGACCAGGTGGTTCGCCCAGATCTTGTCGAAAAGGGTGCGCGGTTCAGTCATCGCCGTCGGTCCCGTTCTTCCGTTTCGTCCGTCTCACGACGCCGCGGGTGCGTTCGGCGATACGCGCCGACCGACCGCGCCGCTCGCGCAGATAGTAGAGCTTGGCCCGGCGCACCCGCCCGCGCCGGATCACCTCGATACCGGCGATATTGGGCGAGTAGAGCGGGAAGATGCGCTCCACGCCCTCGCCGGAGGAAATCTTCCGCACAACGAAGGAAGCGTTGAGATTCTTGCCGCCGCGTTTCGCGATCACCACGCCCTCATAGGCCTGGATGCGCTCGCGGGTGCCCTCGACCACCTTGTAGTTGACCCGCACGGTATCGCCCGGACGGAAATCCGGAATCTCGCGGCTCTCGGTGAGCTGCGAGATCTGTTCGCGCTCCAGCGTCTCGATGATGTTCATCGGCCTTCGTCCTCATTTTCCGCCCGGCGCGCCCACAGGTCCGGCCGCCGCGTCCGCGTTATGTCTTCCGCCCGCTCCTGACGCCAGGCGCGGATATTGCAATGATGGCCCGAAAGCAAGACTTCCGGTGCCGCACGCCCGGACCAGACGGCCGGCCGCGTATAGTGCGGGTATTCCAGCAACCCGCCCTGGAAACTCTCCTCCCGGACCGACTCCGCCTTGCCCGCAACGCCCGGCAGCAGGCGCACACAGGCATCCAGCAAAGCGATGGCCGCCGGCTCGCCGCCGGACAGCACGAAGTCCCCGAGGCTGACCTCCTCCGGCGCCCAGGCGTCGAGGAGGCGCTGGTCGATCCCCTCATAACGCCCGCAGAGCAGGGTCGGCCCCGCGCCCGCAGCCAGCGCCGCCGCCCGCCGCTGCGTGAGCGGCCGGCCTCGCGGCGAGAGGTGGATCAACGGCCCCCGCCGGTCCCATGCGGCGTGGATCGCTTCCGACACCACATCGGCCCGCATGACCATGCCGGCGCCCCCGCCGAACGGCGTGTCGTCCACGGTGGCGTGCTTATCGCGCGCAAAGGCGCGAATGTCCACCACCTCCAGCCGCCAGATGTCCGTTTGGAGCGCCCGCCCGGCCAACGAATGGCCGAGCGGCCCCGGAAACATCTCCGGGAAGAGCGTCAGCACTGTTGCGCTCCAGCTCACAGCCCCTCCGGCGGGTCGATGGTGACGGCGCCTGCGGCAAGGTCGATGTCCGGCACGGTCTCGCGCGTGAAGGGGAAGACGCGCGGCTGGCCGCCTTCGTCCGGCAGCACCTCGATCAGATCTCCGGCGCCGAAATCGTGCAGCGCGCGCACCGTGCCGAGCCGGTTGCCGTTCGTGTCGACTGCGGCAAGGCCGACAAGGTCCGCATGGTAGAACTCTTCCTCGTCCTCCGCCGGAGGCAGCGCCCCCCGGTCGAGGAACAGTTCGACGCCCTTGAGCGCCTCCGCCCCGTTCCGATCCCCCACGCCTTTGATGTGCACGAGCGCCACGCCCTTCTCGACCCTGATCAGGCGAAGCGCGAAGCGCCGGGCGTCGGCGGCATCCTTGAGCGGCCCGTAGTCGGCAATCGCTTCCGGCGCGGCAGTGAAGGTCTTGACCCGCACCGCTCCTCGCAGCCCGTGCGCCCCGGCAATGACGCCGAGGCAGAGGCGGGACGCGTGCATCCTTCGGCTCCGTCCTGCCCGGCTCTATTCCGCAGCGGCAGCCTCGGCCTTGGCCTTCATGCGCTCCTGCGCCTTGGCCTTGGGCAGATGCTGTTTGGTCTGCTGCGGCAATTCGGGCGGGGCGACGATGCCGGCCGCGCCGAGGAACCGGGCCACGCGCTCCGATGGCGTCGCGCCCACCGAGAGCCAGTGCCGGATGCGCTCTTCCTTGAGTCGCAGCCGGTCTTCGTGGTCCTTCGGCACCATCGGGTTGTAGAAACCGAGGATCTCGATGAAACGTCCGTCGCGGGGCGCGGAGCCCTCGGCGACGACGATGCGGTAGAAGGGCCGGCGCTTGGCGCCGCCGCGGGTAAGACGAATCCTGAGTGCCATGAGCTTTCCGTAGGGTGGGAGAGGGAGTAGTCGGGATCAGCGCCGGGCGAGCAGGGAATCGAGCCCCCGGCCCGCCAGGCCGCCGCGTTTCTCCAGCTTGCCGACGCGCTTCATCATCGTCTGCATCTGCTGGAATTGCTTGAGCATCCGGTTCACTTCCGGGACCGTGGCGCCGGCCCCGGCCGCGATGCGCCGCTTGCGCGACGCCTTGACGATTTCAGGCCGGGCGCGCTCGCGGGGCGTCATCGAGAGGATGATCGCTTCCTGGCGCACGAGCCATCTTTCATCGATCTTCGCTTTCGCCATCTCGGCCTTCATCCGGCCGACCTGCGGCAGCATTCCCATCAGCCCGCCGAGCCCGCCCATCTTCTTCATCTGGCGAAGCTGTGTCAGCAGGTCGTTCAGGTCCATGCGGCCGCGGCTGAGGCGCGCGGCCAGCTTCTCGGCCTCTTCCTGCTCGATGGTCTCGGCGGCGCGCTCCACCAGGCCGACCACATCGCCCATGCCGAGAATGCGCGACGCGATCCGGTCGGGATGGAAGGCCTCGATGCGGTCGAGTTGCTCGCCTGTGCCGACGAACTTGATCGGCCGGCCGGTGACATGGCGCATGGAAAGCGCCGCGCCGCCGCGTGCGTCGCCGTCAATCCGGGTCAGCACGATGCCGGTGACGCCGACCTGCTCGTGAAAGGCGGTGGCTGTGTTCACCGCGTCCTGGCCGGTCATCGCATCGGCGACCAGCAGCGACTCGACCGGTTTCACCAGGTCGCGCAGCGCGGCCGCCTCTTCCATCATTTCCCGGTCGATGGATAGCCGCCCGGCGGTATCGAGGAATACGATGTCGTAGCCTTCGCGCGCGGCGATGCGCATGGCGCGCCTGGCGATGGCGGCCGGCCGTTCGCCGAATACGATGGGCAGGGTGTCGATCCCCGCCTGCTTGCCGAGCAGTTCGAGCTGCTGCTGGGCCGCGGGGCGATAGACGTCCACCGAGGCCATGAGCACCTTCTTGCCGTCGCGGTCGCGCAGGCGGCAGGCGAGCTTGGCGGTGGTTGTGGTCTTGCCCGAGCCCTGCAGGCCCAGCATGAGCATGGCAAGCGGCGGGTTACCGCCGAGCCTGAGGTCCTCGGCCTCACCGCCCAGCATCTCGACCATGCGGTCGTGGACGATCTTTACGACCTGCTGGCCGGGCGTGACCGAGCGCAGCACGTCGTTCCCGACGGCCTGTTCCTTGACCGCGTCGAGCAGCGCGCGCACCGCCGGCAGCGCCGCATCGGCTTCCAGCAAGGCCACGCGCACTTCCCTGAGCGCCGCCTCGACATCGCCCGCGGAGAGCGAGCCGCGCCGGGTAAGGCGCCCGAAAACCTCGCCGAGCCGCTCCGTCAGTCCTTCGAACATGCCTGCCTCATCCTCCCGCCGGTCAAACGCGAAACGCGCCGATGCGCGAATACTCGCGGACCGGCGGACCTCCTCGGAGGCAGAGCGTGCAACGCTGTGGCGAAACGCGGCGCAACCTAGTCCCGCGCCCGCGCCCCGTCAACGCCCGGTTCGGGCGGACGGATCAAGGAACGTGGCGCTTGAGGAGGAACTGGTTCTTGAACATGCCGATTCGGGTCATGACCTCGACATGGGCAATGTCGGAGCGGCCGTGGATGTGCTCGTTGAGAAAGGTCTCGAGCTCTGTTTCCTCGTCGCACACGACCTCGACCAGCAGGTCGAAACGACCGCTGACCCACATGATGTAAACGACGGCGGAGCAAGGATTGAGGCGCTGCGCCAGCGCACCGGGCGTGACCCCGGGCGCGGCCTTGATGCCCAGCATCGCGTCCGCCTCGTAGTCGACCGCCACCGGATCGACCACGGCCACGATCCGCAACATGCCGGCCTCGCGCATCCGGGAAACCCGATTGCGGACCGTCCCGCCGGACACACCCAGTTTCTGCCCGATCTCGTCATAGGCCGCGCGGCCGTCGGCCTGCAGCAGGCGGATGATCTGCCGGTTGAGATCATCGCTCGGCGAGGACAGCAGCGGGATATCGCCGGCGACGGCGGCAGGTTGATGCTGGGTCGTGGCTTGAGGCATGAACTCATTTTACCGATTTCTAAGGGAAAAATCCATAAATTTTGAAATACGTAAATTATTTTGCCCATACTTGGATCTTGAATGATAGAATAACAATTGCATGTAGGAGCACTATCGAAAATCAATTGCTGTGAAGCAAGGAGACGCGACCGATGACACCGACACCGAACGATATGGCCGGGGCGTTGCCCGATATCGAGCGTGTCCGCGAGGCGCGGGCGAGGCTCGCCGAGTCAGGAGTCCGTTACGTGTTCTCCTGCTGGATCGACCTGTTCGGGATGCCGAAGACGAAACCGGTGCCGCTCAGCGATTTCGAGAACCTGTGCATGGGCAAGGGTCCGCAGTTCGCCGTGCATTCCATCTCGTTCGTGCCCGAACTGTCGCCGGCCGACTCCGACCAGATCCCGGTTCCCGATCTCGACACCCTGGTCATATGTCCCTGGGACCGCAGCTGCGCGTGGATGTTTGCGGATCTGTGGTGGGAGGACGCGCCTTACAAGCTGTGTCCCCGCCACGCGCTCAAGCGCACCGTCGCGGATGTCGCTGACAAGGGCTTCGCAGGCTTCGCAGGCATCGAGCCGGAGTTCATCGCCATGCGCTGGCGCGACGGCCGGCCCGTCAAGGCGTTCGACGACGACCCGCCTGTCGGCGAGGGGATACGCCCGCGGCGGCAGGCGTTCGGTTACGACGTCGATTTCTCCATCGATTCGATGGGATTCCTCGGTGAACTCATCGACATCCTCGGGGAACTGGGCTGGGGGCTGAAGGATGTGGTCGCCGAGGGCGGATATTCGCAGTTCGAGCTCGATTTCAGTTACACCGACGTCCTCGGCATGGCGGACCGGCTGGTGTTTCTGCGCGTGCTGCTGAAGCAGGTCGCCAAGAAGCAGGGCATGTTCATCACCTTCATGCCCAAGCCCACCATCGGCGACTGGCGTTCGGGCGCGCACATCAACTACTCGATGCAGCGCGCCGATGCCCTTGGCGAGAACCTCTTCGAGGCTCCCGGAGGCGGCTGGAGCGACGTTGCCTACAACGCCGTCGGGGGCCTGCTGCGGCACGGCGGTGCGCTCACCGCCATCGCCTGCTCGACGGTCAACTCCTACAACGGGCTGGTGCCCCGGGTCGGCGGGTTCGAGGGCGGCACCGTGACCTGGGCCCCCACGCACATGACCTATGGCGACAACAACCGCTCATGCATGCTGCGCCTGCCCCAGAACCGGTTCTGCATCGAGAACCGCGCCGCCGACATGTGCATGAACCCCTACCTGTCGCTGGCGATGACGACCGCGGCAGCAGTTGCCGGAGCGGTCGAAGGCATCGACCCCGGACCGCCGTTGAACAAGGACCTCTATGGGCTTTCGGACGAGGAAATCGGCGCCGCCGGCGGCGAGCGCCTGCCGAGAAACCTGCTCGAGGCTACCGAAATCCTGAGGCGCGACCCGCTGGCGGCCGAAGTGCTGGGCCCGTCGATGCTGGATTCCTGGCTGCGCTACAAGACCGACGAGTGGGAGCGCTACCACCAGGCGGTGACCGACTGGGAGGTCGAGGAGTATCTGCGGCTCTACTAGGCGAAGCGTGCGCACGGGTGAATGCGGAGTTCTATCGAAGTGGCGGCCGGTCACGATAGTTTCGACCTCGGAGAGGTGGCGCTCCAGTCGGGCGCCGTGCTGCCGAACGCACGCCTGGCTTACAAGACCTGGGGCTCGCTCAATGCGGAGGGCGACAATGCGATCCTCATGCCCACCTTCTACACGGGCACGCATGTCCGCAACGAAGCCTATATCCAGAGGGTGCCGTCCCTCGATCCGTCGCGTTTCTTCATCGTCTCCATCGACATGTTCGGCAACGGACTGTCGTCCTCGCCGAGCAATACGCCGCCGCCGTTCGACGGCCCGCGTTTCCCCGCCGTCACGCTCTACGACAATGTCCGCTGCCAGCACCGGCTGCTCACCGAAGTCCTCGGCGTAAAACGCCTTGCCCTCGTGCTCGGATGGTCCATGGCGGGCTGCCAGTCCTACCAATGGGGCGCGCAGTTTCCGGACATGGTCGCCGCCATCCTGCCCTTCTGCGCCTCGGCGCGGACTTCGGCGCACAACAATGTGTTTCTCGAGGGGGTGAAGGCGGCGCTCCTGGCCGACAGCGCGTTTGCGGGGGGAGACTACCGGGCGCCGCCCGAGGCCGGGCTCCGGGCGTTCGGGCGGGTCTATGCGGGTTGGGCATTCTCGCAGACCTTCTATCGCGAGCGATTGCACCGCGAACTCGGCTTCGAGACCTGGGAGGANCTGCTGCTCGACTGGGAACGCGACCATCTCGAGTGGGACGCGAACGACCTGCTGGCCAAGCTCCGGACCTGGCAGCTCGGCGACATCGGCGCCAACGAGCATTATCGCGGCGACTTCGAACGCGCGCTGGGCGCTATACGGGCCCACGCGATCCTCGTTCCCTGCACCACGGACCTATATTTTCCTCCCGAAGACAACGCCATCGAAGCCCGGCACATGCCGAATGCCGAGCTTCGGCCCTACGCCTCCGACTGGGGCCACTGCGCCGCCACGCCGAGCCGCAAGGACGGCAGCTTCATGCGTTTTCTGGACGGCTGCGTATCGGAGCTACTGTCCCGCTGATACCAACGGTCGTGGA
>JGIcombinedJ30088_10005771_pt1 | contig 10564 bp, 18 predicted proteins | sample PinacodermPK_FD_30088 | JGI IMG/M metagenome (IMG submission 30088) | reverse complement strand
CCGACGCCGCCAGGGCCGCCGGCATCGAGGAGCGCCTGACCGGCCACAGCGGGCGCGTCGGGCTGGCCTCGGAGCTCACCGCGCGCGGAGCGTCGACCACCGAGACGATGCTCGCCGGCGGCTGGCAGACTGCCCGCATGGTCGCCCACTACAGCGCCGGCGCCGCCGCGGAGCTCGGCGCCGTCGCCAAGTACCTGTGACGCGCATCCTCGCCGCCGGGGGCCGAGACGACACCGCCCCCGGCCCGAAAATCTATGCCAGCGAGGCGCTGGGCAGCGCAGAGCGCGCCGAATCTCCCGAGGGGGTACCGGTACACCACTTCGCTCCCGGAAACGCCGTGACGGGCCTCTATGAGCGCGGACAGATTCTCAAGAGAAGGCCTGATCCATCCGCTTCGACGTGTCGACCGCGCGAGGTCGAGTCGCACGTGGCGCCGGCATGAATGCCCGGCGGCGGCGCAAGGGCGAGCTGCCCGCGGCGAGCTGGCGTCGGTTCCAGAAACGGGGGGAGCCTTTTCGCTGGCTGCTGGTGGTGCCCGAGGACGTGGCAGCCGGCGAGCGCGTCATGGTCGAGGACCGCCACGGCAACCGAAAGCCTCACGTCGCTGGTGACGACGTGGGCGGGGTGTTCGTGGCGACGTACGGACCGAACGCCGGCAAGCGGGTGCGCATGGTCGCGCCGGTCGAGCCCGGCGAGTCGGAGGCGGCCCGCAAGGACGCGGCCCGCGATGATCCCGACTGCCCGGACGAGCTGCTGCCGCGCCGACGCCGGCGTGGGGAGTCGCAGCGATGACCGACTTGGCGACCGAGAGCTGCCGGCGATCGCCGATCCCCGGCGGTCAGCACTGTTGGCTGCGGTCGGTGCGCCTGGACGGCCCGGCCGTCTGCAACTGGTGCGGTACGACGGCGGATCCCGTCGAGGACCTGGGCGACCCGCCACCACCGCGACGGCGCAAGCGAGCTGCTGGCGAGCCCGACTCGTCCGGCGACCTGTTCAGCCCGGAGGGGGATGCATGAGCGAGTGCGACCCGCTCACCGAAGACGAGCGGCAAGAGATCGAGCGCCACCTGCAGCGGGATCCGGACGCCGACCGCGCCCTGCTCAAGGACGCTATACGACGGCGCCGCGGCCGGGACCACCCGGAGGCCGAGCGGATCCGGGAGGATCAGCGCGCCGCACTGGGCGAGCCCGAGGCGATCAAGGCCAAGCTGCAGCGCTTGCGGGACAATCCGCCGCCAGCGCCGACGCGGCCCGACGACGACCGCCCGGAGCCTGAGCCGCCGCCGGTGACGTCACCGGCCGAACTGGAGCAGGCGGCGACCGTGCTGGCCCACGTTGCGTCGCGACAACGGGCCGCCCCGCTTACCGTGGAGCCCGAGACACGCGCCGACCGTCGAATCCTGCCGGCGCTACAAGTTGTTGGTCCGGCCCCGGAGCGGGAACGGGGAATACTGTTCGGCGGACTCGTCGACGATCGGCCGCGAACGGCAGACCTGACGCTGTTCCCCGCCATGGAGCCGGAGCGTCACCGCGTGCCGATCCTGGAGATCGTCGACGCCGCCGGCGCGCCGCTGCGGTCACGGGGCAGGGGTGCGCCGATCGAGGCCCGCTTGCTCGTGCGTGGCGGGCTGTTGATGATCCGTCCCGAGGATCGTGGGCACCCGATAGTGCGGATCGCGGTCACCGTCGGCGAGCTGCTCGACGGACTCTACCCGACCGCCGGTCGCGCGCGGGGCGAATGGCGACGGATCGCGGAGAACTGGCCGAAGACTGAGGCGGCGCTACGGCGTGTCCACAACTACACGGTGACGAGCACGACCGGCGGTCGGTGGTTCCCGATGACGCTGCGTGAGCTTCCGGCGCTTGGCCTGCCGGCGGCCGATGATCTGGTGGTGCTGGACTTGGCGCCGCCGCCTGGTGCCAAAACCGGCCCATCCATCGACTTGCCGGCGCTCGACGACATGGGAGTTACCAGCGGCCCGCGATGGCGCGCCTACATCGCAGGCCGTTCGCTGCTGTGGCTGCCCGGCAAGACACGCCGCCCTGTGCCGCGCACGCGCAGCCGGTTTGGTTGGAGTGCCGACCCCGAGGACTATCCGGTGCTGACGCTGGCCGACCTGCGCCGCTTGGCCTTCGGCGACAGCGACGCGAAGAACCGGACACGGGCCTCTATCGTCGCAGCCTGGGAGGACCTGCCGGACGTGCTCGCGGTGCCCCACCAGATCGACCCGCGCACCGGCATCCGCGGCTATCGGCTGCTCCCGATCGAGGCCGAACAGGCGATCCAGCGCCTGCGCGACCGGGCGGTGTTCCAGCGACGCAACCGGGGAGTATAGCGACGCAACCGGGGAGTATAGCGACGCAACCGGGGAGTATAGCGACGCAACCGGGGAGTCCCTCTGACGTAACCGGGGAGCCGCCACCGAGGCCGTTCCTTGCTGCACAAGAACTTGCGACGTTTTCCACAGGAGCCCAATGCGCGCGCGTGTGATACCCGATACCGAATAGGGTAGGGGCGCGCCCTCCCGACGCCGACCCTACCCCCTTCGGGGGTCGGCTCTGGTCGGGCGCCCCAAACCCGGCGCCGTGAGCTTCAATGAGGCCCGCCAGCTTCGGCCGGCGGGAGCACCCAAGCCTACCCTGACCCTGACTCCGACCAAGCGTTGACCGCGCATGCAGCGGCGCGAGCTGGTGACGCCGTGGCGATCGACGGGCGCCACCAGGGAGTGATAATTTCCCTCCGGCAATGAGCAACAATGCAGACAACGATTGGAGTCCGCGCGCAGAGTTCTCCGCGACCGTGACGGAAGGCTCGCCCGACACCCAGCCGCCAATTCTCGAAATCGTCCAGAACGACCGCCCCACGCTTCCAGACGGCCGAACGGTCGACATCTACCTGTTCCTCCAGTACCAGGACGATTATCGGACTGAGGAGGGCTACCTACGATGCTTAAATCGTGCGGAGCAGGTGAGCGGCCTCCTCAACGACGCGATCAGATCCATCGGTCTCAGAGCGTACCGCCCCGGAGAACCCGTCACAGGCGCGAGTAGCACGGGCTGACCCGACCGGGCCAAAGGAACTCTGCCCCCGTGGACTATCTCTCTCCGCTTGGAGACAGGATGGCGGACTCCTGATGGACCTCAGAGTCCCCTCCGCTTATGCAGCACGGCGGCCGTCAGACCACCTATCACATCACTGCTCCTACAACGGCAAACGGCAGCGTAGCCGCGACGGCTCCGAATCCGCCGGCGATCCCCATGCCGGAACCGATCAACAACCCGAGTACACCGCCGCCTACGGTGCCAACTGCAGCCTTGATTTTGCGCGCCGACGAACGGCGGATCGCCGCCGGTGTCTACCCCGGAGGCCGACGCATGACCTTCAGCGGCAGGCGATTACCTTTGGATAGGTCATGTCATACTCACCTTCCGGTTCGGAATTCTTGGATATTCGAGTAGGCATGCCGCCGCTCTCCGGCGGTGCGCCTGTAACCGCGCCAGTACGCTAGGAACTCATCTTCCGATGTGAAGACGCCCCTGCCCGCGGCGAAATCGTCAAGCGTTCCCCGAATGCTGCCGATGTTCGCCGTGTTCCCGCTCCCGGCCTTGTCACCGGCTACGCGCCATTTTTCCTGCATGAACACTTCAACATCGTCGAACGGGATAGGCACGTCCTGTAGCGTCTCGAACGAATAGATCGCATCGGCCCGACTGCGCTTGTCTTCGGTGCGCTGATAGACGAAGCCGATGACCCAATGATCCCGATAATCGCTGTGCGGGAACACGATATTCTTGGTCTCGGTCTCCGGATGAATGTAGCTGGTATAGCTGCCCATCGTGAAATCGATCATCGCCTGCGGGTGCTTTCGGTAGGTCGATTTCACGTCAATCGCAATCTTCGCTCGGTCACTCTCATGGCGCATCAGCGTGAAGTCGGGATAGTGATTCTGCTTCTCCGGCTCAATCAGCGTTAGGCCCGCAGCGCGCGCATACGAAGCGACGGCTTGGCGGGCGACAATCTCGAACAGCGTGCTGATAACTTTTGTATCGGAGCCGAGCGGGTAAACGCGCGCCCGACGGTCGACGACACCGCACAAGGTATAGCCGTTCTGTACCTCTGCCAGCGCCCGGAGGATGGACTCCTTCATCCGGCGACCAGAGCTTCCGTCATGCCATTGCGCAGACTCTCGGTTGAGCCGAGGTAATAGAAATGCGAAAAGGTCTTGATCTCATAGTCTGCAAAGGCTTCATGCAGCCGGTCGTTTCGCCGGTACTTGTTTTCCGACCACATGGAATACAGGAACGGACAAGGTAGCGCTTTCAACCGGGCTTCGAGCTGGGTCGCGTCTTCGTCAGTCCATGCGTTGAAATAGTCGGTATAGCGACCGGCATAGGGTGGGTCGCAGTACACGAAATCGCCGACCTGCGTTTCGCCCAAGACATCCGACCAATCGGCACACACGAAATCCCATGACTTGCCTGCTATTGCCTCGGCAGTACGCTGCACCTGGTTGCATATTTTCGTGACGTAGGCAGGGCGATAACGCTCCGGTTTTCGGCAGAACGGCGTGTTGAATCGCCCGCGCTTGTTGAAGCGCATCAGGCCGTTGAAGCACGCTCGGTTCAGGAACAGAAAGTCATGTGGATCGTGCCGGTCGTTAAATCGCTCCCGCACGCGGTAGTAGTGATCTTCTCCATCCCGCAAAAGAAGGGTGCCCTCGCGCTCTAGAAACGTCCGTACCGTGGTGGCGGTGACGGTTTCGGCCTGTATGGCGCTGTAGAAGCCAATCAAATGCGGGTTTCTATCGCTCAACAGTGCGCGCTTAGGAACGATATTCAGCGGCACAACGGCCGAACCGACGAAAGGTTCGATCCAGCGACCGGGACCGTTCCAATCGGTACTGGCCCGGATGTACGGGATTGCCTTTGTCTTGATGCCCTGAATTTTTAGAGGCGGCGCATGAACGGCGTTCATGCGATCAAGTCCCGATACCGGAGTTGCTTGCCTATCATGACTTGTGTGCATCCGGGCCTTGTGGAGGCTGTCGGTTATCGCTCATGGCGTTCAGGTCGCGGCTGACGTACGCTTGGCCAGCCACGTACTCGCCTACCGTGTGGCGGACGGTCTCGCGGTTCGGCATTCCGGTGTACCCTCCGTGATCGTCAGTGTAGAGGACGGTCGCCTCGGCGGCGGCTACTACTCAGCCGGCAGGGGAGAGGGCGGAGGACTCCCAGGGAGGAGGGCGCCACACCCCCTTTTTTCGCCCGATCGTTCATTCCCCTGCCGGGGAGTATAGGTGACTTTACCTGACGTCGGGTAGGGCGATTCCTCGACGGACGAGCCGCAAGGCGAAGTGCCTACCGACGACGGCGAAGAGCATGAGCATGGTTGGCTCCATCTTCTTACCTGTGTACAAGCGAGCTGGACTGACAGCACCCGTGTCGCTTCACTGGCGGCGTCTGCCGCCAACCCGCTCCATATGCGTGCGTAAAGGTGGCCCCGTTCTCGGGGAAGGGTCAACAAACACGCCCCACCGGCTACCCGATACCCGCCTTTCGGCGCGTGATAGGCTCCACGCCCCATGAGCGACGGTGCGGTGATCGTGGCAATGGCAATCGCCGGGGTGGGCGTCGGGCTTCTCGGCGTGCTGGTTCCGCTGCTGCTGACCCTTGGTCGCCGCATCGACGCCGTGGCGACCGACTTGGCGGCGACGTGGCCGACGTGCGCCGTGACGTGGCGGAAGTGCGCCGCGACCTGCGCGACCTGGGCGAGCGGGTGGCGCGCATCGAGGGGGCGCTGACCGGCCCGTGGCGCATACAGGCGATCGGGGAGTCGGCCGCATGAGCGACGCGGACAGAGATGAAGACATCCGCGTCGTGTCCTGGAACATCGCCCGCAGGAACGAGCCGTGGCGCTGGCTGGTCCGTATGGCCGCCGAGGGCGCGGCAGACGTGGCACTACTGCAGGAGGCCGGATCGCCGCCCGGCGACGTGATCGACGTGATCGAGTACGAGGACAACGTGTTCTGGACCCGGCACCTCTACGACCGGTGGCCGTTGGTGGTCCGCCTGTCGGATCGCGTGCGAGTGGAGCCGTATCGGCAGGTTCCACCGATCGGCATGCTGCCGGACGACGCGATCGGGGTAAGCGGGATCGGCACGATCGCGGCGGCCAAGGTGACGCCGATAGCTGAACCAGAGAGCGCATTCACGGCCGTCTCCATGTATGCGCGCTGGATGGCCCCGCATCCGCACACGGGGAGCACCTGGAGCGTGGGCATGCCGGACGTGTCAGCGCACCGGATTCTGTCTGACCTGTCCGCGTTCATCGGACATGACGACCCGGCGCGTCACCGCATCCTGGCGGCCGGCGACCTGAACAGCGCGTATGGCGCCCTTGAAAGGCGCACCAAGTCCCTCGTGAGGCGTGAGCGCAGCGTGTGGCAGCGCTTCGAGGCGCTGGGTCTGGAGCTGGTCGGACCGCAGTACCCGAACGGCCGGCAAGCATCCGAGCCGCAGTCGTATCTGCCGAGTGACACGCGGAACGTGCCGACGTTCCAAAGCATTCAGCTTGACTACGTGTTCGCGTCGCGCGGGTTCCATCAGTCGGTGACGGCATCGGCGCTCAACGAAGAAGCTGAGTGGGGGCCGAGTGACCACTGCCGGGTGATCGCGTCCGTGGCGCTTGCCTGACCCCTTCCAAACTCCACGCCCTCATTGAGCGACGGAGCCGTCCTGATGCCTCCTGAAGGAAGGTTGTGACTTGACCCCTGTCGTCTTGAGAGCTTATTCAATGAAATCATGAAATTCCCGAGGATCATAACTCCGCTCGACCGGGAGGGAGAGATTTACGTTCAGACAGGTGAACATGCCGGAGACCCCGCGCTTGTACTCGGCCCGGAGAGTATCGCCTACAGGCCCAAGGGGAGCGCCACCGACACGCAGTACGTCGTCAAGTGGGATGACGTGGAACAGATGTTCAAGCGCCGGACCGAGGACGAGTCGTCGGAGAGCGCGAGCCAGGACACGCCGGCGGTCTGACGAACCGCAGGCCGAAGCGGACGCTACCTCGTGCGCGCCATCGCGCACCATGGCGTTGATCGACCCGTCGCCGTCTCCCATCGCGTTCTCGAACGCTCCATAGTCAACATCATCCTCGACCGCGTCGTGTGTCCGCCCGAATCTCGCCGCATCGACGCCGTGGCGACCGACTTGGGGGCGACCCGGACGGAGCTTCGCGGCGACGTGTGGCCGACGTGCGCCGTGACGTGGCGGAAGTGCGCCGGGATCTGCGCGACCTGGGCGAGCGGGTCGCGCGCATCGAGGGCGCGTTGACCGGCCCCTGGCGCGCGCCGACGAACGGCGGATCCCCGCCGGTGTCCACTTCGGAGGCCGACGCATAAGACTCGGCGGCATGAGAGATCCTTACCCCCTTGGCGCGTGCCGTGCACCGGCCCTACTGTCCGCGGCATGAGTGAACCGAAACCCCCGCTCGTCGCCCTGCAGAAAGCCGCCAAGGCACTGCACCGAGAAGCCAACGCGCTCGTTGTGGACAGCCTGAGAAGCAGACACATCGATGCCTTGCACCGGGCCGCTGGCAACCTCATTGAGATCGCCGCCAACCTCGCGTGGCTCGGCTACCCCGAGCGCATCCTCGATCCTTTGGAACGCACCGCCGACGTCCTCGGGAAACTCAGCTTGTCAGACGTGGACGACGACAACGGGAGCGTCATGACCGCCACCGCCGACGCCCTGGAGGCAACCGGCGAGGCGCTCTACGAATGCCCTGCGGACAAGGAGAAGCTAGGCAAAATTGGTTTTGTCCGTGGAGGAGGGATTCAGCCGGCGAGGGATGGGATCCAACACTCACTGACCAAAATCGCCAAAGCCCTGCGAACCCAAGCATCCGCCGACGCCCCGAAGGTTCACATCGAAGCCCTCGAAAACGCCGCCAATGAGATCCAGACGATGCTCGCCGCCGTGGCGAAGGTCAGAAAAGGAGCAAGCCTGACCGACTGCCGATAACGGTATCTATCCGCACCGCACCAGTGCGGCTCTCCGTCCAGCCCCGCCAGCGGGGGCTTCCCGTCCAGGATTCAGCGCCGCCTGGCCTTTCGACCACGCCACGCCCCCCGCGCTACCGTCGCCGCCCATGGCAGACCTCATCCCGCTCGGCGAACTCACCGAGCGCGCCCAGACCGCCTCGGCCATCACCGACCCCGCCGAACGCCGCGTGGAGCTGCACGCCATCTACGGCACGCTCACCGAATACCGCCTGGCGATCATCGAGCAGCACCTGAGCATCGTTCACCCCGGCCTCGACGAGCTGCTGCAGGCCCTGCGCGAGCTCAACGCGAGCTTCGCCACGCTGACGCGCTGACCGCCGCCGCCCGGCACCGCTGAGACGCGCGAGGATTGCAACTCGCGGTGCTGCCGGGCCGTGGTGGTGCATGGGTACCCCGGCGGGCGGTTGCGCAAGCCCTGGGCGGCCCACGCGCGAGCGGCGGCCGGTTCCGGGCGCATCGAGCACGCCCGGGCGCGGCACGCCCGATCCAACGCCGATGGCTGACCCTGTATGCTGCGCGGCGCCATGACGAAGAAGCCTGCCGCCGCCGCGGTGCTGACCCTTGCGTTCCTGCTGGCCGTCGCCAGTGCCGAGGCCCTGCCCGACTGCCTGCCCGACTGCAGGGGCGCAGACTTGCGCGGCGGCTTGCACCTGGCTGGCGCCGACCTGAGCAACGCCGATTTCCTGTACTTCCTCGGCGCAGACTTGCGCGGCGGGTCGCTGATGGGTGCGGACCTGCGCGAGGCGGTGTTGAACGGCGCAGACTTGCGCGGGGCGGGGCTGTTAGGTGCGGATCTGCGCAAGTCGGGGCTGTTTGGTGCCGACCTGCGCGGCGCTTGGGTGGGCGTCAGGGACGCTCCGCTCGGACCTGCCGACCTGCGCGGCGCCATCCTGAACGGTGCCGACCTACGAGGGGCGGCGCTTTTGGCTGTGAACATGAGCGGGGCGCTGCTGATGGGTGCAGACTTGCGCGGGGCGGTGCTGAACGATGCAACCCTGAGCGACGCGAACCTTAGCGGCGCCGATCTGCGCGGGGCGCTGCTGCACGGGGCGGATCTGACCGGCACCGACCTGACCGGCGCCGACCTGCGCGGGGTAGAGGGATGCGACGTGTCCGGGCGCCTGCCCGGATGCGGCAGATAGATACCCCCGCAAGCCTCCCACCTGGGCGCCGCTGGCGGATCCGCGAAGCGCCCTGCAGAACGGGATCCCGCCGCGATCGCGCCGACGGCCGCGCACCTGGTCACCCGATCGGGCGCGTCGGTGGGAAGCGCGCCCGTGATTCCGGGCCCTGGAACGGGCGCCGCTCCCACCGAAAAGGACCGTCTGTAGGCGGTTCCCACGCCCGCCGCGGCGCGGACCTGGCCGACGTCGAGCTGCTGCAGGGGCGGTAGGGACGTCGAGCTCAACGCCGATGGTGGGAAGCGCGGGCGCATGGCGCGCCGTTCATCGGCGGTTTCTTCCCACCTTGGAGGCCGTCAGTGCACCACATATCAGTGCTCCTACACCGGCAAACGGCAGCGTAGCCGCGACGGCTCCGAATCCGCCGGCGATCCCCATGTCGGAACCGATCAACGCGCCGAGTACACCGCCGCCTACGGCGCCGACCGCAACCTTGATCGTTCCCAGGATCCTCGCCCGCCGCGGCAGCTTCATCACGTGCGCGACAGCGAACAGCACCACCACGGTTGCGCTTACGTAAAGCCAGCTCATCGGCAGGTTCTTTTCATGCAAAAGCGCGCGCCCGCCGGGGCCAACGGCTACACCGGCGGGCGCACTTCTACTTCACAGAGAACGCTACATTCGCGCCCCCATCGGACGGAGGAAGTCTACCACCGCACGCACGATGCCAGGGATAGGCCCCCTTTCATCGCCCGCCAATGGTGCTCTACCATCCCCACCGGGAGGGGAACCCGCATGGACGTGGCCGTGTTGTGTGCCCTGGTACTTCTGATCGCTTGGTGGTCCTGGATCGAGCGCGCCCGCAAGCGCCGCGACCACGAAATCCACCGCTGGCCCGGCCGTCTGGACGGCCCGCGATGAGCCGCCCCCTGCCGCTCCCCGCCGCCGCCGCGGTCGCTGCCGCGGTGGCCGCCGCGTTCGACGGCAAGCCGGCGGCGGCGCTCTCACACGGGCTGCGGATGGCCGCCAGCGGCGGCGACCCGAGGATCGCCTGGGGCTGGCTGACGGTCGGCCTGGCGCGCACCGCCGGCTGCATGGCGCAGCAGCGGGCGGCCACCGCCCACCGCGAGCTGGCCGCCCGCATGAGCCCCGCGCAGCTCGCCGGCGCCGTGCGCATGCTCGGGCTCAGCGTCCAGCACCACGTCGCGCACGTCGCCGCCGGCGCGCCACGGTGAGCTCGCGCATGCAGCAGTCCACCCTCGAACTGCCCGGACTGCCGCCCGAGAGCGGCCCCGCCCGCCAGCTCCCTCTCGCCCTGAACGCGCCGGCCGCCGCGGCGGCGAGCGACGGTCTCCCCCCCGATCGGCCGCTCGCCGCC
>JGIcombinedJ30088_10005769_pt1 | contig 10564 bp, 7 predicted proteins | sample PinacodermPK_FD_30088 | JGI IMG/M metagenome (IMG submission 30088) | reverse complement strand
CGTGGGTCTTACTACATTGGAGTGGTGTATATCCTGAGAAGTTCCCACCTGTTTCCAGGCTCTGCATAATTTTGTGCAAGAAAGCGTTGTCGCACGGGATAGTGACTGGCAGAAGATAGTCATTGGCCGGAACTCAGCATTTTCCGGCTCTCAACCTTAACCCAACTGATTTTTCAGAAATATCAACAGAAAACGCTGATTTTCAGGCATGGGCAATCATCACCAGCGGTGATTCAAGTTCCTGTTCGGTGAAGGTGTCTGCTTAAGCATCTGTGTACAAAAGAGGCTGTCAAGGCCTGTCCTTTATGTCCCAAAACCACCAGGTTGAGGTGTTCTTTCGATTAACCCGGCCGATGCCTGTAGTGACCAAACAACAGGGAAGCGGCCATGGTCAACCGCGAGGACTGGATCATGAGCAAGGAGGTGCGTAGTCGTGGCTGCCACCTTAAGGATATTCCTCAGGGATTGGGCTGCTGTGGCAAAACCGTCAGCCGAGCTCACAAGTGCTGGGGCCGTGCCCCGTTCCGTACATCCGGGGTTCGCAAGGTGTTAACACAAGGGCAAGCTGGACGATTTCAACCCAATGATGTAATGCGCTTTACCCTCCTTCGCACTTGATCCCGGCATGATGCCCGGCTTGTCCCATTAATATAATTACCATCTGCGTCAGTGCATTTGATGCCGCCAGGTGATTGGTGCCTGGCGAATACTTGTCAGTCCTGCCCGAGCCACCATCCCAGGAAAAAGGAAGCGCCCAGGGCCACTAATCCAGTCTTCTGTGAAGGTTGCGTATTCTGGGGAACTTGAACACCTATTCTCTGATGGGCTGGCAGGCCATCAAGCCAGCAGACAAAACAATTCATCTCCTCTTCCGCATCAAGAGTTAACAGCGGGTTATCCAGAGAGTCGCTGCTGCCGTCTTTCATGAGAGACTGCAGCGACCGCAGCAGATCACGCATGGGGCGTTCGAGCACAGACGAAAACAGTGGCTGTCCCATTTCCAGACCTGGTGGGAATGGCCGCCGCCAAAAGCGATGGTAACCCGATGACATACCCTTTGCTGCCTGAAGCAGATCATCAGTCGAGAGTGTTCCGCAGGCTTCCTCAAGCTGCCAGAGACTCTCAAAAAATTCGTCGCAACTGGCGCGCGCGGTCTGCAGATCGAACCAGGGTTCGCCGCGAGGATTGGGACGTCTTGTCAAAGCGTTCTGCAGCACTGTAATGACTGCAGACAGCTCGTCGGCATGCAGCAAAAAATCAACTTTATTCACTGCCCATTCCAGTCAATTGATAGTCCCGATGTATTCTGCGCCCTGAAAAGTTGAACAAGACGCTCTTTCATTGCATCACCGGACCGAATTCTTTATCCAGTTCAAACAGATCAGGCGTCGAGCGATGAACACCGATGCCGTGTTCCATAAGCAGCATCACAAGCTGTTCCCCGTTCATCAGAGCAATGGGGGTTTTGTCTGCCTGGGCGGCCTCTGTGCGCGCTCCCTTGGTGAAGTCGCTGGTGGTAATGATCAGCCCTTGCTCATGCGCCCCCAAACTGCCGCGCACCTGCTGCACCACCGGGGCCTGAATCTTGTTCTTGAGATTCCATTTCTTGACCTGGACGGCCATCTTGATGCGGATCACATCACCGACGACCAGGGTGCCGCGGACATCGATGCCGCCATCGGCACTGAGTTTGGTCACCTCGACCCTNTCGAACCCCATCTCTGCCAGCAATNGCGAAATAAGCTCCTCAAAANCTCCCGGCGTCATGGCCAGCAGGCGCTGGCGCAGGGCCTTGCANACCTGATGATTGTGCTGCTCAATCTGGAATGTCAGCCCGTGCCCCATCCATTGNCTCAGGCCCACATANCCATGNCCATGCTGCACAAAGCGAGGCNGCTNGCCNCGNTNCTGCTGGCGTTTGATCTCGGTANTCACCTGGGCGNACATGCTGGCGTGCGGCGTTTTTCCGCTCGTCACCAGCCATCCTTTGTGCAGGGCCTTTTCGGTGATCTCCTTGTAATGCATTGGTTTTTTGTCACCGAACTCCTCAAGCACTTTCTGAGCGCAATCGGTAAAGGAAAAACTCGCGTTGGCAGATGGCGGCTTTGGTGTTTTTTGAACCTTCGGAAGAGTTCTGGCGCTGTTGCCCGGTAGCGCGGCAAGATCCTTAAGAGCAAAGGTCTGTGGACCGGCTCTTTCAAAAGGAGACTTGTCACAGTTGTTCTTGATATCTGAATAGAGTCGAGCACTGACAGTGGCCGCCGGCGTTTTTCCCTCTGTTTTCCAAAGGCCTTCAGCGATCATCTGACTTGCCAGATCTTGCGCATGCAAAGGCGAGCCGGCCTTTTTCAGAATGTGAATAGCCGCTGAAATGACATTCATGGTTTTACCTCAATCCATTCCATGGGAACGCGCTTTGCCTGAGCCCAGCCTTTCTCGCAGGTCTGACAAGCTCGAAGTGTATCAACAGCGGGATATTCTCTGATACTTCAGTCGATTGCAATTTTTATACCCTTCCAGCCTTATCTCTGCTCCAGATTGGTGTTTTTCAGTGCGCTAGATGCTTTCTGTAATGGTATTTCGCGTGCTTTCTCAAATTTTGCCATGTGTACCAAGTGTCACTCTATCTATTTGTTCCAACAATCTTTATTAAATTCATCAGCCTCGTGGGAGAATTGCACCCTGCTGGACTTGGCAGCATCGCGCCTTGACCACTGCACATTATTACCAAAGGATTGTCCAACGGCATCTTTGTGTTCGATTGGGCTATTCGTCTCCACCGGTACTCCGGACTCCTGACCTCAGCTGCCCATTGACTGTTTGGCGTGTTCAGGGGCTCTGCAGTTTGCCTGTAATCCATCTGGCAAGGCGTAATGAATTTCAGGCTCGTGCTGGCGCTGCTTGCTATAACAACCAGAACACTGCGGACGAAGGGCGTTGCGCAGTAGCCGGGCCGGCCGTCATGGTTCTGGACAGCGATGCGAACAAGGAGTGCCATTCCTGCCTGAATTCAGCGTCAAGTTTGCTGGCGACTGATGCAAAAAAATACGGTTTGAGGCACTCTATAGCACCGACTTGAAGCGAACGGCGGTTGCAGTCAACACCAGTCAACGCAGGAATCACCAGCCCGGACTTTTGGGCAGCAGACTTGTGTCGGACGAACGCGCCGTGCCGGCCGCATGCCGGTCAGGTCGAGCTTTCAGTGTTGTCCAACGGATAGGCTCCAGACTATGAGATTGGTTCCCTTGCCTGACGCCCAGGCGGCCTCCATCTGGGTGGCCCACTACATTGCCGGGCGCATACAGCGTTTTCAACCGACAAAAGACCGCCCCTTCGTGCTGGGTTTGCCCACAGGAGGCACCCCCGTTCCCGTCTATGCCGAGCTGGTTCGCCTGTATCGCGAGGGCAAACTCAGCTTTGCTCATGTCGTCAGCTTCAACATGGATGAGTACATTGGACTGCCCACCGGACATCCGCAAAGCTATCGCACCTTCATGCATGAGCATCTGTTTGATCAGGTGGATATGCTTCCGGAAAACATTAATTTTCTCGATAGCAATACCGAAGATCCGCAACAGGAATGTGCGCGCTATGAGCAGGCCATGTCTGATGTGGGAGGCGTGGAACTGTTTTTCGGTGGTGTGGGTCGGGACGGCCATATTGCCTTTAATGAACCCGGTTCCTCCCTGTCTTCGCGCACCCGCATCAAGACACTGACGCCGGGCACCATCCAGGCCAATGCCCGTTTTTTCGATCAAGAAGAGGAGCTTGTTCCTGTACGGGCACTGACGGTCGGTGTAGGGACGATTCTCGATGCCCGTGAAGTGGTTATTCTGGCCACAGGTTCCCAGAAGTCTCTGGCTGTTGAACGGCTTGTTGAAGGTGCAGTCAGCCATATGTGGCCCTTGTCGGCGCTCCAGCTGCATCCCAAAACCCTCGTCGTTTGTGACGAGGACGCCACCATGGATCTGAAAGTGAGAACCCTGCGCTACTTCCAGAAAATTGAAGAGGAGTCCTGATCCGGTTTGTACGCGCAGGTCCATGTACTGATATCAAACCACAGCGGAAGACGAACAGGACTTTTGAGAGACATCAAGGCGGTTCGCTGGTCATGGAGGACACAGTGAGAGTACAGTGCGGTGCTTCATGGCTCCGGCGCACCAGTCCCGGGGGCCGGGTGGGCTGTCGTCCGCAGGCCTGTGTCCATGGCGCATCATGGACAGGCCTCCGGTGCGCATGTGCCCTCTGATGCAGGTGCAGGGCCCTGCCTCAGAACTCTGATGCCAGACTGTGCACGGCCTGAAACAGCGCTTGCCCCTTGTTCAGGGTCTCCTGCCACTCCAGGTCGGGTTGCGAGTCAGCCACCACCCCGGCACCGGCCTGGATATACAACTGCTGATCCTTGATCACGGCCGTACGAATAGCGATCGCTGTATCCATATTACCATTCCAGCCAAGATAGCCGACAGCACCACCATAGATACCGCGCTTGACCGGTTCCAGTTCATCAATGATTTCCATGGCCCGGATCTTGGGGGCACCGCTGAGAGTGCCGGCCGGCAGAACAGCAGACAGTGCATCCATCATCGTCAGCCCCTTTTTCAACTGACCCGAGACATGAGAGACAATGTGCATCACATGGGAATAGCGCTCTACCTGCATGCACTCCTCCAGTTTGACAGAACCGGTCTCGGCTATGCGTCCTATGTCATTGCGTCCCAGATCAATCAGCATCAGATGCTCGGCGCGCTCCTTGGGATCGGCAAGCAACTCCTGTTCCAGCGCCTTATCCTGCTCTGGACTCGTTCCACGACGCCGGGTACCGGCCAATGGACGTACGGCCACGGAGCCGGATTCCAGCCGTCCCAGAATTTCAGGAGAAGACCCCACAACATGGAAGTCTTTCAGATTGAGGAAATACATGTAAGGTGAGGGATTGAGTGAGCGCAGGGCACGATACAAGTCCAGTGGTGGCGCACTCCAGGGTTGACTCATGCGTTGCGACAGCACAACCTGCATGACATCGCCGGCCACAATATAGTCTTTGATCTTGTTGACGGCTGCCTTGAATCCGGTCTCGCCCCATTGCGAATCGAAGGCAGGGGGTTGCGGCGGACAAGGTGCCTGTCGTGACGCGCTACAGACGCTGGCCTTCCTGATTTTCAGCTGCTGTCTTCGTTCTTCCAGACGCTCATGAGCCCGGGCCAGGGCATCGGGCTCATCCGGATGCGCATAAGTGACCAGCAAGGCCCGGCCCTTGAGATTGTCNAANACGACCAGATCTTCCATCAGCATCAGCAGGATATCAGGCGTATTGAGNGTATCCGGCGGCTCCTTTCCACTGAGTCGCGGTTCCACATATCGCACGGTGTCGTATGAAAAATAACCGACAAGGCCACCATGGAAACGTGGCAGTTCAGGCAGTTCCGGCACACGGAAGCCTGACAGAAAATGGGCGATCTCTGCCAGCGGATCCTGTACCTGACGTTGCTCNGTAATCTGACCATGCTCTTCGAGTTGCCAATGATGGCCAGTAATTTTGAGGATGGTCTGGCTGCGCATGCCTATGATCGACCAGCGTCCCCAGCGCTCTCCCCCTTTCACCGACTCCAGCAAGCAGGAGTACTCTTCGTCAGCCAGTTTTATATAGGCAGACAGTGGGGTGTCCAGATCGGCCAGTACAGAGCAGGTGACAGGTATACGGTTGAACCCTTGGCTGGCAAGGTGCTGGAAAGTGTCAGGTGTCATAGGAAGCCATCCAGGCTGGCAGGTTGATCACACAAAAAATAACGCGCGACAGGGGCAGGGAAGTTCCGCTCCACAGGGAGAAAATGCGCCGGCAGCCTGACAGAGAATCCATCAGGCTCTGACGNATCCCGGGCATGATCCAGACGTTTGTGTTCGTCAAACAGAGCCACAGCTTTCCCACCAGACAGANGGATTATGCTCAAGGATTATGCCCAAGTTTCAGAACTCCCGGTCAAAGACGTCTTTTCCGGACGCCTGCTGCCTGCTGGCAGGGTATCAAGGTCTGGGTGGACGGTGATTTACGGCCTGCTTCTGCCGGCGCTGCTGGAGGGGGATTGCTGTCAGCAGGACCTGCCTCCCTGGCCATGTCCGCAATTTCCCTGAGACGCAGAAGCACTTGTCTGTTCAGGCTGTTTTTGGGGTACTCGCCCTTGCTGTTGAGTTTTCCAGGCTTGATGCCGGTCAGCAGTTCCAGCGCTTCTTCCACATGGGACACCGCATGCACCGCAAATTTTCCTTTGCGTACTGCTGTCATGACCCGCTCATTGAGCATCAGGTTGGGCACATTGGCAGCCGGAATAATTACACCCTGATCATTTTTCAGGCCGCGTGCTTCACAGAGAGCAAAGAAGCCCTCAATTTTCTCATTGACGCCACCGACGGCCTGCACCTCGCCGTGTTGATTCATGGAGCCGGTAACAGCCCAGGACTGTTTCAGGGGGACACCCGTCAAGGAAGACAGCAAGCAGCAGAGTTCCGCCACAGACGCACTGTCACCGTCGATGGTGCCATAGGACTGNTCCATNGCCAGACTGGCCGATATAGCCANAGGAAACTCCCGGGCGTAACGCGCCCCCAGATAACCGGTCAGAATCATCACTCCTTTTGAGTGAATGGCCTGCCCCAGTTGCACTTCGCGTTCTATGTCCACTATTCCCTGGGAGCCGGGGTACACGGCCGCCGTTATACGAGCCGGTGAGCCAAAGCAGGCGTCTCCGATCGACAACACTGTCAGTCCATTGATCTTGCCCACGGCCTCGCCGGAGGTATCTATCAACACGCTGCCTTCCAGCATGTCTTTGAGAATTTCCTTGCTGACTCTACTGGTCCGTTCTGCCTTGGCCTGGAGTGCAAGGTTGACATGGACATGCGTAATGGAGCGCCCTGATTGTTTGCGGCGCACAAAGTCGGCCTCGGCCAGCAAGTCGAACAGGTCGCCAATATGGGCTGACAGACGGTTCTTGTGCCCCGCCTCGCGAGCACTCTGCTCCACCATCCGCGCTACCGCCTGGGCGGTCAGCGGCGCATAGCCTTCATCCATGGCNCGGGTGTGCAGCAGGCGTGAAAAAGATTGCACTGTGTCCGTTGAGCGCTCTATATAGCCGTCAAAGTCCACCAGAACCCGGAACATTTCGTGAAAATCGCCGTCCAGTTCCTGCAGCAGGTAATAAATCTGCCGGGATCCTATAAGCACAATTTTTACGTCCAGAGGAATAATTTCCGGATTGAGAGTAATGGTGCTGATCAGCCCCATCTCACTGGCGGGTGATTCAATCTGAAGTTTCTTTTCCTTCAGCGCCCGCTTCAGAGCTTCCCAGACAAAAGGCTCTTCCAGCAGTTTCGCTGCTTCCAGAACCAGAAAACCACCGTTTGCCTGGTGCAGGCTGCCGGCACAAATCTGGCGGTAGCTGGTGACCAGTGATCCCATATCGGTCGTGTATTCGATGCGGCCAAACAAGTTGCGGTAGTTGGGATGTGTCTCAAAAATAATGGGCGCAGAGTCTTCTTTCTTGTGAGTGACGATGACATTGGGGACATACATATCCCGCAGCAAAGTACGCTTGCTGACGTCTTCTTTCAGTTCAATGCCCCTGTCGTCAGCCAGATGTTCCATCACTGTCTTGTGAAGGTCCGCTTTCATGGCATCCAGGTACTCACTGACACCGTCAAAACGGCCATGGGTTTTGCTCAGTACCTTGAGCAAAGGATCGAGAGCCTTGTCTATGGCCTGCTGATTCAGCAGTCGCAACTCTTCGCTGGAGGCGCGTTTCCACTGGGGAAGCTCCGACAGCTCTTCGTTGAGCAGGGTTTCCAGNTGTGAGATGTCCTTGTTGAACTTGTTGCGNTTGCGGTCTGGCAGCTGGGCGAACTCGGTTTCGTCCATGGGNTTGCCGTCGTGCATGGGCGCAAAGGTCAGGGAGCCCTGCTCCCGGAACAGGCAGATATTGCGACGCAAGCCTTCTTGTTCAACTTTTTCAATGGCTTTGTCATAGTTTTTGTTGAAGCGACGTTCTATGACATTTTTTTTCTGCTGGTAGGAAGGGCTTTCGAAGGCAGCCGGAAAGGTATCGAGCAAATCATCGATCAGGCGCGTAAAATCTTCGGTCAGCCGTGCGCCCATGCCGGCCGGCAGGCGCAGGGCGGCGGGCTCCCTGCTGTTACCGAAATTATTGACATAGGCCCAGTCCTCCGACGTTTTTCTACCCGCCGCTTCCCGGGACAGGTAGTGTCTGACGTACGAAGTGCGTCCGGTACCTGACTCACCCATCACATAGATGTTGTAGCCGCTGCGCTGCATGGTGACGCCAAAGCTGAGCGCATCGACCGCCCGCTCCTGCGCGAGAATGCCGGCGAAGGGCTTGAGTTCATTGGTGTTGCTGAACCCGAGATCCTTGGCTGGTTGCTTGGCAGCCAGCTGAGTCAGGGGAACTTTTGTTTTGTTTGCAGTGGTTGCCATCTACATTGGGTATCCGTTGATCTGTAGCGGGCCTATGATACCGAAAACGGCGTCCAAAAGTATTCGCAAGCAGCTCGCAGAGCAGAAAAGAGTGTAAAAGAGGAAAGCGGCAGCCGTTTGTCCGGCGGCAGCCCGGGGTTCAGGAGTCAGTCATGAGGCAGGTTGAAAGACGTCGCCAGTGGTGTGGGGCCATGTCAGCCAGACGCTGGTCGATGGCGTGTCTGAGTCCTTCAGGACGCAGGGTAAATGATCCATTGCTGTGAAGGTGAGTGACCAGGAGACCAGCAGCGAATAGTCTGACTCCTTGATGGTTTGAACTTTTTGTACAACTGACTTTTTGGACACAACAGCAATCAAGACCGGCATGGGGAGCACTGCCCAGTCAAGGGGGCACTGTGCCGTATGGCCCGGACGAGAGCTTCGCCGGCCCCTGTGGACGCCAGGCGCTGTCGCTCGGTAGCAGTCAACGAGGCGATGTTTGCTGACAGTTGGCATGAATCAGCTGGGCAATATTGGAAGAAGGGAACGCTTGTCATAGAGCCCTGTAGGCGATCGTGTCACGCAGATTGCGAGGAGGTTATTCCAGCAGCAAGCGCGGCAGTCTCAAGCACTCGAGTGTTCTGCGGCGTTCTGCCCGAAGCTTGAGTGGTGATCAGAGCGAACTCTCTTGCCCTCTCTTGCCCAGTATGTCACTGCCTTTTGCTGTCCAGGTGAGCGGCGACGGATGCTCATTCATCTCTTCCAATGTCTTTTTTTATTGCGCCTGTCAGCCCGCTTGCTGTGTCAGAAGGGCCTTGGTCACGAAATAACATGGGCTGATAATCCGGCCGCAATGTACTAACAACGTCAACTGCCGGATCAGCAGCTGGCTCACTTATGAAGTTTCAGTCGATTGCGCTATCGTCCTACTCCAGCACTGACCGACCCGCTCACACATACCCAAACGTCATCCGCACGAAGGCGGGCTCCAGGGTAGGCGTTTCTGGATTTCCGCCTTCGCGAGAATGACGGAAGTGAGATTGGCTCTTCGACATTTTGTATGGATTGTCTCAGGTTGCTTGACCGACATGCTGGCACAGCGAGCACAGCGAGCACATCGCGCTCAGCGGGAACTGTCGGTAACTGCTGTCGTAGTGTGAACATCTATTTGATTTTTTTTTTTTGCTTAAGATCCTGCTCCAGCGTGGTATTCATGCAGATCCTTTATGAGGAAGTACTGAATTCCACTCTGTAAATTTTTATAANGAGGAGGGCTGATCGTGAAAATAAATAACAAGATGAGCATGAAAGGAACTTTTGCATCATTTGTGGTTACTGTAAAAAATGCAGGAGCCATAGCAAGAAAACAGGCTGCTGGGGAAAAAGGAGTTGACAGCACCAGGAAAAATGAGATATTGAATTCCGTGAAAAATGGGCAGTAATCGTTTTCCACTGTTGCCAAAAGGCTAACTGAGCAACTGTGCGGGTGGAGTTTGCCATGGCGACTCCTCCTAATCTGTATTTCAATAACGAAAAGGGGTTTTTATGTCCCCGTTTGAAAAGCACAAAAACATCCTGGAAGTGTTTTCTGATGATGTGCAGAAGCGCGGCCAAGAAAATCTTCGGCCAGTATTTCCGGATCTCGTCGATCACTTGGTTGATGATATTTACGGTTTTGCCTATTCGCGAGAAATTCTGGACGCCAAGACCAGGCATCTTGTTTCCCTTGGCATTCTTTCAGCTATAGGAGGGTGTGAAAATCAGCTGAAGTTTCAGCTGAAAGCAGGATTGCATATGGGGCTGACCGAAGAAGAAATCAAGGAGGTTTTTATTCAGGTTTGTGTTTTTGCAGGAAATGCAAGGGCAATCAATGCTGCTCTTTAATTTGATGAAATTATTAAAAACGAAACCTCATGACTGCTGAAGAAAAAAAGAACAGGATGCGGATAGTTCTCTACACGATTTCAGAGTTGTCGAATACTGTTGCTATTCGCTTGTTTCAGGTTTTTTGTGCGTGGTTTTTTGTTCAGATAACTGGCGAAGAAGAGTATCTTGCTAATGTTCTCATTGCAATATGGACTGTTACCACAGTTTTTATGC
>JGIcombinedJ30088_10005767_pt1 | contig 10566 bp, 18 predicted proteins | sample PinacodermPK_FD_30088 | JGI IMG/M metagenome (IMG submission 30088) | reverse complement strand
ACGGAGCCGGAAGGCAACGGGTCCGCGCCGTAGCGCTCGTGGGAATCAAATGCGGTCTTGTCGGTCTGCCGAACGTGGGCAGAGTTTTGCGCACTTAACCCCCTGATTTCGCTTATTTTTCCATCATCATTTGTCCCCATTCGTCAATTTCTGTGACAAAAGCGGGCGATTTTTGCGCCTTTCTCGGCAGGGGTCAGAGGGTACAAAAAGAGCCTGCCGCAGGGGGGTTAGTCGCGGTCATTTCTTCGGCCTCATGGGCCGGGTAAGTGAGGGGGGGCGGAGGCACAAACATACTCGGCGGCCCCCTCTGCCGATCATGCTCGGGCCGGTGTGCAACGTGTACCCCACATGGCCCCCGAGGGGGCAGGGTTGGGAACCGGGAAAGCTGGACCGCGTATCCCGCGATTTGCTGGGGCTGGGATGGCTGGGGATGATTTGCTGGGGATTTTGAAGCCTACTCTTGGCGGGATCGGGGGAACCCAGCTATTGGCTTGCGCAAGCCTCCTCGTTAACCCGAAGATACTCCACAAGAAATTCGTCCATATGCCCCGATACGGCAGACACCACGTAATTTGCGTCACCGCCATGCGTACCCGTTGAATTCGAATCCCATGTTTCAGCGGCACCAATTTCTTGAGAATAGAGATTGTCTAGAAACAGTTTTTCCAAGTACACGCTAATGTGAAATGCTCCCCCAACAATGTGTACAAACACATTCAATGCCGGATAAGAAACTTCATCGTCATATAGTCTTGCGGAGCGTATCCGGCTCTCAGCAGCGTTTCTTATCATTTCCTCTGATAGGCCCGCAAGATCGTCGTCTACATCCTGCACGGAAACATATAATCCCACGGAATCACAGTCTGTAAACAACGCAAACCGTTCAAAGTCGAATTGTGCCCACGCGCTGCCGAGAGTTCCCAGCAGGACCAACACCACTAGCATTCTCATTATTCTTACCGCCCCCTATGTGCTCGGCTTGTCGTTACGCGCTACGGCGAACCCCGAGGCCCCCTAGCCCCTTGCTCGCCGTACCGTGTAACCGTAGCGTCCCAGATTGAATTTCCGATCCCCTGCAAGGCCCGCATCCACCAAGGCCGCCTCAATTTTCTCTGCTATCGGATCGTGCACTGCATTGGCNTGTTGCACTAGCCACAGGCCAATGGCCTCCCGGCCCAGATCATCCCCGACAAGTCTTTTTAGTGCCCGGAGTTTTCCGGCCTGTGCCTTAGTTAGGTTTTTTTCGTCCAAGCGCATTCCAAGCCCTCCATAGAATTTCGGGCCGGAGTATACCCCCCGACGCGCAAAAATATTTTTGCTCGCGCCCATTTTGGGGCTGGCTATTCGGGGCCGTGGCATTCATCGCCGCGATTTTGGGCTGGATCGACTAGGGAGCCCCTAAACCTGAACCTATGGAATTTCAAGGCCCCTACGTGCACTTACATTTAATCCACGCGTAAAGACAGTACAATGCTCGCGCCCATTCTGGGCATCACTAGCGACTAAAGGAGACATTTAGTGAGTAGTATAGAATTGACGCCAATAGAACGGATGCTGTTGTCTAATCAGCTTAGGATTTTAGAAGAGTTGTGCCCCGATGACGCTTCGGGACCCCGTGGTTTGACCGCACGTAGAGAAGCAATTGATGAAGGGTACTTCCTCGATAATCTGTGGATGTACCCTGATTCAGATACTATGTCTGAAGAAGAGTGCAAAGAGGTTTGGGATACCTTGGATATGTTCGACCGTCTACAGACCGGGGCCGAACAACAAGGTTGCCTAGAATGGTTAAATGAGCAGCCTCGCGGCAGCTTTCTTGGCTATGACGGGAACCATGAGACAAAATTCTTGGGCTTTGTCGATTACACCCTCTATAGGCTGGAGAAATGGACATTCCTTAACATTCCCCGTGGACTCAATTCCCACGCTCGTATGCGGCCAAGCTATCAAGCCATGCTGGAGCGATGGAAAGCAATTCCAGTAAGAGGTCGCTATCAGTTATCTGAGGAACAAATCAGGCACATTGTTGAAGTTGATCTTTAATCTTCGGCACTCACGTATATAGTCCCCATAACTGACTAACCCCCGCCCCACTACCGGCCCCCCGTGAGCAATTGCGGGGGACTTTTTTGTGCTTGTGCAATTACTTGCAGGGGGCTTGTTTTATGTCCTGTGCAGTTAATTGCAAACCGACAAAACCCGCTTTGAAATATTTTTATGGGGGTCTACTAAAAAAAGTTCGAACGCTGTACGGTAGTGCACGACATGGCATTTAACAACACTAAAGGAGCACACCATGAGCGAAAGAATTTGGATGAATAAAGCCCAACTGGCCGACTACCTGAAGGTCAACCCGAGCACGATTTACCGGCACGTCAAAGCGGGAAAGCTACCCGAGCCTCACAGGCTCAGCTATGGGGTAGCGCGGTATTACCGGCCCGAAATTGACGCATTTTTGTTGGCGCGATAGGGGGGCGGGGTAATGAGTAATGATCTAAGGATAAACCTAAACACCACGCGCAGGGCCTTGCGCGACTATCGACAGCTAGGCGACACGAATACTCGCGTACTCAAATTCTATGGGGGCAAGAAACCCCGTGAGTTCATCTTGCTGCCCGATGTAGGCAAGGCGATAGGGGTTAGCCAACACACCATAAGAGCGAGCCTGCTAAAGCTGCAAGGTATGGGGGCCTTTACGATACCTCAGTCCAAAAAGAAATTTGTGTTTACGCAAATCGCCTTTACTGAGCATGGCGAGGAACTACTGAGGATCATAGACGCGGCCAGATAGCCGCCATAAGAAAAGCCCCGGCTAGCTTGAAGGGAGGCGGGCCGGGGCTAAGGAGTACCAGCAATATGAGTGCTGATAAGAAAGACAATAATGCTTTCCCGAAACGTTTGCAAACGTATTCGGGAATATACGAGGACACGAACCTAACGGGCTACGAGAAGCTAGTTCTAGGGTATCTCGTATCCGCTACCAACAGACACACGGGAAAATGCTTCCCGTCTAACAGGACGATAGCCCGAGCCTGTAGCTTGAACCCCAAGACAGCCCGCAAGGCTTACCTATCGCTGGAGGCCAAGGGGTATCTCACCATCGTACCAACGAAAGCCTCAAGCAACCTGTACAAGGTGAGCCTCAGTGCAATTGATTGCAATTCTACCCCCTCCCTAATCAGGGAGGCCCCCCTCCCTAATCAGGGGGACAAACAAAGGAAAGGAACAAAGGAACTAGATTGTATAGATACAGTGCCGGGGAACCCGGCACACGCTAGCCTCCCCGAACAGAACCCTGTAACAGAGGCTAGAGACATGCCGGAAAGTTTCGGGGAAATGACAAAGGAAAAGGCAAAGGACATGGCTAGCCTGTATTGGCGGGATGTATGGGATACGTGGTTGAAGGGCTGTAAGGATAGATGGAAGCCTGATGTATTTTCACCCCTTGCCCCTGTACCCAACAGCGAGGGGGAGACGTTGAGCATAGAGGAGTACCAGAAAGTCTGCCGGGGGCAGATATTTAATTTCACTCGCGCCATGGTGCGGAAAGGATGGCCCCCTGTTGAGGCCATGGAGGTTGCCATGTCGTTTGATAAGTGGGGTCAGATAGAGAAAAGCGGTTATACGCATTGGCCCCGAGCAAACAGGCTAGGGACTACTGGCCTATGGCATCGAGTGGCCATGGAGCTTACCAATAGGAAGTGGGCAAGGCTCGGGGAGCTTGAAGCCCGGAAAGCCGCATAGAATCTGTGCAATTAATTGCACAAGGTAACCGGGCCTTTTCCCGGATAAGGAGAATAAGAAAATGGGACCAGTGAACCGACAAACGGCAAAAGAATTCGAGGAACTACTAGCGAGGGGCGATATTGCCGAGTTACGCCGACATCAAACCTTTTTTGATGCGCTGTTAGAAAATCGGGAGTATCGGCGGGCTGTAAGTATGAACAAGAGCTTTGCGCTACACCGTACAAGTGCTATTCAAACGGTACTAGATAGGATAGCAGGCCAGCGATTGGCGGCTTGATAGCCTGAGAGGCCCCCAGAGGCCCGCTAAGGGCTTACGGGGGCTAGGGCCTCACCAAGGGGGCCGCGACACCGGCCCGGCACTGTAGGGAAGCCCACAGTAACCCCACGATGCCCCTGTAAGACCTGCCCCCGATTGGAACAAAAGCGGGGGTTACCCTTGTGCAATTAATTGCAAAACCCTAGAAACTACTTGAGCCATTTGCACACAATGGCACAGGCTCAAATTATCTCATTAGCGAACGGGTAAAACGCTTGACTCCCAACTCCGAAGGTCCCAATCTATGCCTAACTATTGGAAACTATGCGGACAAATGACCGAACCGGAACACCTACTGTTTGCCCTTAATCGCGCCGAGCGCACATTGCTTGTGAGCTTCGCGGAGTCTAAGCAAAACGGGGCCGTACTGACGACTGGATTAATGCGCAAGCTTGCGGGCTTGCCATCCAATAATGCCGTATCGCGGGCTTTCGCGCGGTTTCGCGATTTAGGGATTCTGCAAACGGATATGCAAAGGTCCGCTTACTGGCCGTGTCATCACTCGCCAACGGATTTAGGGATAGGACTGATAGCTCTAATTGTCGAGGTATACAATGAAACTTAGAGCACGCATGGATTCACTAGGCACAAGTTTGGCTTGTGTTTTGGAAACCCTGACCAAGCCGATGGCGGCACAGATTTTAGAACCCGTAACGGTTCGGGAATTAAAGGCGCACAAAGAAAGCCTTTCCGAACTTGGGTACCGTCCCCCAGAACCAATCAAGGTTAGCTTTCCTGAGCTAATGCGGGGCGCGATCCTATCCGTTTTGGCCTCGGGTGAAACCCCGAATTATGAGAATGTCGCCAGCATCGCGCATCTGAGGATTATTGAATTGTGGGGCGGGGAGACTGCGGCATTTGTGCGAGTAGCTACCGGAAGCAAGGCGACGAATCCGCACGAATTCTCGGTTTACGAGTACCTTGCTAAACAGGCTGCCGATTACCTGGGCGAGACTTACATAGAAGAGCTTGAAATTGTGGAACCGGAACCGGAACCCGAGCCGGAACCGCAGATGTTAGAAATTATAGACATTGAGACAGGCCAATCTGAATTTGAGCCGATACCCCTGCCGGTACAGGAGCAAACAGAAACCGCACAGGAAACACAAAGGGAAATTGTAGTTACGAGTATTGATTAGAGAGAGTAGACATGAGAACTATTGACAGACATTTTGACGTATCGGCAGCGCCAGCCGCCAAGCAGATCAAGCTACATAGGACCGCTAAACGGCTAACGCTTGACCTTATCGACCTACAGGGGGGCGGCAGTAGAACGGTACAAGCTACCCTTGCCGAATTGATCCCGAGCTTTCGCGAGATTGAAATTGTTAGCGCGGACGAAAAAGCCGTTGACACTTTCACACCGGGCCGAACAATCCGGGGCATGGAATCCGGGCAGTGGGCTACCGTTGTTAGTCAGCGAACGGCTAACGGTGTCACATACTTGCAGTATGATTCCGGGGGGCTTGCTAAATTCTTTGAAGGCGAGACAATCGAAGAACGTAACCTGACAGGTACGGATGTAGCCGCGCTCGCAAATGTCAATTCTGCGCCGACACAAAGCTACACGGCGGGCGAACAGATAGCGGACACTATGGGCCTTAGCGCGGATGGGACCGTAGACATCGCACCCGCAACACAAAGCGATCCTAACCCCAACAAGCCTAGGTTAACTCGCCTTGAGTATGTACTGGATGCGTCTGTCACGTCCGCTAGCTGGGTTCTGCGAGTAAGCTAGGGAGCACAAAATGAGCGATAACGAAATGGTACGAATTAGGCTAGCGCGACTAAACCGCTTGAGCTTTGGTAAGTCTGGGGTAGTGGACCCTTTGACCGGGCACAAGCGGGCGCGAATATGGGAACGTGGGGTGGTCTATCTTGTGCCGCGCAAGCTATGGGAAAGCGATTTGCAAGCCGCCTATGACACTAGTACCGACTTGCGATACTTTGAGTTAGCGGAGTAGTGATGGCCGAATTTAAGAAAGCCTTTGAGTTTGCTAAAACCAGTCCTGCCCGGCAGGAGGTGAGCGGCATTGTTTACCCTGTGCTGAAGATCGACAAGCAAAACGAATATGCGGGGCCGGAAGCATTAAAGAAAGCGGCGCACAAGATGGCGCAAGTTAAGGGCTTCCCGTATCGGGTAGACATACAGCACGATACGAAGATAACCAAGTCTAAGATTGTGGAAACTTGGGTAGCCCCCGAGGACGGTAGTTACTACAGCAAAGGCGATTGGCTAGCGACGATCAAAGTAGACGATTCTACATGGAAGCGGGTTGAAAGCGGCGAGCTACGCGCCTTTTCAATGTACGGCAGTGCGGGGGGCCGAAAGCGCACCTATAACGGCGAGACTGTACGCGAGTTAGTGTCGATTAAACCGAGCCTGATTTCTTTGGTAGCGCGTGGGGCCAATGCCGAGACGTTCATGGTAAAAGCGGACGATGGCGGGCTACTGAAATTCAAGGAGCAGGCCCCCGCATGGTTCAAAAAGTGGGCACCCGATTTCCTGCAAAAGGTAACCGACTTACACACCCGATTGGACCGAATAGCCAAACAGAAACCCAGACTAAGACGATCCGGCAAAAAGCGGGTACGTCGAATAGCGGAAGTAGCCCGGCCCAAGCGAAAGATCGGCAACAAGAATAACCGGGCAAGCGTAAAGCCTAAAAAGACTGATGCGGAAAAGGCGAGTCCCCTAAACAGGCTTAACCTTATTTTCGGCGGGCGGCGCGGACCTAGTATCTAGCCATGTTTGGAAACACTTTAACGCTTGGGATTCCGAGCTATCCGGGAAACAGTCTGATGCGGCAATCTGAGGTGTCCGGCCCCTGCTATGGATGCGAGCACGCTACAAGATGTAGAACGGGCCGGATTGCCTGCCGTGACTTTGTGGCGCATTCGCGGGGGGAACAAATGACCGGGAACCACGCAGACAGGCAACCGGACAAATTTTATTACCGGGCCTTGTTTCAGGAGTGCCGCCCGGTTCATCCATAGAGTATCCGGGGCTTAGTACGTGCCCCGGCCAGTCCCGCCCCTGTTTGGTTTCTCGGCAGGGGTGGGGCGACCTAACAGCCTCACGCGGCCCGGAAGCAGGCCCCTGCCCCCGGACCCTTTGCCCCGTCTAGCGGGGCTTTTCTCTAGTGCGGTAGAATGCGCCGCGACGCTTAAAGCCTAAAGGATGCCGTTGTGATTGAAGAAAGCAGACTTGCCGTGCAAGTACTGGGATACATCGAAAAAACGGAACATCCAGCAAACCTGAGTATGGTCGATCTGTTTCAAGCCTTCCCAAAGGTCAGCAAGAAAAAAATAAACGTGTTTGTTTCTGATCCTCATAAGATAGGCTTATTCGAGAGACGCAATCAACGCACCTCTACTGATTCCAAAACCGTTTACATACAGACAGTTATTGATGGACTAACCCCACAAGGGAAAGAGTATTTGGAAGATGCCCGCCTAGACGAGCGCGAGAGAATTAAAGGAATCGTTCTAACGTGGCTGGGGGGAGTTGTTACAGCGTTCATAGTCGTAGTGCTGGGAAATTGCGCTACCGAGATGCTCTTCTAATTCTCAGCAAACCCGGTGGTTTCAATCACCGTGTCACCGTTGTTGATGGCCCCTGTATCGCTGCTAGAGGCCTCGGACAGGGAAAGTTCACCCGTGTCTAGAAAGCCGAAAAGTTACCCCAGAGCTAAGAGGGGCCTCACACGGCCCCAAAACAGGCCCCCCTACCCGGTTCGCGTCAAGGTTAACGGAAGGGTTAACGGAAGCGGGGACACCTCACAGGACGGCCTGAGACAGCCCCAGACAGCCGCCCCCGTGGGGCAGTAGGTGAGCATCCCGGCCCCCAGAATCCCGCAGAAAGGCCCACAGGCTGCCGCACAGCGGCAAATCCGGGGGCATGGGTACCCCTCCAGCACGGCCCGATTCTGCCGACAATGCCCCGATCCCCGCGAATGGGGCCTGTTGCGGCCTGCCGGGGAGGGGTCAAAAGGTGTAGGTGTGCCCCCTATGGGCAAGTTAGTACTCGCATAAGTCACTGAAAAAACGGAAGAAAAAGCGTCACAACCCCGGATTGTGCCCCATTTGTGCCACATTCTGCGGCCCAAACTCCCTCGGACCCTTTTGCCTGCCCGAACGGGCAGGAGTGCCCACCATCCCCGGCAGAGTTTCCGATTTGGCCGGGGCCTCACTACTGGGGCCGATCCCAGCCCCCGGAGGCCTCAACTGTCCCAACTTCCAAACTGGGGAGGGGCCGCAAGTCCGTGACAGTGCGGGGGGNGGATTGGTGGGGGGCGAACGGGGAGGGGAGCACAAGGGCCTGTGCCGTCCTGTTGAGGCCTCGGAGGGGCTTGGATACGGTTCTATGCGCCTCTCAGGCCGTTGTGAGCACTGGCGGGGGCTGAATGCGTTTTGTGGGCCTGTCTGGGCTGGTTTGTCCGCGAATGTCTGGGGATCGTCCTGTAGACATGTCCAAAGTTGTCCAGGTACGCGCTAGACGGGGTAACGTGTCCCTGTGCAATTGCACTGAGGGGACTTGGGAGGCCGTGAGAGGGAAAAAGAAAGGCCCCCGCAGGGGCCTTGTGAGCGGAGAGGGAGGGGGCTGCTACAGCGTTTGCACCGCGTCCACCATCGACTCCGGCGACTCATGGACATACTTGGATGTTTGGGTCAGGCTGCTATGGCCTAGCAGTTTTTGAGTTGTGGTGATCGGGATTGCCGGATTGTTCGCCAACAGGGTAGCGAAAGATCGGCGCAGGGTGTGCAATCCAATTCGCCGTTCCTCAAGGTCAAACCCGGCCCGCTTGGCTGCCCTCTGAATCCCCGTGAAGTACACACTGCGAGACTTCGGCGGGATGATGTGCTCGCCGTCCGAGTAGGCCCGCAGAGTTTCGATGGCGGCCTTTGCCGCATCATTTAACGGGATGGTGCGAGACTCCGCAGTTTTCGTTATGGACTTCGGCAGGAACACAGAACCGTTTACCAAGTGATCGTAGGTCAGGGCCGTAGCCTCGCCCTTGCGCATCCCAGTATTGAACAACAGCGTATAGACTGCGCCATAGGCCTCTGTACACTCATCTATGATGCGCTGGAATTCATCGCGGGTTAGATGGGTCCGGGTAGACTCATCGCGATTCTTGGGCATGAGTGCCAGTGCGGCCCGATTGGTGGGGATTATTTCATCCCGCAGTGCTTGGTTGAGGATAGCCTTTAGAATGGCGAATTCCTTGGCAACGGTGTTGTGCTTGTATGTGTCCAATCGCTTGTACAGCCAAGCCTCGACCATTGGGGGGGTTATCTCGCTTAACAGTGTTCCCCCGAATACAGGCCCCAACGTGTGAAATACGCAATCGCTGACCCGCTTGTGAGTGCTGGCAGCAGTCCGGGCCTTGTGGGCTGGAAGGAAGCGACCAACCGCGTAGCCCATAAAAGTCTTGCCAAAATCAGCCCGCTTGCTGGAGGGCTTGGGGGTCCGGGCCGCCGTCAATTCTTTGAGCTTGGCATTCGCCTCCCGCCGGTTCGTCGTTTTCAGGCTGACTCGCCTCCGCTTGCCTGCCGCATCTTTGAAGTTCGCGTAGTATTGGGGGCTGCCCTTTCGCTTGTAGATTTTGGCCATGTCAGTGTGTCTCCGCGTTAGTTGTGGGTCGATTTGTGTCACAAAATATAGTTTTTTGTGACATAGGACGCAAATAGTTGTCACACTAAAAAGTGAAAAGTCTTTCAAATCAACAACTTGGTCTTGTAGGTTTGCCGAACGTGGGCAAGTCGACGCTGTTCAACGCGCTCACGGCCATGGAAGTGCCCGCTGAGAACTACCCGTTCTGCACAGTGGATCCGAACGTCGGCATCGTCGGCGTGTCCGACCCCAATCTGGAGCGCATCGCGGAAGTGGCCAGACCCGGAAACACGGTACCTGCGGCTGTCGAGTTCGTGGACGTCGCGGGACTGGTTCACGGCGCATCGCGAGGCGAGGGCCTCGGAAACCGTTTTCTCGCGCATCTTCGCGAAGCCGACGCCATCGTCCATGTGGTCAGGTGCTTCGGCGGTACCGGCGTCGCCCACGTCTCGGGAACGGTCGACCCGGTATCGGATATGGACACCATCGACACGGAGTTGCTGCTGGCGGACCTTCAGACCCTGACGCGAGCCGAGGACAAGGCGGAGCGACGAGCCAGGACCGCCGAGCCCGACGATATCGCCTGGCTCGAACTGGTCCGAAGCGTGCAAGGAGAGGTGGCAGCCGGACATGCCGTGAGGGACGTCGCGATAACGCCCGAGCAGCGCAGCAGGCTGGACGATCTGCAACTGCTCACGGCCAAACCGGTCATGTACGCGGCCAATGTATCGGAGTCCGGTCTCACCGATGCGGCCGAGGCGGAGCCGGTCCTGACGCGCGCTGCTGCCGAACGTGTTCCGGCCGTAGTCATCTGTGCGTCGTTCGAGGCCGCTCTGGCGGACCTGCCCGAGGAGGACAGGGACCTGTTCCTGGAAGAAATGGAGCT
>JGIcombinedJ30088_10005762_pt1 | contig 10570 bp, 10 predicted proteins | sample PinacodermPK_FD_30088 | JGI IMG/M metagenome (IMG submission 30088) | reverse complement strand
TCACGTTCACCACCGACAACTGGGGCACCGCCCAAACGTTCACCGTGACCGGCACCAACACAGGCACCTCAGAGATCACCCACACCGCAACCAGCAACGACACAAACTACACCCTCCCCACGGTCGGCACAGTCACCGCCACGATCACCGGCACCGACGTTGAAGAAGCAGGGTTCGTTGACGTTGACCCAAGCAACAGTCACGCAGCCAGCATCAACGCCGTGTTCGGTGCCGGTATCACCACCGGCTGCAGCCAAAACCCGTTGAGTTACTGCCCCAACCAACCAGTAACCCGAGCCCAAATGGCCACATTCCTAACCAGAGCCCTCAAACTCGACGACACTACAGAAGCAGGGTTCACCGACGTTGACCCAAGCAACAGTCACGGAGCCAGCATCAACGCCGTGTTCGCTGCCGGTATCACCACCGGCTGCAGCCAAAACCCGCTGAGTTACTGCCCCAACCAACCAGTAACCCGAGCCCAAATGGCCACATTCCTAACCAGAGCCCTCAAACTCGACGACACCACAGAAGCAGGGTTCACCGACGTTGACCCCAGCAACAATCACACAGCCAGCATCAACGCCGTGTTCGCTGCCGGTATCACCACCGGCTGCAGCCAAAACCCGCTGAGCTACTGCCCCAACCAACCAGTAACCCGAGCCCAAATGGCCACATTCCTAACCAGAGCCCTCAAACTGTCAACACCCACACAATCCTAGAAACACAACACAACCAACAATTCTGTGATGGTAGACAACAAAGCAATTGCATGCTTCGATGCCGCCGAACATCTCACGGCTAAACAAGCTGCGATATCGTAGCTTCAGGCAGCACGCGCCGAGAATGACCCACCATTAGCGACCGCAGTCTCTGGAAATAATACACTGTCGAAGATTACGGCTCACCTGGTCGCCACTACCCCAAAGTCAAGACTGTCGCCTATCACAAGCCAACCCCGCCGATCCAGTTACGACGTTGTCATATTCGGCGGAGCGATGATCGGCTCCTCAATCGCATGGTCCTTGAGCGACCTCAACCGTTCTAGCGGCAGGGGCCCTTAGGTGCTCGTAATTGAAAACGAATACCGCACGCTAGATCTAACGCCACTAGGTTACAACCGGATAAACCGCCAAAAACCCTTCACCGAAACCGCCGTAATCTGAACGGCAGAAACCCATGACGACCGCCGAACCCAAACTGACGGCCGCCGCTATTGGTCGGTGTTAGACAGCTGATCGACAGCGTTGAGGAAATGCGCGATGTCGATCATCGGTATTCCTCTCTTCCGCGCGGTTTTTGCCTTGCCTGACTGCGACAACGGATCAGCAGCGACGAGCAGCGAGCATTTCTTTGTCAGGTTGGACGCAACGGTGAGTCCGACATCTTGAGCGGCCTGAACTAGTTGTTCGCGGTCGATTCCGAGTTGCGAAGACGCGCCTGTGAAGCAGACAACATCTCCGACCCTCATAGTGACCGTTCCAGCAGCGGAGTCGTAGTTAACGCCCTGGACGTAGGTGCCTGAGAAACTCTTGGGATCGAGTCGAAGTATCCGAGCAATATTCTCGGAGAGCGCCTGCTCACTCTCGGTCACGATTCCGTCAGCAACGATTCGTTGCGTTAGAAGGTCATAATACCGAGTATGCAAGATCAGTCTTCGTTGGTCACTGAGACCAAGGTGGAATGCCGTGTCATCGAGCCACTTCTGTTCAGCGGGTTCGAGTATCCCGTCGTCTAGGCACCGGTCCAAAACATCGAGATAAACCGACTCGTTAGCTACCGAGGTCTGAGGCCAGTCAGTTCGACTGACAACTTGTCCAAGTGACCCCCGGCGCGCCGAAGCTTCTGGGCGGCGGATGGTGAGACCCGAGGGTGCGTCCGAGCAACTGAACGACGCGTTTCGCACGCTGTTGAGGACCTGATAAGGACTCTGATGGCTAAACACGCCCAGAGCTGCACGGGCATCGTCGAGCGCGCCGTGCGAAGGGCGGTGCGTTCCGAAGCGCTCGGCCGCGATTGCCAATTTCAAACCGGTGAGTCTGTAGGTACACACGCCAACACCCGGGTCGAACGCCGCTTGGTCCAACCTCTCGATTTCCTGCGAGAGGAATCTGACATCGAAGCTGATGTTATGCGCGACCAGAATTGCACCATCAAGTCGCATCGCAATGTCAGCGGCAACCGCTGCGAATGGAGGGGCGGATTGCAACATCGTCGGCGTTATGCCGTGGATCCTTACCGGACCGGGGTCTCGTTCTGGCTGGACCAGCGTGTCGTACTCATCAACGATCTCGCCGCCAGTCACGGTGACGCATGCGACCTCGACGATGCGGTCATTGCGCGAAAAACCAGTCGTCTCAACATCGATCACCGCGTATCTGGGTGCTGCGTCTCGATTAGTGTTCATAATTTCCTTGTCTTTTGAATGTCGGTGAGCCTGTCGACTAAGCAAACATTAGTTGCAGGATTCGTCGCCGTCTATTGCATCGGTTGATTCGTCATCTGATTTTGATGATGCGGGAGGGGAGATCGGTGGTGCTTTGGGCACGAATGTTTGGAGGCCCTGCAGCACCTCGGCGTAATAGGTAACCGTAGCGTCAATCACCGAATCGATGAACCCGGGCGTACGTTTGGTTGCTCGACTTGTGCCCATCTGCGAATGGAGTCGCAAAATAAAACGCGCTGGAGGTTTCTTGTCTAGGCTTAAGCAGGCCAGTGGGTCTTCTCGAAGTTCGGCCAGAGAAGCGGTCACAGGACTCTTGGTTGCTTTCGGAAACGCATCAACCAACAAACTCTCCGGCGCGTTTCTTAGTTGTCTGACAAGCCAGACCACGCGAGCACGCGCAGTGCGGTCGTCGGGAGCTCTCAGTCGGGTACTCAACGTAATTCTTCGGGCTCGCAAGTTGACCTCAAGTTCGATATCGCCCACAGTGTCCGGCACACGTAACTCACCGCTCAAAATGCCCGTTTCGCAAAGCGAATCAATAAAACCTTTGCTGCGCAGACGTGAGTCTTGCTGATGCGTCTTGGGGATGAGTTCGATAGTGTCCGATCCAGTGTCGACACTCAAACGCATCGCAGTTACGCTCAATAGTTGATCCCAGCGTTGACACACATCAGCAACGGCGGGATCACGCTTCGATAGCCGGTCTTCAAAAGCCCCATCCCGGACAGAAACCCAACCTGTTCCCATGTCGGAAAAATCCACCACGCCGGAGTTCGGGTGGGTCAAATAACGGATCAACTCTCCGAGAATCCACGCCTGTTCTGGATCTTCAATACCTCGATGATGGTGCTCCTTGATTGCTTTGGAAACAATTTTCGCCCAAGAAACATGATGCAGGTCTGGGCCAGTTCGACCCCGCACTCGAATGCCTTCAGTCGGATGAACTCCTGGTGACGGTGCTATTTCGTTAGAAATNGAAATCACAGCAGGCACATNGTTGGCTTTCGCGGCCTCAATGTAAGCGGTCAATTGATCAAGACGGAGAGGTGCCGCGCCAGTCTTCACTTCGACGTACGCTTCGAAAGCAACTTTTTTGCCTTGCGACACGCGTATCAATCCATCGGGACGCAAAGAAGTTCCATCGGAGGTTTCGCATTCCGGTTGAACGAATGCCTCAATTTGTGCTCGCTTACCGATTCTCACGCCAAACATACCCAAAATCACAGACGCGAACGGTCTCACAACAGTCATCACTGCGAGCAGCGCAGAAGTGGCTCGATCCTCCGCCTCCTTCCTGCCTTTAATCCCTGAGACTGGGATCAGCCTGGCAGTCTCACCGTGACTCATCTTCTACCTCCTAAGGTCTANGTTCCGCCGACAATATCTTGCTTGCCCACCGAATCANTTGNATCCGCTTTGACACACNAACTCATAGTACACCAACAAGCGAATCTACCNAGCAAAACCCAAATGTCTATGATCCTCGGCCTAGTCCGTAGCCGAATCTATTGCGGTTCCGCACCCTTACGAAACCTCGGGCAAGAGATCCGAGCCGTGTGCATAGCTCGGACGCATCAAGACCCCTACAAAACACTATCTCAACACGCCAAACTCAGGAGCTCACAACAAACATCGAGCTTGCGGTAGCACCTAGTTGTCTTGTTTCGGTGGCGGATGGGTAACCTTTGGCATTGGTAGCAACTCGTCACTGTTCAACGCAGCACCGCGAACTAGAGACGCAGAAATCGGAGCAACGCAATTGGATATCCTGGTCGTAATCGGTACACGGCCCGAAGCGATCAAAATGGCACCGCTGATCCGCCGTCTCCGTGGCGAATCTTCGGTACGAGTGAANCTATGTGCCACCGGGCAACACAGAGAGATGTTCGCAACCGCCCTTGAACCATTCGAAATTGAGACTGATTTCAACTTGGATTTGATGCGCGAAGCACAACCTCTAGCCGACCTCACTGCTGCTGTCTTGCGCGGATTGCAAGGGATCTTAGATGAAATTAGGCCCGACATCGTTTTGGTACAAGGTGACACGAGTTCCACCTTTGCGGCTTCGTTAGCTGCCTTTTACGCAGGTGTCCGAGTCGGTCACGTGGAAGCAGGATTACGAACCGGTGACCCCCTCGCGCCCTGGCCCGAAGAACTGAACAGACGCCTCACCGCTCAAGTCGCACACTGGCATTTCGCCCCGACCGAAACTGCCCGATCCAACCTCCTCGCCGAATCCATCGCACCGAACCGCATTTTCGTAACGGGCAACACCGTGATCGATGCCCTCGAATGGATTCTGTCATCTATGGGTGATCAACTCCGCGAAAATATTCGTAATCGGTTCCCTTTTTTGGCTGACGACAAGAAANTGCTCCTNGCTACCGTGCACCGTCGCGAGAACCAGCGTGGCGGCGCCGCACGAGTATGCGCCGCACTAAGAACACTTGCCCGCCGTGAAGACATCAATGTGCTGTTGCCGGTTCATCCGAATCCCGCCATCAAACCTGTGGTAGAGGAGATTTTGGGTTCAACCCCGCGAGTGCATCTTGTTGAGCCGCTTGACTATTTTGAATTTGTCGCAACAATGAACGAGGCGCATCTGATCGTTACGGATTCTGGTGGTGTGCAAGAGGAGGCACCGTATCTCGGCGTGCCGGTTCTCGTCACCCGCGAGAAAACGGAACGTCCCGAAGCGGTTGCGGTTGGTGCAGCTCGTTTGGTCGGCACCGACACTGCGGAGATTTTGCGCCAAAGTTACATGTTGCTTGATGACAGGGATGCACACGAAGCGATGGCGTCAACTTCAAGCCCGTTCGGTGACGGACTGGCATCGGCTCGAATCGCAAAAGTTCTGCTAAACACGCCACGTTAACCTCCGTTTACCTGCGTCAACCTCCGAGCAGACCCTCACGCCAACGCGCAGGCTCGTCAAATTGCTGCTAGCTCATACACCCACGATGCCACATAGTCCACCGGGTCTGCACACCACTCAAGCATCTTTTGTCGCCGCTGCTGTTGTGCCGCCCGTTCCGCATCACGGTTGTGGAGAACACGCTCTAACTCTGCGAAGAACGCTCGGTCGTGGTTCGGGTTGAAAGTCTTAGTTAACCCCCAACGATGTTGCAACTCCTCTCGGTATGGGAGCCTTCCAACCCAAGTGTCGCAGTAGAACAACAATCCTACTGCATGGCCGTCGTCGGTATCGTAAAGAACCGGTGAACGTGTCAGCCAGCCAGCATGAACACCGGCAGGGGAACGGGTCAAGATCACGTCAGGGCGAAACTTCCGCACCGTGCGGAGGGTTACTTGATCTCGGATTAGCAACTCGCGAGCCAGCGAAAGCCGGTTGCTTCCAGTTTGGGGGCCTCGAACGTGGGGTCTAACCCGAGTTTCGATCAGTTCCACCACATTGTCTTTGCCAGGGCGAGATATCCAAAGGGTTTCCGCGCCAGCATCCAACAGACGTTTTTCAACAGCACCCAAAACCCAAACATCGGCCGGATGTGCAGCGTCAATCAATACCTTCATTGATGTTGACCGTAGCGTCAGTCAATGTCGTAACAGTCCTGTATGGTCGTGTTCATCGTGACTCAAACTCTTACTAAGCAAGCAAACGAGCGGTTTTATTTTCGTCAACTGCTCTCGGGGCGTGATTTTGCGACTTCCGATCCAGTTGCGACCCAGATGGTGAACTGTGTTTATGCGATTGGTGACCGCCAAACCAATGAAGCGTTGCTTGTTGATCCAGCCTATGACATCGCCGCCTTGTTAGCCATCCTTGCTGACGACANCATGGCTTGTAAAGGTGTGCTNGCGACTCATTACCATCCCGATCATGTGGGCGGTTCAATGCTGGGTTTGCAACTAGAAGGAATTGCCGAACTGCTTGAACGGGTGGATGTACCTATTCATGTGCAAGCCCCCGAAGCCGATTATGTGCGAGCGGTTACTGGGGTGGGTGACGCGTACCTGACTAAGCACAGCAGCAGCGATGTGGTGACGATTGGTGCCATAGATGTGGAACTAATATGCACGCCTGGCCATACCCCAGGTAGTCAGTGTTTTCTGGTAGAAAACTGTCTAGTTGCTGGTGACACTTTGTTTCTTGATGGCTGCGGACGTATGGATTTGCCTGGTTCTGATCCCACCCAAATGTATGAGAGCCTCACGAAGCGGCTAGCAAAAGTTCCCGATAATGTGGTCTTGTTTCCAGGGCACCGCTATTCGCAAGATTTTTCAGCGACAATGGGGGCAACGAGGCAAAACAACGCTGTGTACCGGCCCAAGACCCGCGAACAATGGCTTGCCGCGTTCGCCGGCTAAACAAACTCGCCGTCTGATTTCAGCGCGTGTTCCGAAGGCCCGTTCCAGGGCGGGTTCCGCCCACTAATCCCAGGGCGGGTTCCGCACTTATTCCAGCGTGGGTTCTGCACATTCGATGCGCGATGGCTGTGGGTTAAAGAAACGGGGTTGTTCAACGAAACCGGTACCTGAGCGTTCGGTATTAAGGTATGCATCAATAGCGTCGGCGGTCGCGAGCGCGGTTGCGCTAATGTAGGCATCAGTTGTGAAAAGTGCGGCTTCAGCAGGGTTGGAAAGGTAACCGTACTCGACCAAAACAGCGGGGATAGCAGGGCGGCGGACCATACCGTACGCATCTCTCCCTTCTGAAGAGAGCACACGCAACACACCAGCAGTGCTTGCTCTGCCCCAAGTGATCCCGTCGAACTTGGCAAGCGCAGTGGTGACTGCTTCGTAAAGCAATCCACCAAGTCGAGCGGAATCGGCNCTAACTCCCCCAGATGCAGTGGATTGGACATATACCTCGGTGCCTGGGGTGTTGCTCNCAGCCGGTGTNGGGGCGTTGTGGTGTATCGAAACCAACGCTTCAGGGTTAATTGCATCTGCGAAGAGCGTGCGAACCGAAATCAACGTNGGATAGTTGCCGGTGCGGGTGCTGATCGTTGNGATACCTCGCCGGTTTAGTTCGTCAATCACGGCTTGACCGAGCGTGAAGTTCAAATCTCGTTCCACTAAACCATTGGGGCCTACCGCGCCGGTGTAAATCGGACCCCCATGCCCTGGGTCGATAACAACCCGTGCCCCGTGAATTGGTGAACCGGTCGAGACCGTTGCGGTGTTCCCNCAAGGTGTGCGCACAACGTAACCCGAATCGACACAGCCAAGAACCGCAACCGTGATCCCCGTGAGCGTCACCAAACCAGGCGGATTGGCACCTTGGGGGCACGGAACAGTTGCAATCGGTGCGGTGGTTGTGGGCGGCGCGGTTGTCGTGGTCGTGGTGACGGTTGTGGGTGGGGCGTAGGCTAACTGGGTTGTGGTAGTTGGCGTGGTGGGTGTCGGTGCGGTGGGTGCGGAAGCCGGTCCGGTGGTTAGCGTGGTGGGTTCGGTAACTGGTGCGGAAGTTGGCGTGGTGGTCAACTTTGGGGTGATGTTTGTGGTTGTCGCAACCGAAGTTGTGCTAGCAATTGGCACGCTGGTGCTGCTTGGCGGCAAGGTGTCGCTGGTGAAGTCAATGTTGTTGTTAGACGAAGCGCAAGACGCAAGCAAGCAGGTCACCGCAATAAACTGGATCAGGAAATGGTTGGGGTTTTGCACCAACCCGTAACGTTAGCGTCTCGTTCTGTCACTTAGGGCNGATCCTCACCGTTTAAGGCAGTGCTCTCTGTACAAGTTCAATAGCCGCTAACCTTCCCNNCTCACCAAAATGTTGGAACTCCAACTCGTCAATCGTTATCCACCAAAACCATTTCGTGAAGGGGCAATGTCGTACCCTACGGCTAATGTTGATCTCAGTCGGATGTCTATTATCGTGGACACTTGAAAGGGAAGATGCAATGAGCGTAAAGGAAACCAGCCGATGACGAGCCAATGGCAGCATCAGGTGCATTTTGGGGATTGCCTTGAGGTTATGCGTGAGATTCCTGATAATTCGGTTGACCTAATTGTCACTTCGCCACCGTATGCGGATGCCCGCAAGCATACTTACGGAGGGATAAGTGCGGATAAGTATGTTGATTGGTTCTGTGAGCGTGCCGTTGAGATGTATCGCATTCTTGCGCCAACTGGATCGTTCGTTTTGAACATCAAGGAAAAGGCAATTGATGGCGAACGTCATACCTATGTACTTGAGTTGTTCTTGGCGCTTAAGCGCGAGGTTGGTTTTCGTTGGGTGGAGGAGTACATCTGGCACAAGACTACGGCTATGCCAGGAAAGTGGAAGTACCGTTTTCGAGACTCTTGGGAACGTTTGCCGCATTTCGCTAAAACTCCCAACATGAAGATGCGCCAAGATGCTGTGAAGGTTCCGATTGGTGGTTGGACGGATAAGCGTCTCAACAACATGAGCAGTAATGACTTGAGCCGCCAAGAATCCTCTACCCGCTCTGGTGTGGGTAGGCGCATTGCGAACTGGCAAGGTAAAGCGATGGTTTATCCAACCAATGTTTTGCATAAGTCTCCAGTGGCACACAACACTGGCCACAGCGCGGCGTTCCCGGAATGGCTGCCCGAGTTTTTTATTAAACTGTTTACCGATGATGGTGATGTCGTGCTTGATCCGTTTCTCGGGTCGGGCACGACGTATCGCGTAGCAGCAAGGTTGGGCCGCATTCCGGTAGGCATCGAACTCAACCCGGTTGGTGGTTGGATTGGGCACAATGGGGCATATGAGCGAGGATGGGTTTTTGCCTGAAGCGCCGACGACTGGGGCGGTGTCGGAGATTTTTGACCCGATTGTATGGCGCGGTGTGCCGGGGTTTGACGACCTTGTAGATGTCACTTACCATCGGGCAAAGGCGCAGGGCACGGTGCGGGTCGCTTTTGACCGCCCCGAGGTGCGCAACGCCTTTCGGCCCAGAACTGTCGACGAACTGTTTCGCTGCTTAGACCATGCTCGCATGTCTGTTGATGTTGGTTGCGTTTTGCTTACTGGTAACGGCCCCTCACCTAAAGATGGTGGCTGGGCATTTTGTTCCGGCGGCGACCAACGCATTAGAGGGAAAACCGGTTATCAGTATGCTGGCGGTGAAGCAAGCGATTCGGTGGACACTAACCGCACCGGGAGACTGCATATTCTGGAGGTTCAACGCCTCATCCGTACTATGCCGAAAGTAGTCATCGCGGTGGTGCCGGGGTGGGCTGTTGGTGGTGGACATAGTCTGCACGTCACAGCCGATCTGAGCCTCGCCAGCGAAGAACATGCTGTGTTTAANCAGACAGACACAGCCGTAGCGAGTTTTGATGGTGGGTTCGGATCGGCCTACTTGACACGCCAAGTNGGGCAGAAGCGAGCGCGAGAAATTTTCTTTCTAGGGCGAANCTACACAGCACAAGAAGCCTNGGATATGGGGATGGTCAACGCCGTTGTACCGCACCATCGTCTTGAAGCAGTAGCACTTGAATGGGCAGCGGAGGTCAACAGCAAGAGCCCAACTGCACAACGCATGGCGAAGTTCGCTATGAACCTTATTGACGATGGCCTCACGGGTCAGCAAGTGTTCGCTGGTGAAGCTACTCGNCTCGCCTATATGACGGANGAAGCCACCGAAGGGCGTGATGCGTTTCTCGAGAAGCGTGATCCCGATTGGTCCAGTTTTCCTTGGTATTTCTGACNTACGGGTCGCTAGGTCGGGGGATTTTGTTTGGGTTTGTTCGGCCCGTGGCACAAAATTCGGGAGTTTAGGGTTAGCGTGCAGTTTGTATCGCTTTTGGAGGTGCCCTTTGGGCGATTTGAAACCGTTTTCCCCAAAACCGAAGCGCAACTATGGGTCCGTTCTGATTCGCCGTAGCGTTTTCTGGTCGTTGCTGTTGTTGGCCTTAGCAAGTAGTGCTTGCAACCACGTAAAACCCATCAGCGCACCAACTGCTTCCACCACCACTGTCAACCCCGACAAGGGCTCGAAAGGTGACCCACCCACNACCACAATTCTCACCGCACCCACCAAAAAAGACTGTTCACCACAAGTTGCAGACACATTTCGCTCAACTGAAAATACCGCAACATTGGCCAGTTTCGAGATAGCTCAAGCCGCATTTGACTGCGCTGACGAGGTTGGGCTCGCGCCACCCAATAACGCTGCCGCATTAGCCACGCTAGCC
>JGIcombinedJ30088_10005760_pt1 | contig 10572 bp, 9 predicted proteins | sample PinacodermPK_FD_30088 | JGI IMG/M metagenome (IMG submission 30088) | reverse complement strand
CACCCGCACCTGGAACAAAGCCACCATCACCTAACCCCCACCAGCCCCCCACACCGGCAATGTAGTGGAAACACGTCACACCCAAACCCCATCTGACCAGGTAAAACGCGAAACACCCGCCAAATTCGGGTATGACAGCAAAGGAGTGCGAGCTTTCTGCGAAGCCGTCGGGATCACCGACGTCATCTGCGCGAAGAAGCGGCCACGAGGCCAAGCGAAGCACACCAAACTACCCACACCCCTGGGCATGCGATGGACCGTCGAACGCACTAATTCGTGGCTGTCGAACTATGGGCAACTACGCCGCAACACCGACCGTCGTACTCACCACCGGCTAGCGCAACTCGCCCTCGCCATAGTATTCATCATCACGATCAAGCTCATCAACTGGAGAAACCGCTGGAACCCCACCAACTAGCAATCCGCGCACGCTCTAAGCCAGATTTGAGTTGTAGGCCCAAGGGGTTCCTCGAATCGTTTGGACGAGCTCCTCAGAGTCGCTGTGACCGGCCACCACGGTCACACACCTGTGCTGGTCGCCCCAGAGATAGCATCGGCGAGGGCTTGGAAATCGTAATAGCAGTCCTGAACTGCCCTGGTGTGGCCGCCGATTGCCCCGTCTGCTGGCCTGAGTGCAAACATAGGTTTGCGTGCCTCTTGGGCCATTGGCATGAGGCTGCGAAAGTGCTTGAGGGTGGCGAGGCAGTTCGGGTCTTCATTGATGGTTAGGGTCGTGTTAGATTGTTCATCACGCACTTCCCGCGAGTAGACCCCTGGGATACGATCGATCCAACGCGCATAGGCCTTGACGGGACGATCAAGACGAATCGCGTGTTGCATAACCACATATCCGATCGGCTGCATCGACCCTTCTGGCAATGTGAGGTCGCTGACGGGGTTACGGGCGCGGCGTTCTGCCCACTGTTCCCGCCAGTTACGCAAGGTAGGACCAAGGTTACGAAGTCCTTGTAAGGAGTAGAGATCCGGCGCGAGCGGAACTACGACATAGTCAGCCGTTACCAGCGCTGCTCGGTTGAGTGCACCGAGGTTTGGCCCGACGTCTACCAGAACTAGCTCAGCTTCGGCCTGGGCTGCAGCACACTGCAATACACGCCAGAGAGCTGATACCACACGGAATGCCCTTGGCTTGCGATCCAAGCAGTCTGGCCATTGTCGGGATATCTCGTCTTCGGCTGCGGCTAGTTTCAGGTCACCTACTACAACATCTAGGCCGGGTCGTGGTGTCTCAAGGTATGGAGAGGCTATATCGCCTGTTCCTTCCAATAATGGCTCAAGTGTGCCATAAATCGTGCGTCGTTCGTCCTGCTCCCATAGCCACTCGAGTCGCTCGTCGGCAATGAACATACTGGTGAGGTTGGCCTGTGGATCAAGATCAGCAGCCACAACACTCTGACCTCGGTCTGCATACATCCAGGCAAGATGGTATATTAATGAGGTTGTCCCTACCCCACCCTTGTTATTAAAGAAGGCGATAGTCTTCATAGCGGTTGCCTAACCGTAACTGTCACATTAGCTGGAGCTAGGCCAAAGTCTGGTGGAGGGTTCCCGTTCTGTTCTAACTCCTTACGAGCTAGTGGTATTCCCATACCGAAACGCTGGGCGAAGCCCAGACCGTGCATCATCTCTGCAACCAGCGGATTACGGTAGTCTGTAGTACCGGTTCCGAAATTCTCGGATGTTACCTGGCCATATAGACCACCCGGGCTGGTGATTTCAACTCGGTTAGTGTACCAATGAATACGAATCGGCGCGTTGGTGCCATCATATCTGCGATGCATAACCGCGTTGAATGCTAACTGGCGCAGAGCGACTAGCGGGTAGTCAGGCTGCCTGATCTCCCTCAGGTGAGTCGTGACATCGACTCGTGTCCGGATGTTCAACTGCAATAGGTCGCCCAAGCGCCTCAGCACGTCTTCCAGTCGGCCTGTCAGTCTGTACTCTGCCAAAATAGGATCAGTGATCTCGGTGCCATCTATACGCAACATCTGCACATAGGCGCCTGGAAGCCAGGCCAGCGGATCTGGACTGAGGCTAAGAAGGGCTCCCCAAGTCGGGGTGTCTCCCACAAGCAACCTTAACGAACGAAGCTGGTGGGGTAATGGTCGCTGGTTCTGATCGAGCACATCTTGGGCAACAGAGCGAGGGAGATACTGCGTTGTCACATACGTGAGATCGAGGTCCTGGATCACTGCGTCGGACGCGGGGCGTGAGTCGAAGGGGAGATCACCGGCCCTACGGCGTTCCGCTAAGCGCTGTTCTTCCTCGGGTGTCGCCTGTCTAACGGTGGGGCCTATCTTCACCCAAACCCGTCCGTTGTAGCGGACCGGTGGGCTCCGGGACGGTTGTACAACTACCACAGCCACCTCACAACCACCTAGCTCCCGCTTTTCGACCGTGAGCGAAGGCAAAGGAATGATGTTGCCGTCATCCCGCATATCCGCCAGAGTACGGAGTAGTTGATCGCTAATCACAATGCCCGAGCAGGTGCCATCATCCTCAATCCCAATGAACACTACGCCCGGTTGCTCATGATTCGGCAGGTCGTTCGCGAACGCACAGACGTTGCGACGTATCTTGTGACGGTCAGCCGCCGAGCGCTTGCGCTCGACCCGATCAGACTCGAGGTCCTTACTCAGCCGTTCGAGTGAGCCATCCGAGAAGGGAAACACCATAGCCAAGACACTAGCGGCCGCAAACGTGTGCTCAGGTCAGCCTTGCACCGCTGGGGAACCAGGAGGCCAACCCTCCCCACGGGTACGCCCACAAGAGCTACGAACCATCGGACCGTCCGCCCGTCGACTGTCCCGGTGCGGAGTCCTAACATCAGCCGCTGGCCAAGCGATGTCTTGACGGATCATCCGGGAGAGGCCAGGAGATGGACATACCATTCGCAACTGCGACGGACGTGCTGGGGTGACCGGCAGCGAGGGGTGGCGGAGAGAGGTGTTGGCGATCACCAGAGGGACCACGTCTTCGTTTCGGCGCCGGGTCGATGGGTGTCCGAGAGGGACAATTGTCGGATGCGCTCCGGTGGAACGTGGTACTAATCGTGGGACGTGGCCACTCTTCCGGTCCCGGATCACTGGTTAGCTGGCTGTGTGCCGCTGGTGGCAGCGGTCTACCCCTCCGCTGGTTAGCCCCTTTGCCGAGGGCCAGGTCGGGGGGTTCAGATTATCCCGAGTGCCCGCTCTTAGCCTGAATCCACCGAGGGTTTCCCGCTCGGGGGGCCGGGGGTTGGGGTGGTTCGGGGGGTGTGGGCTGGTTGGTTGTCGTGGGTGTGGTTCGGGTGGGCGAGCGGTGGTGGTTGGTTTCGGTTGTTTGGGGTGTGTGGGGTTGGGGTGGGGCTGATTGTTTGGTTTTAGTGGGGCTGTTGGGGGTGGGTCAGCAGAGTTGGGGGAGGCCACGGAGGTTAGCGAGGGTGGTTAGGTAGGCCTTCGCCCAGGGCCATCGGGCCGCTAGACGCAGGATGGGGCGGCCGCTGTGGTTGACGAGGCGTCCGGGCACCCCGAACAGTCGGGTCCGGATGGTGCGTCCGCATACCAGCCGCCCCCGCCGGCTGGGTTTCCCCGAGGATGGCTATCTGCCGGTAGAGGTTGTGGGCCAGGGCGGCGCAGAGCAGCCAGGCGGCGTTCACGGTGAAAGATACCGGATGGTAGATGGGCTAGACCGGCGGCTTCCTTTGAGGTCGCGGATGGCGAAGTTCACACACCGCGTGGCTGCGGTGGGTACCCGGTCAGCTTCGACCAGCCGACGGCTACTGTCGGTGTCGGTGTCGGTGTCGTTTTCTCTGGTGTGGGGTTGGTGGTGTCGGTCGCTGACGCGTCGAGGTTGGTGACGAACGCGTGGTGCCGCCAATTGGGCCAGAACTCTTCTTGGGATCCGGTTAGGCGGGTGCGGCGTACTACGAGGCGAACCTTGCGCCGCTGTGACCGTTTCTTTTGGGTTGGTCATCTCCAGTACGGTTTCCGCGACTTGCGCTTCGCCGCCCTCGGGATAGTCGATAGCCGCCCAGGCCTCTTCGTCGATAGCGGCGATCGTGGCTCTGACGTTGGCGTTCAGGCGGGCGGTGATCGACCAGCCCACCCTCAGTTGGTCCAAGCCCCCCAGCATGGCGTAGGACCAGAACCCAGGGAATCGGCCCGCACCCTGATCTGGCTTCCGGCTCCGGCCCGCCGAGCACGGCGTACGGTTTCCTTCGCGAAATGCACCACACCCCGCTGTGATCCCCCTTCCCGCAGCCGGGCTCCGACCACTTCCCCTGTGTCCGCCAGGAACGCCAACAGAGGGTGATAACCCGACTCTTTGGTGTAACCGAAAAGCGGCCCCCCTGTTTGGTCTTGCTCGACACCGGACAGATCGTCGAGTCCAAATCCAGTGTCATTCCCCTCTTGGGGGGACCGGCCCCCGCCCGCAACTGGTTCAAATGGTCGATATGGGAACCGCCCGCCAGCATCGCGGAGACCAACGTCAAGGTCTTACGACCCGGACTCGCGCCGGCTACCCGGTCTCGGAGCCGCACCACCCGATCCACCAACTCCTCCAAACCCAGACGATCAATATTCTGCACTCCACTCTCAGGAAGTGCCTCCCAACTCCGGGCCAAGACTGCTGCTACTAACAGTTATTTTCCCAGATCAGAGGCACTTTCCGCGTCTATCCACACCAAACCCCGTCGGTGGATTCAGGCTTAGGGTGAACGCGCCCTAGAATCCGCTGGCCGTGAGATTGTTCGACACCGACTTGCTAGCTTTTGGAAGCTACCAGGCTCTGGTAGAAGGTTTCGAGTGGGACGTTCCCGAGCGGATGAACATCGCCTCCGAGATCTTCGACCGTTGGAGCGAGGACCGCCGCCGTATCGCGCTTGTGGTGGAACGTTCCGATGGTCGCCGGGACGTCTGGTCCTACTGGGAACTGGTCCGTGTGGCGAAGCGCTACGCCAACTTCCTGGACTCGTTGGGGGTCGGTCGCGGGGACCGGGTTTCGCTGGTGATGCCCCAGAGTGCAGAAGTCGCGGCGCTACACCTCGCTGTGTACTCGCTGGGCGCCACCGTGCTACCCATGTCGAGCCTGTACGGTCCCGACTCCTACCGCCACATCCTCTCGGATTCCGCTACCGGCACGGTGGTCGTGGCGGAGGACTTCGCCGACCGTATCCGCGCGGTCAAGGACGACCTCCCCGATCTCGCAACACTGGTCATCTTCGGCCGGCCGGCGGACGGTGAGCGGTCCCTGTCCGAGGCGGCAGCCTTCCCACCCGAATTCGAGCCGGTGGACACCTCGTCGATGGATCCCGCCATGCTGCTCTACACTTCCGGCAGCACCGGACATCCGAAGGGCGCGCTGCACGGGCACCGCATCATCGAGGGCTACCTCCTCACCTTCAAGCTCTTCTTCAATGTCGAGTTCGATGAATCGACCGTGTTCTACACCCCTTCCGACTGGGCCTGGGTCGGGGGACTGCTCGACATCCTCCTGCCGGCCCTCGTGTTCGGTCATCCGGTAGTGGCGGATCAGCAGCGCTTCTCGGCTGAACGAGCCTTCGAGGTCATTGCCCGCAACGGCATAACTCATGCGTTCCTGACTCCGACCGCGCTCAAGATGATGGCCCAGGTCCCGGACCCGGCCAGCAGATACGACCTTGACTTGAGGGTTATAGCAAGTGGCGGTGAGTCGGTGGCAGACGAACTCCACAGGTGGAACGAGCGCGACCTGGGAGCCGTCATCAACGAGTTCTACGGACTTACCGAGGTCAATCACCTGGTGGGAGGCTGCGAAGCTCTGTGGCCAGGTGTGCCCGGCTGGATGGGGGTTCCCTATCCCGGTCGCATCGTGGGTCTGCTCGATCGTGACGGAAACCCGATCGCTCCCGGGGAGATCGGTGAGATCGCGGTCCGGCCCGGTGACCCCACCCAGATGATCGAGTACTGGGGAAACCCCGCTGCGACCCAGGGCCAGTACCGGAACGGATGGATCATGACCGGTGACCAGGGCACCACCGACGAAGACGGATACATACGCTTTCTCGGACGCGACGACGACATGATCTCCAGCGCCGGCTACCGCATCGGTCCGGCCGAAGTAGAGGAATGCCTGGTCCGCCACTCCAATGTCGCGGAGGTGGCGGTCATACCATCGTCGGATCCGATCAGGGGCCAGGTGGTGAAGGCGGTGGTGGTGCTCGCCGACGGGTGCAGGGGCACCGACGATCTGACCGCCGAGTTACAGGCGCAGGTCAAGACGCAGCTGGCCGCATACAAGTACCCGCGGATCGTTCAGTACGTCGACCGGCTTCCCAAGACGACTACCGGAAAGCTCAACCGGAAGCTGCTTGCCTCCTGGGAACGGAACTGACTACGCGGGCGCCGGAAGCGAGAGCCACGCTCTCGGCTACGTCGGCTGCCTCCTGCCCAGCCGTGTAGAGGTCCCTGGCTCGTACCGCGTCACCGATGGTGTACACGGTGGCCCTGAGGTCTGCCCTACGGAGTGCGTCGGAGAGTTCGTTGTTGGACACCCGCCCCCCGATCACTACCGAGCCGACCTCCAAGGTACCCTTGTTGCCTCTCGTTCTGGTCACCACCCGGTTGCCCGTGATGGCTTCGGCGGTGGTCTCACGGTGGATGATCACTCCCTCATCCGCGTCGAGGTCCATCTCGACCAGCAGACCGTTGAACCCCCCGTCCGAAGCCAGCGAAGGGCTCTCCTCGGTGAGATGAACGACGGCACCGGCGCGGCGCAGATGCTGCACGACCGTACATGCCGCGAGGTCCCCGCCGAGGACGGCAACCTCGGTCTCCCACTGTTCGACCGGTCTCGCCAGAGCGGATAGCACGTCGAAGACCGGAACCCTCAGGTCCCTCACGTCAGCCCAGACGTATCCGCCTCGGGCACCGGTGGCAACCACCACGACATCGGGATCCATGCCTTGAAAGTCGGCGACCGTTACGTGGCGATCCGTTTCCACCCGGACCCCAGTCGCTCCAACTCGAGGACCAGCCAGTCGACGAGCGTCCCGTACTCGGGAAGCGCCTCCCGCAGGTAGTGGAGTTGGCCGCCCAGCCTTCCGGCAGCCTCTAACAGCGCCACATCATGACCCTGCAAGCCCAGGAATCGGGCAGCGTTCAGGCCTGCGATGCCTCCGCCGGCTACCAGTACCCGAAGCCGGGTCCGCGCCGGGTCCCAGCCGGTCCGTGACAGTTCGAAGGTACTGGAGGGATTGGCCGCACATCCGGCCGGCCTGCGAGCCACCGTGAGGTTCACGCAGGTGTTACAGCCGATGCACGGCAGGATCTCCTCGGTCCGGCCTTCCCCCAGCTTCCGCACGTAGTCCGGGTCCGCGTGGAAGGCCCGGGCGAGAGTCACGTAAGCGAACCCCTCCCTTCCCATGACCCGGTCGGCAAACACCGGGTCGTTCATGCGCTGTGCCACGCTGACCGGTACCCGGTCACCGACGGCCCGGCGGATCAGGGCCGCCTCTGCGACGAAGCCGCCCTTGGGCGTGTCGGGTCCCTGGAAGATCTTGGACATCGATTCGTACGTGCCGCCTGCGACGTCGATCAGATCGATCCCGGCGTCGGTCAGCATGACCGCGAAGCGGGTCGCCTCTTCCGCTTGCAGACCCCCGTCAACGTACTCCACAGCCGATATCCGGTACCCGATCGGGTAGTCGGGGCCTACGACCTCTCTGACGGACGCCAACACCTCCAGCGGGAAGCGGGCCCGGCTTGCCAACGAACCCCCGTAGCCGTCGGTCCGCCGGTTGGACTGCGGGGATAGAAACTGACCGAGCAGGTAACCATGGGCTCCGTGCAGGTGGATCATGTCGACCCCTGCCTCCAAGCATCTGCGGGCAGCGCGGGCGAAGTCGCCGATCACCCGGTGGATATCGGCCTCGTTCATCGCCCGCGGAACAGTTCCAGGATCCATGAACGTAGAAGGAATCGCCGACGGAGCGACGGGGGTCCGGTGGTGGGCGGTGATCGACGCCTGGCGACCCCCGTGGTGCAGTTCCATTGCCAGCTTGGCGCCGTGACGGTGTATCTCGGCTGACATCCGCTCGAGGGCCGGAAGGACGTGATCTCCGTGGCATCCGACCTGGAAGGGATTGCCCCGACCCTCCGGAGACACATAGGTCGATTCCAGCTGGATGAGCGCCGCGCCGCCCGACGCCCGGCGGCGAGCGTAGGCGATGTATCGCTCGTTCAGGCTCCCGTCGAGGTTGGCCAGCGACTTCTCCATCGGGCCGACGATGAGCCGGTTGCGCATGTACATCGTGTTGATGCGACCGGGGCGTAACAGGTTCTCGAAGGCCATGAACAGTCAACCTACTGTGCGACTATTCGACAGACAGCCGCTGTGCAATCACGTTGTCAACCGTCGTAGCTGCGAATTGAGACAGCCCCTTAAATCGGAATCTCCCAAAAAACCGCATCACACCTAATTCCTTTACAAGCTTCGCAACGAACTCATCTGCGAACGAAGCACTGAGCACCTCAACACCTTCGAAGTCTATTATGACAGCTTCATCCGGATGAAGCTGCGCGAGATTACTTAGTTTGAGACGAAGTCTCTCGCCAGTTGACCGATTTCCGAAGTTGGAAGCTTCTTCCTTTATCACAAAGAGTATCCCACTTCCTGTTACGTATCGGCTCTCAAAACTAGTCGTCGGTACGTAACCCCATAACGCCCGGGATAGATCGATAGGCTTATGTGTAGGCAGTGTCACAGTCACAAGCGTCCCGGGATGATTGTGAGCCGTGGATGCGTAACGATTATCCTCTAGCCAACGCAGTTGGCCACGACCAGAGTGTAGATTCATCCACCCGCTAGCGGCAGATGCTATCCGTAGGGTTCCACTGAGACCATTACCCTGGCCAATATCACGATTTCGTGTAGTGCCCCTCTTCACTGCCAGTTCTACAGCCTCTAGATCAGAATTAAGGTCTGGGAAGTACTCGGATAGAGAGGCCCGTATCCCTCTACCATTATCTACAACAACGAATTCTACCTGTTGCTTTTCTGGCAGGCTTGTCATCTGTAGCCATGCTGGTTCTGATAAGCCGGAATGTAGGAGAACGTTATCTGACATCTCATAAAACGACCACTCAAATGCAGTAAGTACTCCTTCCGAGAAAGCCTGTGTTCTTGCAACAATATCAAGTGCTCGATTTAAGAAACTGTGGATCTCGTCAGCTTCTGTGTATGGAGTAAGTGGAACATAAGTGGAACCTTGGCTAGGGACATGTCCAGTACCGACGATACCGTCGAGCCAACCAGCTAACTTCCAATAGTCAACTAACTCCTCCTTTCGTGGCTTGACAATATCAACGTGGTATCCCGACTTGACTAGGTGACTGACAGTCGCTACGAAGGGAGCCATGCCATCCGGCATGCAGAACTCGACCGAATAGAAGTTGGCTTCCATCTCATTCTCACCACGGTCTATCGCCTGCTCAACGTGACGTAGAAAGTAGAGGTAGTCTTTGTATACAAAGCGTGGACCCCGAAACGGGATGATGTACACCATCCGGTAACTATATCAGCATTCCCAGCGGACTTGGTAGACTCGTACGCTCTACTATGTCGAAGCCAAGACCGTCGCTACCATTGCCTCGGCAAACTCCAGATCGTTGATGTGATAGTCCAGCCTAGTCAGGGACAACGGCGACTCGATGGCTAGCCGTGATTGCACGCCATCCACGAATGCCTCTACGGCTTCAGGGTCATGGAATGGACCTCCTGCGATGTCTAGTTCCGAGACGCCGTGCATGGGCACAAGTACCGATGCGACGGCTCTAGGGGTTCCGATGCGTTCCGCAACGGTCTGGCCGAGGGTGTAGTTCTCCTCTGGGGTGGTACGGATCAGGGTCACCAGATCGTTATGGGCCTGGTAGGTTCGGGCCCGGAACTCATCCGGGAGACTCGCCGGGGGACCCAGGCAAATCATGTCGATCGCTCCTGGCGCCACGACCTGGGGAACGCCGGCGTTCGAAGCTGCTGTCAGGCGATCCGGTCCCGCGGGCCACAGACCGCCGAACAGTTCGTCGGTCACCTCGCTGATAGTGACGTCGATCGCCGATGCCACCAGGCCTTGGCGGATGAACGACTCGAACGACCGTCCGCCGGTTCCGTTGGCATGGAACACCAGCGACTCACGGCCATATGAGGAGAGCAGGCGCCTGCAGTGGGACACGCAGGTGTTGGTCACGCCATACATGGTCAGGCCGACCGAGTTCTCCGGGTTGCGCCTCTGCTGGAGCGGGCCTGACTCCAGCAGGGCCACCGCGACTCGGGCGAGCCGGGCCATCATATTCCGCAGGATGCTGTTGTCGCCTTCGATGTCGAGTATCGGGTAAAGCATCGTGACGTCGCTTCCGCCGACCAGGGTGCGGGTCTCGCCCGCTACCGATGTCGCCATCAGGATCTTGGGGATCCCGATGGGCAGGACCGGAACCAGGCGGGCGAACACCGCGGCCGCGTTGGAGCCTCCCATACAGACGAGAGCTCCTACTTCACCCTGCTGTTCGAGCCGGTCGAGGATCCGGGAGGCTCCCC
>JGIcombinedJ30088_10005757_pt1 | contig 10575 bp, 7 predicted proteins | sample PinacodermPK_FD_30088 | JGI IMG/M metagenome (IMG submission 30088) | reverse complement strand
TGGAGCAAGACGCAGATCGGGAACCGGATCGTGACCAACGTCACCTATGACCTCGGCAAGACTCGGATGCACGATTTCTGGATGCAGTTCGACGTGGGCGGCGGGCTTCAGATTCGGGCGGGACGCAGTTCCCTCGCGTGGTTCGGTGAGTTCACCGAGTCGTCTCACTCCCGCCAGACGATCCAGGCGGCGGTCGGCGCCAGGCTCACCCGGTCCCGCGAGACGGGCATCTTCTTGTTCCTCGATCGGGGGGCTTACAACGCACGGCTGCACGTCGTCCAGGGCAGCGGCTACGAGGCCGAGGACAACTCCTGGAAGGACGTGCTGGGGAGCGTCGGCCGCACCTTCGACCTCGGTGGGGCGTCCATACTGCTCGACGCCGGTCACTACGAGGGGCGGGACGGTCCCGACGACGCGCTGACCCCGCGGCGGCAGACGGGCTTCTACCTGGAAGGCGAAACGGACGGCAACCGCGATTTTCGGGGCGCGGCCTTCCGCCGGGAGCAATTCGGGAGGGAACACTTCGGCGGGTTCGCCCGGTTCCGCCACCGTTTCCCCCAGGGCATCTGGGCGATGGGGGAGTTCGGCNCCGAAACGAACCACGGTCCGGTGGAGGCCCCTGGCCACTCCAGCTACATCGTCATCGGGACGCGTTACGAACTCCCGTGGAACATGACGCACCTGTCCGCCGACTACCGCTACCGCTTCGGTGCGGTGGCCGACCACGAGCTGCTGCTTTTGTTCCAGTGGCTCTTCGACTTCCAAACCCCCCGCCGTAACTGAGGCGCGCGGGCTTCGGGCCCGCACCGTCGTCAGCAGGAAAACCAGACGGGCGCACCACCGATCCGGGCGCGGTGACCCGTGCGGCCGCGCCCACGCGGGACGCCGGCATTCACAGTCGGTTCAACGCCGGTTCATTCCCCGTTTCCGGATGTTGCGGTGAATTTCTTGCGGGCTTCAAGCGGGGGTAACAAGGGGTTCCGACAATCCCCCTCGATGTCCGAGCCCCATTCCTGTACCCGAGACGGCGTTCGCAGGCCTGTCTCCCTGAAGCGTTCCTTTTCGAGCGGCCGGCGCCGGTCGCACCTCCAACCGGCACTCCTGAGTCTGCTGCTCGGGATGCTGCTCGTCTCCGGCGCCGCCGCCCAGGAAGACGCCGGCCGGGTGGCCGGATTGGTGCGCGACAGCTTCAACGCCATGACGCTCCCGGGCGCCCCGGTCACGGTGGTGGCCACGAACGAGGTGGTCTATTCGGAGCTTGACGGCGCGTTCTCGCTGTCCCTCCCGGCCGGCGCCCACGAGATCCGGGTCAGCTTCTCCGGGTATGAGGAGGTCATCGTTCCCGTCGAAGTTCAGGCCGGAGCTACCACCCGCGTCGAAGTCGCGCTCACCATGGAGCGCTTCGCGGAAGAGGTGGTGGTAACCGGAGAGGCGATCGAGCCCGAGCTCTTCACCGCCGAAGCCCAACTCGTNGAGCGCCGGANGNCAGCGGCCATCACCGACAACCTGGCCTCCGAGGAAATGAAGGAGAACGCGGACTCGAACGCAGCGTCCGCGATGAAGCGGCTCACGGGGCTCACCGTGGTGGACAACCAGTACGTATTCGTCCGCGGCCTGGGCGAGCGTTACTCCAACACGACGCTGAACGGCGCGGTGCTTCCCACCACCGAGCCCGACAAGCGGGTGGTCCCGCTGGATCTCTTCCCGACCGGGCTGATCGAGAGCGTCTCGGTGGTGAAGTCGTACCTCCCCGACAAGCCCGCCGACTTCTCGGGCGGGTTGGTCGAAATCGATCCTCTCTCGTTCCCGGCGGAGCCGGTGATGAACTTCTCCATGTCGCAGGGTTACAACACCCGGACGACGTTCGGGGACGGCCTGATCTATCCCGGCGGCGGACGGGACTGGCTGGGGTTCGACGACGGCACCCGGAGCCTTCCCGCCGCGATCCCGGATTCCAAGGTGGTCCGGACCAGCCGCTTCACGAGCGCCGGGTTCACTCCGGCCGAACTCGAGACCATGGGCGAGTCCTTTGCGAACGTCTGGACTCCGGAAACCGGACAGGTCGGCCAGAGCCAGTCCTACAGCCTTGTCGCCGGCAACAGTTGGGACCGGCTGGGGGCGATCTTCAGCGCGACCTGGTCGCAGGACCATCAGAACCAGAGCGAGGATCGGACGTTCTTCGCGGTTTCCCAGGGCGACCTGGAGGTCCAGAACGACTACGACTTCGACGTCACCACCTCGAAGACCTCGACCGGCCTGGTGGGGAACCTGGCCTACCGGTTCACGGGGAATCACCGGGTCGCCCTCGAGAACTTCTACACCCACAGTTCGAAGAACGAAGCCCGGATCTTTCAGGGCTACAACAACGACGTCGGCGAAGAGATCCGGAACACCCGGCTCTTCTGGGTAGAGGAGAGCATCTTTTCCTCGCGGCTATCGGGGGAGCACCTGTTCGCTTCCCTGGCTTCCAGCAAGCTGGAGTGGAATGCGAACTTCTCGCGGGCGACGCGGGACGAACCGGATCTCCGGGAGACGCTCTACGAGTACAGCCCGTCCGTGAGCGCGTTCGTCCTCGCCGACGAGTCGCAGAGCGGGTTCCGGATGTTCAACGAACTCGACGACGAGGTCGTTGACCTGGGGGTCGACTGGAGTTCGTTCTTCACCCAGTGGAGCGACCTGCCGGCGATGATCAAGATCGGCCCGCAGATCACCCTCCGGGAGCGGGACTTCAATTCCCGCCGCTTCCGGATGACGCCGCGGGGGAGGCCGGCGAACCTCACGCTGGCGCCGGAGCAGATCTTCACCCCCGAGAACATCGGTACGTCTTATGAGTTGAAAGAAGAGACGCGCCCGACCGACACCTACACGGCGGAGCAGACGATCTCGGCGCTCTACGGACTGCTGGATCTGCCGATGAGCCGCAATCTCCGGTTCATCGGAGGCGCGCGGGTGGAACGGTCCGAACAGTTGGTGGACACCTTCGATCCCTTCTCGACGGCGGGCGAGACCATCAGGGCGGCGCTCAACAACACGGATGTGCTTCCCGGCTTCAACATGGTGTACGCCCTTTCGGAGCGTACGAACCTGCGAGGCGGCTACAGCCACACGGTGAACCGTCCCGAGTTCCGGGAACTGGCGCCCTTCGAGTTCACCGACGTGGTCGGTGGCCGCGCGGTGGTCGGCAACCCGAACCTCGAACGCGCGCTCATCAAGAACGTGGACCTGCGGATCGAGACCTTCCCGGGCGCCGGCGAGGTGCTCGCCATCAGCGGCTTCTACAAGGACTTCACGAATCCCATCGAACGGATCGTGCAGCCCACCGCGCAGCTCAGGACCTCGTTCGCCAACGCCCGCGGCGCCCGCAACACCGGAGTCGAAGTCGAAAGCCGGCGCCGGTTCGGCCGGTTCATGGGCTCCGCGAACTACACCTTCGTCAACTCCGCGATCGAACTGGACCAGGTGGCCGGTCAGGTCCAGACGAGCCTCGACCGGCCGCTCGCGGGGCAGTCGGCCCACGTCTTCAACCTCAGCGTGGACATGGACATCCCCGAGATCGCGGGCAGTTTCCGGGTCCTCTACAACTACTTCGGCGACCGGATCGTGGACGTGGGATCGCTGGGGATGCCGGACATCTACGAGTCCGGCCGCGGTGTGCTCGACGCCGTCTTCCAGAAGCGATTCGCGGCCTGGAACCTGCGTGCGGCCTTCGACAACATCCTCGACTCGGAGCACGAATTCACCCAGGGAGGCCGGGTCCAACGGGTCTTCAGCCTGGGCCGTTCGTTCTCGCTGAGCGTTTCCTACGCGGTCTACTGACCGCGCCCAGTCAGAAAAGTCCGGGTCCGGTTCAGCAGGCCAGTTCAGCAGAAACGACACCGCCGGAACCCGGGCCCTCACGCGCAAGCAAATCTGGAAGGAGGCTTCCCTCATGCGCACACAACTCACCGTTCTTGCCGTCCTCCTGGCAGCGTCCCTGCTCGGTCTCGCTGCCTGCGACGATGGAGGATCCAGCACCGCGCCGACGCCCGCCCCGGCGCCCGCTCCGGCGCCGTCGCCTGATCCAGCGGAACCGCCGGCCACCATGGAGGTGGAAGGCGAGATCACCGAGGACACCACCTGGGTGGCCGCTACCGAGGTCATCCTCAAGGGCGCGGTCTTCGTGCACGAGGGCGTCACGCTGACGATCGAGGCCGGCACCCGGATCTACGGCGACAGCGCCACGAACGGCACGCTCGTCGTGGAGCGCGGCGGCACGCTGATGGCCATGGGTACCGCGGATGCGCCGATCGTCATGACGAGCGACCAGGCAGAAGGAGAGCGCGCCCGCGGCGACTGGGGAGGGCTCATCATCAACGGGAACGCCCCGCTGAACATTCCCGGCGGCGAGGGTGAGGGAGAGGGAGACACCGGCGCCTACGGCGGCGACAATCCCGCCGACAGCAGCGGCGGCCTCAACTACGTGCGCGTCGAGTTCGCGGGCACCGAGTTCAGCCCCGACAATGAACTGAACGGCATCGCCTTCCAGGGCGTCGGCAACGGCACGGAAGTGGACTACGTCCAGGTGCACTTCAACAAGGACGACGGCGTCGAGTTCTTCGGCGGCACCGTGGATGCGAAGCACGTCATCTGCACCGGCATCGCCGACGACAGCTTCGACTGGACCGACGGCTGGACCGGCCGCGGCCAGTTCTGGATCGCCCAGCAACGCGGTGACGACGCCGACCAGGGGATCGAAGCCGACAACAACGGCGAGAACAACGACCTCACGCCGCGCTCCAGCCCGACGCTCTACAACCTCACTCTGATCGGCGACCCGGACACGGACCAGGGGGACGAGAGCGACATCGGCATCCTGCTCCGGGAGGGGACCTCGGCCGAGATCGCNAACTCCATCGTGATCGGCTTCAAGGAGACCGGACTGGACATCGACAACGCCGCCACCTACGCCCTGGCCCGGGACGGAACGCTGGTCGTGAAGAACTCGATCTTCTACAACAACCTCGAGGGCAGCTTCGACGACGACGCCGGGGAGGACCCGGCGCCCGCCTTCTCCACCCGGGACTTCGCGGCCGCCTCCACCCTTCTCGTCGAGGTGGACCCGATGCTGGCGGATCCCTACAACCACGAAGCGCTCGACTGCCGCCCCCTGGCCGGTTCCCCGGCGCTCATCGGCGCCGGTGTGGCCGTTCCGCCGGCGGACGGGTTCTTCGATCCGGTCACCTACGCGGGCGCCTGCGGCCCCGACGACGATTGGTTCCTGGGCTGGACCACCTTCGCCCAGAACTGACCCCTGCGCGCAATGAACACCGGGCCGCGCCGCTTTCGGTGCGGCCCCACGTTCCCACGAGCAGCGGCCGTCCTGGCGGCGGCCGCCCTCCTCGTTTCCGGCTGTGGACCGAGCGATGCGCCGGCGCCGGCGGAGCTTGCCGGCGCGCCGGAAGCGCTTCCCGCCACCAGAGACCTCGTAACCCCGCCGGTCGGTGGCATCCTCTTCGATGCACCGGAAGAAGCGGCGCGTCAGGCGCTGGAACTCGTAGCCGAGGGTGACGCCGAGGGCCTGTCGCAGCTCGCCCTCCAGGAGGCCGACTTCCGCGAAGCCGTCTATCCCCGGCTGCCGGCCGCCCGTCCGGAACGGAACACCTCGGCCGAATTCCTGTGGGAAATGCTCCATCAGCGCAGCCGCAGTTCGCTGGCCTACACCCTCGACCGCTATAGCGGACGGCGCTACGAGTTGATTGCCGTGGATTTCATGGGCGAAACCACCGACTACGGCCCGTTCCAGGTCCACCGGGATACGGTGCTCACCGTTAGCACTCCGGACGGCGAGCGCGCCGCGCTGCGGCTTTTCGGGTCCATGCTCGAGCAGGGCGGCCGCTACCAGATCTTCAGCTTCGTTACGGACTGAAGGGCCAGGCCCGCTACGGGTCCCGGACCCTCAGGTCGAGCCCGATCGCGGCGAGTTCCTCCGCCTCCTGGGCGATACCGGCCCGCGTCAGCGGGTGACGGTCGAGCCAGCCGGGCGGAAAAGCGAGTTCAAGCCGCCCGTCCTGGGCCGCGGCCTCGATGAGCGGCAGGGGTTCGCGGCTCCGCCGGCGGCAGAGGAGAACCGCGATCCGCAGGATGGCCGCCAGTCGCCCCGTGGTCACCGCATCGGCTGCCGTCATTTCGTCGAAACGCCCGTAGCGGAGCTTCTGGCGGTGGGTCTCGATCAGCGCCGCCAGCAGTTCCTGGTCGTCCCGCGAGAACCCGGGCATCTCCGAGTTTCTGACGATGTAGGCGCCGTGGCGGTGGTAACCGCTGAACGAGACCGAGAGCCCTACCTCGTGGAGATCCGCGGCCCAGCGGAGGAAGCGCTCGTGTGACTCGTGCTCGAGCCCCCATGACTCCCGGAGTTGCCGGAGGCCGACGAGCGCGGTGGACTTCACCCGCTCCGCCTGTTCCTGGTCCACCCGGTACTGGGTCATGAGATTGCGGATCGTGGCTTCCCGGACGTCCTGCCGCCGCCGCCGGCCGATCAGGTCGAAGAGGACACCCTCGCGGAGCGCCCCGTCGGCGGGTTCGATCCTGGCGATGTCCAGGGCCTTCATGGCCGCGCGGAGGATGGCCACCCCTCCCGGGAAATCCCAGGTGCGGTCGGCCGGAAAGCCGGGGATGGCGTCCGGTCCCTGGGNGAGGGCTTCGACGTGGGCNGCGCGGATCATCCGGTTCCGGAGGCCCTTGAGTCCCGCGCGCGTGAGGCCGCCGTTCGTCCGCAGGAGTTCCGCGGCGGCCAGCACGGTTCCCGAGGAACCGAAAACGCTCGACCAGCCGAGTCCCAGGAATCCCTCCTCCACGGTTTCGAGTTCGCGCCGCACCTCGGTTTCCGCGGCCGCGAATGCCTGCTTCGTGATGACGCCGCCCGGAAAGAAGCGGCGGGTATAGGAAACGCACCCCATGTAGAGGCTCGCGGCCCGCAGCGCCTCGTGTCCCTGTCCGATCACGAGTTCGGTACTTCCGCCGCCGATGTCCACGACCAGGCGCCGGCCGTTCTCGTCGGGAAGCAGGTGGCTGACCCCGAAGTAGATGAGCCGGGCCTCTTCCGCACCGGAGATGACCTCGACGCGGTGTCCGAGTGCTTCCGCCGCCTTGCCAAGGAGCGCCTTGCGGTTCTTCACCTGGCGGAACGCGTTCGTCCCGACGGCGCGCGCCTGGCCCGGGGGAATGTCCCGGATGCGTTCCCCGATGCGGGCCAGCGCGGCCTCCGCCCGCCGCCAGGTCGCGGGTTCGATGGCCTTGTCCCGGATCCCGGCGGCGAGGCGCACCGGCTCCTTCACCCGGTCCACCACCTCGGTGTTCTCGCCGTGGACCCGGGCCACGGTGACGTGGAAGCTGCGGGAACCGAGGTCCACGGCGGCGAAGAGGCCGATCGGGAGATTTCGTNTGGCGGTCATGCCAGGGGCCGGTGGCAGTCCCGGTCCAGGCCGTTCGGCCGGTCAGCCCGCCGACGCGCGCCGCTTCCCCTGTTCATGGCGTCAAACATCCTTTCCGGGAGTTGAAGGGCCGGTTCCCGCATTAGCATCCCGGCCCTGTGGCAACCTGGGTCGTCGGCGATGTGCAGGGGTGTTTTAGCACGTTCCAGGCGCTCCTGGACCGCCTGGAATTCCGGCCCGGACGGGACCGGATCTGGTTCGTCGGCGACCTGGTGAACCGGGGACCCGATTCGCTCGGCATGCTGCGCTGGGCGTACCGGCACCGGGACTCGCTGGTGTGCGTGCTCGGAAACCACGACCTGCACCTGCTGGCCCAGCGTGAAGGCGTAATCCCCGCACGGCGTGGCGACACGCTCACTCCCGTGCTCGAAGCTCCGGACGCGGACGAACTGTGCGACTGGGTGGCGGAACTCCCCTTCGTCCACGTGGAGGGTGGCTATCTCCTCGTCCACGCCGGCGTTAAGCCCGGGTGGGGCCTTCCGCAGATCGAGTCCGGGGGAAAGGCCGCCAGCCGGGCGCTGGCGCAGGACCGCGCCGGCTTTCTCCGGGAGCTCTATTCGCTCCGCGGGGACCGTCGCGGGGACACCAGCCAACGATCCGCGAACGGTTTCAGCGAGGCGGTGACGGCGGCGTCCATCCTGACCCGCATCCGTATCGTGGACGCGGCAGGGCAGCCGGCGTTCGACTTCGACGGCGTTCCCGAAGCCATTCCGCCGGGCCACCGCCCGTGGTTCGAACGCCTATCCCTCCCGGACGATTTGACCGTGCTCTTTGGCCACTGGGCGGCCCTCGGCCTCATGGTGTCCGAGCGGGCGGTCTGCCTCGACTCGGGCTGCGTCTGGAACGCCTCGCTCACGGCGCTCCGTCTCGAAGACGGCGAGCTCAGGATCCAGCCGGCGGCCGCCGGGGATGGGCAGCCGTTGTAACATTTTCGTCACATTCGCCGGCGGGGCGGAGCCGGAGAACCCGCTCGGGAAACCGCAGGTCGGTCCGCCAGCGGAACCCGTCCANGCGGTCCTCGAGTTCCAGGTCGAGGCGCTTCCGGCCGACGTAGATGCTCGCGGGGGTGATCACGATCCTGGCGCGGAACCGCTCCGGATCGCCGCTCGCGCTCCGGGTTCCGTCAATCCAGCCTTCCACGGTGAGCCGTTCCCATTCCGGGGTCGCTCCGGGCCGGGAATCGTAGAAAGTGAACTGGCTGACCAGTCTTCCCGGCGCTACCGCGCGCACCGCCCCCTCGTCCATCCGGATCACCACGTCCCTGAGACAGGACGCCACTTCGAACCGCACCGGCACGTAGATGCTCCGGGGCAGGACTTCGGGTTCCTCGTCCGCCGCCCCGGGCGAGGCGAGCGCGCTGACCGCGAGCGCCCACACCGCCACCGGCCGTCCACGGTGACGGAGCGAACGCTCCCTGATCGCCTGTCTCCGTTGCATGTGAACATTGTATTACTAAATTGTTACGTTTGCAACACGGAACGCTGGGCACACCCGGCCCNGCGCCATGAGGGCGCCGGATCGCCCTCAGCGCTTCTTCTTGACGGTGGTGGTGAAGGCGCCTTCGCCGTACTGGAGCCGGAGCGGCTCCCGGGTCTCGATGTTGTAGCGGTCNCCCGGCATCAGGAAGTANAAGCCTCCGCCGTTCGGCAGCACCCGCGTGTTGTCGTAGATGGCGACGTAACCCTGTCCGATNACCTCGAAGCCGTTCCCCCGGACCACGATGGCGGTGTCCTCGTCGATGCCGATCCCGAGCAGTTCCGGNCGGGCCTCCAGGATTTCGAGGAGGTCGAAATGGCGNTTCCGCACCAGCAGGTGCTGGTCGATCGCCGTTCCCCGGAAGAACGCGAACCCCTCCTCGTGGTCGCCCATCATGATGGTGTTGCCGCTGGTGTCGCCGCGCGCGAGGTATTCGCCCTGGATCGTGGCTCCGGCCGAGGAGCCCCCGATCACGCCGCCGCGGGCGAGCAGGGCGTGCAGTTCGCGCTCGGTGCGGGTGTCGGCGTAGGCATCCACCAGCCGCCACTGCCGCCCGCCCGGAAACCACACGCCGCGCGCCGTGGTGATCGGCGCCGCGAACTCTTCGCTCTCCGCNTCCTCCCGGTCCCANGTGTGGATGACGGTGATGTTCTTCACGCCGAGTCGCCGGAAGCGCCGGGCGCCCGCNTACCACTCGTCGTAGTCGTCCCCGCCNCCNGCGGTNGGNATGATCACGATGGGGGCGTCGGGTCCTCCCGCNAGGCTGATGAAACGCTCGAGGATCGCCTCGTCGCGGAGCGCCCCGCCGACGATGACCAGNGAACCGTTTTCGGGGCCCTGCTGGGCGAACGCCGCGCCGGGAAGCAGGAACGTGAGGCCGAGGCCGAGCAGAAGCGACTTCGAGATCGGGGAGCGCATGCCGTGATCCTCCATGGGAAACGTGTGNGCGGGCCATTATCCGGCCTNCGCGCGNNGGCGGCGGGAAAGGTCGGGTTTCCTACACTCCCGGGATGCAAGACGTGGTGGTCGGCACCGCCGGGCACATCGACCACGGAAAGAGTTCGCTGGTGCTGGCGCTGACCGGCACCGACCCCGATCGGCTGAAGGAGGAAAAGGCCCGCGGCATCACCGTGGACCTTGGTTTCGCCCATCTGGAGCACGAGGGCGTGAACTACGGCTTCGTGGACGTTCCCGGGCACGAGCGGTTCGTGCGGAACATGCTGGCCGGCGCTTCCGGGTTCGATGTGGTGCTGCTGGTCGTGGCGGCGGACGAATCGGTGATGCCCCAGACCCGCGAGCACATCGAGATCTGCCGCCTGCTCGGCGTCCGGTCCGCGGTGGTGGCGCTCACCCGGATCGACCTCGTGGAGGATCCGGAGTTCATCGAGATCGCCGCCCTTGAAGTGCGCGAGCTGCTTCAGGGGTCGGCGATGGCGAAAGCGCCGGTGGTGCCGGTTTCCTCGAAGACGGGGGCGGGGCTCGACGAACTCCTCCGCGCGCTCGCCTCGGCGGCGTCCGCGGCCGGCGCCCGCGACGGTTCGGGCCCTTTCCGGCTGCCGGTGGATCGCGCCTTCACCATGCGCGGGTTCGGCTCCGTGGTCACCGGAACCCTGGTATCGGGCAGCGTTGC
>JGIcombinedJ30088_10005754_pt1 | contig 10577 bp, 8 predicted proteins | sample PinacodermPK_FD_30088 | JGI IMG/M metagenome (IMG submission 30088) | reverse complement strand
GACGCTTGGGCAAACACGGGCTCCGGTCCGCTCTCGAACCAGGCGCCGCCGGGGCCGTATGAAGAGGAGCGGCCTTCCGTGTCGATCCTGATCTCCCCTTCCCGGAGGCACCTGATTCCGGGGCCCTGGTGCGTGTGGAGAAGAGCCGTGCCGCCGGGCGGGAACGCAACGCTGTCCAGCCGGATCAGCAGCTCGTCGGCAATCGCGGCCGGATCGATCCCGCCGGCAAGGCGGAGGGCCGTCCGATGGCCGTATGCGCACGGTCCCTCATTTGCGGACACGACCTCCCATCGCCAGACGGTGGCGCCGTCGCCGCCGGCGGACAGCCGGACCGCATCGGTCGAAACCACCCCTTCATCCAACGAAAGATCTTCGCCATTCACCGAGACGCTGCCGGCCGAAACGTAGATCGCCCGCGGCGCGGGATCGTCGAACGGCACCTCCTCGCCACCGAAAAGAGCATCTTCGAACAGCTGCAATTCGTAAGGCATGCCCATCGCCTCACTCCTCCAGCTTTCTGAGCGCGATGGGGTCGAAGGGGGCGGTGAAACGTCCGGTGGGACGGATGAAGTCGTAGGGCTCGCGCTTGAGCCAGCGGCCGCGCCCCGCCTCGGCCGTTACCTCGCCATCGTTCCAGATCACCTCGCCGCGCGAGAGCGTCATCACGGGCCAGCCGGTCACCGACATGCCTTCATAGGGCGTGTAGTCGGTCAGCGTGTGCAGGTCTTCGCTTCGGATCGTGACTTCACGCTCTGGGTCCCAGATCGCGATGTCGGCATCGGACCCGACGGCGAGCGTTCCCTTCTTCGGATAGAGGCCGAACAGCCGGGCCGGATTGGCGGACGTCAACGCCACGAACTCGCAGGGCCCGATCCTGCCCGCGGCGACACCTTCGGAAAACACGAGCGGCAGGCGCGTTTCCAGCCCGGGCACGCCGTTCGGGATTTCGCTGAAGCGCGCATTGGCGCCGTGCAGCGCCTTGCCCCTCGGGTCGTCGAAGCTGTAGGGCGCGTGGTCGGAACTCACAATGCCGAGCGTGCCGTCGGTGAGCGCCCGCCAGATCGCTTCGTGGTCCTCTTCCGTGCGCGGCGCGGGCGAGCAGATGAACTTCGCGCCNTCGAAGCCGTCGCGGTCCATGTCCTCGGCAGTCAGGGTCAGATATTGCGGGCAGGTCTCGCCGAACACCTTGATGCCCCGCGCCTGCGCCCGGCGGATTTCCTCGGCGGCTTCCTCGCAGGTGACATGGAAGACCTGGATCGGCAGGTCCAGCATTTCGGCGAGCGCGATCACCCGATGCACCGCCTCGCGCTCGACGACCGGCGGCTTCGACCAGGCATGGTAGCGCGGCGAGGTCAGCCCGGCCTCCAGCAGCCGGTCTGTCATCCACATGATAGCGTCGTGGTTCTCCGCATGGACGCACACAAACGCCCCGTGCTGCTTCGCGCAGGCGAACACCTTGAGCAGTTGCGCGTCGTCCATCCTGTTGGACGGATAGGTCATGAAGACCTTGATCGACCGGTGGCCTTCGGCGATCAGCTCCGGCAACTCCTCCTCGATCACCGTGTCGGAGGGGTCGTTCACGATGATGTGGAAGCAGTAGTCGATGACCGATTTGCGCGCGAGCGCAGCATAGCCGTCCATCGCTTCCCTCACGCCCCGACCCCTGACCTGCGGCGAAAAGCTGATGGTGGTGGTGGTGCCGCCACAGGCGGCCGAGATCGAGCCACTGGTGAAGGTGTCGGCATTGGTGCCGCCGGTGGAGCCGGGCTGCTCGATATGGCAATGGCTGTCCACGCCGCCCGGCATCACCAGGCGGCCGCCGGCGTCGATCTCATGCGCGCCCTTGTCGAGCTTCTCNCCGAGCGCCGCGATGCGCCCGCCNNCAATGCCGATATCTGCCCGGACCATATCGGATGCCGTAACGACCGTGCCGCCGCGAATGACCGTGTCATATGCCGCCATTTGCCGTCCCTCTCCCTTCAGCTTGCGCCCAGAATAACCGAACGCGCGCGCAACGATTCCCCTGAATCCACGAAAAGCGTCTCGCCCGTGACCGAGGGCGTGTCGATCAGGTAGCGAAGCGCGGCAGCAACCTCATCCGGTCGGGCCGTGCGCCGGAGCGGCAGCCTGGCGCCCAGGGTCTCCAGCCGTCCNGGCTTCATGCCGGCGCTCTCATAAACGATGCCCGGCGCAATGGCCGCAATCCGCAGCCGGGGCGCCAGNTCCGCCGCCAGCGCTCGCACNGCGCCCTCCAGCGCAACCTTGCTGAGCGTGTAGGAGAGATAGCCCGCCCCCGGATGGCGAATNTTCTGGTCCACGATATTGACCGCAAGCCCCGTGCCGTCCGGCCCGAGCGAGGCAGCGAACGCCTGGATTGCAAACAACGGCGCGCGCAGATTGGTGGCCATGTGTGCGTCGAAGGAGGCGGAGTCGAGCGTCCCGATCCGGTCCGGCTCGAACCGCGCGGCGTTGTTCACCAGCACCGAGAGACCGCCGAGCCTCGCACGCGCCTCTTCGACGATCCGCGCCGGCACGCAGGGGTCGTCCAGATCGCCCCACAGCAGGACCGCGTCCAGATCGGCCGGCGGCTCGCTGCGCCGGGTATGGACGGCAACCCGGTGACCCTCCGCCAGCATCGCCCGCGCGAGCGCAAGGCCGAGGCGCCGTGCGCCGCCGGTAATGAGAATGCGTTCCGCCATGCCCCTGTCCCGGCCGGTCGAACCCGGCCCATCTTAACCGCATAGCGCCGCCCGCGCTCGGGGGCNCAAAAGCGTTGCGACCAACCGTCCCGCCGTCTTCTACCCGGCCCCGCAATGCTTTATATCGGCTTTCCTTTGGGCTGTGCCCAAACCGGCGTGAGAGGCTGCGGCTCTTTCCCAACGAAACCTGCGGAGGTGACATTCCTTGTCTGCGTTGCCACCCAAGCAGGGACTCTACGATCCGCGCAACGAGCATGACAGCTGCGGCGTCGGGTTCGTCGTCGATATCCNGAACCGCAAGTCGCACCGGATTATCCGGCAGGGCCTCGAAATCCTGCTCAACCTGGACCATAGAGGCGCGGTCGGGGCCGATCCGCTGGCCGGGGACGGCTCCGGCATCTAATTCAAAAGCCGGATGCGCTGTTCCGCGCCGTGGCTCCGGAGGCCGGCATAGACCTGCCGGACGAGCCGATTATGCGGCCGGCTCCGTCTTCCTGCCCCGGGCCGAAGCGCCGCGCGCCGTCTATGAGGCGCTGGTCGAGCGCATCGTGCACGAGGAAGGCCAGCATGTCGCCGGCTGGCGGACCGTCCCGGTGGCGAGCGAAATTCTGGGCCCGACCGCCGCCGGCACGGAGCCCGTCGTGCGCCAGATCTTCGTCGCGCGGGGCAGCGGAACCGATCGGGGGGATGCGTTCGAGCGCAAGCTGTTCGTCATCCGCAAGCGGATCGAGAACGAGGCTGCAAACGAAGGCACGCCCGACCTCGATGACTTTTACATCCCCTCGCTCTCCTGCCGCACCATCGTTTACAAGGGCATGCTGCTCGCACCGCAATTGAGCGATTACTATCTCGACCTCAAGGACGAGCGGATCGCGTCGGCGCTGGCGCTGGTGCATCAGCGTTTCTCGACCAACACGTTCCCGTCCTGGCGGCTGGCGCACCCCTATCGGATGATCTGCCACAATGGCGAGATCAACACCGTGCGCGGCAATTACAATTGGATGGCGGCGCGCCGGCATGCCACCAGTTCGAAGCTGTTCGGCGACGATCTGGAGAAGCTCTGGCCGCTGATTCCGCCGGACCAGTCGGACACCGCCTGTTTCGACAATGCGCTGGAACTCCTTACGCGGGGCGGCTATTCGCTCGCGCATGCAATGATGCTGCTGATCCCCGAAGCGTGGTCCGGCAANCCGCTGATGGATGAAGAGCGCCGCGCCTTCTACGAGTATCACGCGGCGCTCATGGAGCCTTGGGACGGCCCGGCGGCAGTCGCATTCACCGACGGGCGGCAGATCGGCGCCACGCTCGACCGCAACGGTTTGCGCCCGGCTCGCTACCTGGTGACCACGGACGGCCTGGTGGTGATGGCGTCNGAAGTCGGCGTGCTCGACATTCCGCCGGAGCGCATCGCCCGGCAATGGCGGCTCCAGCCGGGCAAGATGTTCCTGATCGACCTTGAACAGCANCGCATCGTGGACGACGGCGAGCTCAAGGCGGAGCTGGCGCGCTCCCAGCCCTACGGCCAGTGGCTCGCCCGCACGCGCTNCCGGCTNNACGACCTNGAGGCGCCGCCGCCAGTGGCCAGCAACCGGCCGGCGGCGGGCGAGCTGCTCGACCGCCAGCAGGCNTTCGGATACACGAACGAGGATCTGGAGGTCTTCCTGCAGCCCATGGGCGAGGGCGGCGACGANCCNGTCGGGTCNATGGGCACGGACACACCGATCTCCGTGCTCTCNGAGCGCCCGAAGCTGCTTTACACCTATTTCAAGCAGTTGTTCGCGCAGGTCACCAACCCGCCTATAGACCCGATCCGCGAAGAACTGGTGATGTCGCTGGTCTCGCTGGTGGGGCCGCGCCCGAACCTGCTCGACCTGGACAGCGGCGGGACGCATCGCCGTCTCGAAGTCTCGCAACCGGTCCTGACCGATACCGACCTCAACAAGATCCGCCATGTGGGCGACCTGGTAGGCGGGGCGTTCCTGACCGAAACGCTGGACACCACCTGGGACGCCGCCGAAGGTGCGGAGGGCATGGGTCCGGCTCTGGAAAGGCTTTGCGGCGAGGCGAAGCGGGCCGTCGAACAGGGCTTCAATATCCTCATCCTGTCGGACCGCGCGGTCGGGCCGGACCGGATCGCGCTGCCGGCGCTGCTGGCCTGCTCGGCGGTCCATCACCGCCTGATCCTCGAAGGATCGCGGACCGGAGCCGGCCTTGTGCTGGAAACGGGCGAGGCGCGCGAAGTGCATCATTTCTGCGTGCTCGCGGGCTATGGCGCCGAGGCGATCAACCCCTATCTCGCCTTCGAGACGCTGGACGGACTCCACGAGGACGGCGCCTTCCCCGCCGGCTATACGCGCGAGAAGGTCCACAAGAATTATATCAAGGCCGTCAGCAAGGGCCTGCTGAAGGTGATGTCCAAGATGGGCATCTCGACCTACCAGTCCTATTGCGGCGCGCAGATCTTCGATGCGGTCGGGCTCGCGAGCGATTTCGTCGACCGCTATTTCACCGGCACCGCGACCACCGTGGAGGGCGCCTCGCTCGCCGAGGTGGCGGCCGAAACCGTCGCCCGGCACCGGGCCGCCTGGGGCGACGCGCCGATCTACCGCAACATGCTGGATGTCGGCGGCGAATACACCTACCGGCTGCGCGGCGAACGCCACCAGTGGGAGCCGGACTCGGTCGCCAAGCTCCAGCACGCCGCGCGCGCCGACAATGCCGCCAGCTATGAGGAATATGCGGCGATCCTGAACGAGCGGAGCAGCAGGCTGATGACGCTGCGCGGCCTGTTCGAGTTCCGGGAAGACGGCAATGGCGTACCGCTCGAGGAGGTCCAGCCTGCCGCGGAGATCGTGAAGCGTTTCGCGACCGGCGCCATGTCCTTCGGTTCGATCTCGCGCGAGGCGCACACCACGCTGGCCATCGCCATGAACCGCATCGGCGGCAAGTCGAACACCGGCGAAGGCGGCGAGGAGGCGGACCGCTTCGAGCCGATGGCGAACGGCGACAGCATGCGCTCGGCGATCAAGCAGGTGGCGTCGGGCCGGTTCGGCGTGACGGCGGAGTATCTCGCCAACTCCAACGATATCCAGATCAAGATGGCGCAGGGCGCCAAGCCCGGCGAGGGCGGACAGCTGCCCGGCCACAAGGTGGACCGCAACATCGCGCGCGTGCGGCACTCGACGCCAGGCGTCGGCCTGATCTCGCCGCCGCCGCACCACGACATCTATTCGATCGAGGACCTGGCCCAGCTCATCCACGACCTGAAGAATGTGAACCCGGCGGCGCGGATCAGCGTCAAGCTGGTCTCGGAAGTGGGCGTCGGCACGGTCGCCGCCGGCGTCTCCAAGGCCAAGGCCGACCATGTCACGATTTCGGGCTTCGAGGGCGGCACGGGCGCCTCGCCGGTCACCTCGCTCACCCATGCCGGCTCACCCTGGGAGATCGGCCTTTCCGAGACGCACCAGACCCTCGTGCTCAACAATCTGCGCACCCGCATCGCCGTGCAGGTGGACGGGGGCCTGCGCACCGGGCGCGACGTCGCCATCGGGGCGCTGCTCGGTGCGGATGAGTTCGGCTTCTCTACCGCGCCGCTGATCGCCATGGGCTGCATCATGATGCGCAAGTGCCATCTGAATACCTGCCCGGTCGGCATCGCCACGCAGGACGAGGAGCTCCGCCAGCGCTTCGCCGGCGCGCCGGAGGACGTCATCAACTTCTTCTTCTTCGTTGCCGAGGAAGTGCGGCAGATCATGGCGCGGCTGGGCTTCCGGCGCTTCGACGAGATGATCGGGCGTTCCGACAGGCTCGACATGCGCCGTGCGGAAGACCACTGGAAGGCGCATGGCGTGGACCTGAACCGGCTGCTGTTCAAGCCGAAAGTCGGGCCAGGCGTCGTGATCCATAACAGCGAGGGGCAGGACCACGGCCTCGACCGCGCGCTCGACAAGTGGCTGATCGAGGAGGCCGCGCCAGCGCTGGACGAAGGCCGGCCGGTGAATATCCGCACGCCCGTACGCAATGTGAACCGCTCCGTCGGCGCCATGCTGGCGGGCGAGGTCGCAAAGAGGCGCGGCCATGCCGCCCTGCCCGAGGACACCATCGTCATCGAGGCGAAGGGCGTCGGCGGGCAAAGCTTCGGCGCCTGGGCGACCCGCGGCATGGCGATTCACCTCGAGGGCGTCGCGAACGACTATGTCGGCAAGGGCCTGTCCGGCGGCCGGCTGGTCATCTACCCGCCTGCCGCGACACCTTATGCACCGAGCGAAAATATCGTCATCGGCAATACGGTGCTCTATGGAGCGATCGAAGGCGAGTGCTACTTCTCCGGCGTCGCCGGCGAGCGCTTCGCCGTCCGCAACTCAGGCGCCTGGGCGGTTGTCGAGGGCGTCGGCGACCATGGCTGCGAATACATGACCGGCGGCTGCGTCGCGGTTCTGGGCGGCACCGGGCGGAATTTCGCCGCCGGGATGAGCGGCGGCATCGCCTATGTTTACGACCCCGACGGCACCTTCGAGAAGCGGTGCAATCTGGCTGCAGCGGTGCTGGAGCCGGTCGCCGCCACCGGCCGGGACGCCGACGACCTGCACGACATGATGAACCACGACGAGGCGCGGCTTTACGGCATGGTCCGGCGCCACCGCCGCTATACCGGCAGCGTCGTGGCCGCCGCCATGCTCGAGGACTGGGACGCCGCCCGGGCACGGTTCGTCAAGGTCATGCCCGTGGACTACCGCCGCGCGCTTATCGAGATGGCGGCCGCCGCCCAGGGTGCCGAGGCACATGGGTAAGGTCACCGGGTTCCTGGAACACGGACGCAGCGAACGCCCTTACCGGCCCATCGAGGAGCGTGTCCGGCACTGGCGGGAGTTCGTCGTTCCGCTGGGCGACGAGGGCACCAGGGAGCAGGCGGCGCGCTGCATGGATTGCGGCATCCCGTTCTGTCACAACGGCTGCCCGGTCAACAACCAGATCCCGGACTGGAACGATTTGGTCTATCGCAGCGACTGGCGCGAAGCGCTGGTCAATCTGCACTCGACCAACAACTTCCCGGAGTTCACCGGCCGCATCTGTCCGGCGCCGTGCGAGGAAGCCTGCGTCCTGAACATCAATGACGATGCGGTGGCTATCAAGACCATTGAATGCGCGATTGTGGACAAGGGCTTCGAGGAAGGCTGGGTCCAGCCGCAGCCGGCCGCCGCGCGCACCGGCAAGCGGGTCGCCGTCGTCGGCTCCGGCCCGGCGGGCATGGCGGCTGCGCAGCAATTAGCCCGCGCCGGCCACGATGTCGTGCTGCTGGAGAAGGAAGACCGCATCGGCGGCCTGCTGCGCTACGGCATCCCCGACTTCAAGATGGAGAAGCATCTGATCGACAGGCGCATGGCGCAGATGGCGGCGGAAGGCGTCACCTTCCGGACCGACGCGCATGTCGGCGTGAATGTCGATGTCGAGGAACTGGTCGCGAGCCATGACGCCGTGGTGCTGACGGGCGGGGCCGAAGCGCCGCGCGACCTTGCGGGCACGCCCGGCCGCGACCTGGACGGAATCCATTTCGCGATGGACTTCCTGCCGCAGCAGAACCGCATCAATGCCGGCGACCCCGCTCCGTCGGGCAGGATCGAGGCCGTCGGCCGCAAGCTCGTCGTCATCGGCGGCGGCGATACCGGCTCGGACTGCATCGGCACCTCGACCCGCCAGGGCGCGGCCCGGATCGTACAGCTCGAGATCTTCGACGAGCCGGACGAGAACCCGGACCTCAGCCTTGTGTGGCCCTACTGGCCGCGGCGGCTGCGCATTTCCTCCTCGCAGAAGGAAGGCTCCGAGCAGCGCTACGAGATCGAGACCACGGCATTCCTGGCCGACTCCGCGGGCCGGGTGCGCGCGCTCGCAACGCGGGAGGTGCGCTTCGAGCCGGGCAAGGGCTTCGTGCCGGTTCCCGGCTCCGAAGACGAGATCGAGGCCGACCTTGTGCTGCTCGCCATGGGCTTCTCCGGTCCTGTCCGGGCCGGCATGATCGACACGCTGGGCGTGGCGCTGGATGCGCGCGGCAATGTCGAGGCCGACACCGAAAGCTACCGGACCTCGCGCGACAAGGTCTTCGCTGCGGGCGACATGNGNCGNGGCCAGTCNCTGGTCGTCTGGGCGATCCGCGANGGCCGCCAGTGCGCCCACGCGGTCGATGCCTTCCTGACCGGCCGCCCCTCCGANCTGCCNCGCTGACCCCTATTCGTGCGGGGCGTCGAGGCAGTCNAGCGCCCAGATGTCATAGACCGGGTGCTCCAGGGCCGACATTGCGGGGCTCGACGCGAACATCCAGCCCTGGAACAGCCGCGCCGGCGGGGCGTCCCGGCGGCGCTCGACGACGGTGAGGAAGACCGCGCTTTCCGGCGGCTCCTCCGGCGGCCGCTTCCGGCANGCCCAGACCGTGACCTCCAGCGTGCCGAATCGCCTCGTCCGCTCCAGCGGCATCGTCAGGGTGGAAATCCGCGCGGTGACCTTGTCGAGCGCCTGCAGCACCGCCACCCCCATCTCGCGATAGGTGAACCTCTGGCGCTCGTCGGCCGCTGCAGCCCCGGCGCCCAGCAGCGGAAAAAGCAGCAGCGCTCCGAGTACGCCGAAACGCTGTAAGGAGAAGGCATTGCGACGGCGGGACCCGACCTTCCCAGCGGCTCTTTCGTCATGCCTGAATGCCCTCTCCGTCATGCCCGGACTTGTTCCGGGCATCTCTCTCCATCGCATCCGCCGGGCGGCCGCATGGATGCCCGGAACAAGTCCGGGCATGACGGGAAGAGGGTCTGGACGTCAGTTCTTCTTGTCATCGGCGGCGCTGAAAATAAAGCGCCCGATCAGGTCCTCGAGGCTCACCGACGACTGCGCAAACGCGATGCGCCCGCCGGGCGGGATGGTCTTGTCTTCGGCGCCGGGCGTCATCTGGACATATTTGCCGCCGAGCAGGCTTTCGCTGGCGATCTTGGCGGAACTGTCGGTCGGCAACTTGACGGAGGAGTCGATGGAGAAGGTAACGACCGCCGAGAAAGTGTCCGTGTCCAGCCGCTGGCCGGAGACGGCGCCGATCCTGATGCCGCTCATCCGCACGTCGTCGCCGACCGCAAGTCCGCCGATATTGTCGAACTCGGCCATGATCTCATAGCCGCCGCCGCGCCCGATATCAGCCGTCGAATAGGCAAAGAACACGAACGCCGCCGCGGCCAGCAGCACCGCCGCGCCGGTTATCGTTTCCAGCAGGCTGCGCCTCATCGCTCCGGCGTCCAGGCCTCATAGTCGCCCGTCGCCGCCGCGCGCCGTCCGCCGGCGAAATCGTGCCCTGGCGGCCGGTAGGCCTCCGGCGTGCCGGTAAGGTTGGGCTCGTGTGGCAGCTGCCAGGGATAGCGCGGCCGGTCGGCGGCCGGCGGCGAATCCACCATGCGGTGCAGCCAGGCGTGCCATTCCGGCGGCACGCGCGACGCCTCCACTGGACCGTCATAGACGACCCAGCGCCGTTTGCGCCCGTGCAGGCGGCCCCGGCGGCTGCGAAAATAGCGGTTGCCCTGCTCGTCCTCGCCGACGAACTCGCCCTGCATCCAAGTATAAAGCCGCGTTCCGATGGAAGTCACAAGCGGGTCTCTCCAGAACTTCGGCGGTTATCGCATTACCCAGTCGGTTGGGTCAATGTCCAGAGAAAACAGGCCTTTTCGCCTGACGCGTCACAGCCTGCAGATACTGCCAATAGCGTTTTCCTCAAGATTGGCTACAAAATCTAGCGAACTTCAGTTAAGCTGGTCCACTGTTCGCGGCTTAACTGTTTCGAGGATAGCTCGCTTGCGTTTCCAGCGTCACCACACTGGCGGATGCGCCTCGGCCTATGACGGCGTGGCGTTC
>JGIcombinedJ30088_10005750_pt1 | contig 10581 bp, 9 predicted proteins | sample PinacodermPK_FD_30088 | JGI IMG/M metagenome (IMG submission 30088) | reverse complement strand
TTTGCGGTCTCTTGCCACCGTTTTCGACACAGCCCCGATAGTCCGATTGCTACCGCAACTGGAGCTTCACCGATGAGTTTCGCGATTCCAGCGGGCGACCAACCGCCTATCGTCGTCGATATGGCAACCGGCATTGATGCCAAACTGCCGTTGGAACAGGCATTTGAACAGAGTCCCGCTGNGTTCTTCAAGATGTTGGGTTTGAGTCATGTGAGTCATGCACTCGGTGGGATTATGGCAGGCATCTGGCTATTTGATAAGCCGCCGGATCCNCCAACAATCTGGGAAGGTGCCAATCAAGGTGCTTTCATTACAGCGATTGACATTTCCCGATTCCGACCGATTGACGAATATAAAGCGGAGATCGACCAACATATCCACGATGCACGACAAATGCAACCGGCACCCGGGCACGACCGATCGGATCTGCCCGGCGGCTTAGAATGGGAGCGCGAACAGGAATGGTCTGAAATCGGTATCCCCGTTGGCGAAGAACACCAAAAACAGTTGAAAATAGTTGCTGAACGCGTTGGNATTCCGCTTCCATTCTAAATTCAGAACGCCGTAAGCAAGTCAAAAACAGTGGCTTGCGGAACTTAACCGAAAGCCCTTGTGTAACCAAAACCGTCAGTTAACGCTTGGCGAATAATAAAAAAAATATGAATACAAACAACATAGAAGATCGAAATATCGTGATTATTGGCGGTGGCACCGCTGGATTTTCCGCCGGTGTCTATACGTCNCGTGCGATGCTTGAACCTGTTCTTATTACAGGAGAGGCACTCGGTGGACAACTCTCTTTAACGCTCGATTTGGAAAACTATCCCGGCTTCTTCGGTAACGAGGCNGGTGTCTTTATACANGGCATGCAGGAACAAGCAGAGCGGTTCGGCACAGAAGTCAAATTTGATACCGTAACGGCGGTTGATTTTTCGCAACACCCGTTCGCCGTCACCACCTACGAGAAAGAATACCGTGCGAANTCTGTAATCATAGCTACAGGGGCATCGCCGCGCATGCTTGATATACCGGGTGAAGAGGAATACGGCGGACGGGGTGTCTCCTACTGCGCCACTTGTGATGGGTTNTTCTTCCAAGATCAACGGCTCGTTGTCGTTGGCGGGGGTGACGCGGCGTTAGAAGAAGGCATTTTCCTAACCAAGTACGCCTCTGAAGTGTATATCGTCCACCGCCGTGATCAACTCCGGGCAAGCCATATTATGCAGGAACGTGCCTTCAAAAACGATAAAATTAAGTTTATCTGGGACACCGTTGTTGAAGAAATCAATGGCGACGCAGAAAAAGTGACCGGCACCACNCTCAAAAACGTTAAAACCGGTGAGACNCAACTNTTCCCGATTGACGGTGTATTCATNTTTATTGGACATATTCCGAACACAGAGCTCTTCACAGATGTCATACATACAGACGAGCANGGGTACATCATTGTGGACGAGATGCAGCGCACNAACATAAACGGTGTTTATGCCGCGGGCGACGTACATGACCATGTCTTTCGCCAAGCGATTACCGCCGCAGGNNCCGGTGCTGCAGCTGCGATCGCCGCTGAAAAATTCGTCGCAGAATTAGAGAACCGCGCCTATCCGGGGAATTAACTGCAATCCGTGATTGGGGAATGTATAGGAGAAACTTGTGCCAAGAGAAAAACTCGCTCTCGGTTTAGATTCAAGCACGCAAAGTCTATCTGCTGTCGTCATTGATATAGACACAGCAGAAAAATACTTTGAGCATTCGCTTGATTATCGCACCGATGCCCGCCTCAACCAATTCGGTATCGAAGAAGACTATATTTTACCGCCGAGAGAGGAAGGTGAAGCCGAACAGCCGCCATTGATGTATCTCGCCTCACTTGACGCTATGTTTACTGACATACGCGAGGCAGGCGTACCGCTTGAACACATTCTTCTCATCAACACATCCGGGCAGCAACACGGGCATGTCTACCTGAACCGTGACGCAGATGCACTTCTGGCGCAACTCGCAAGTTTCCAGAACTTCGACGAAGATACTCGCGACTTGCAAATTCTGCTAAAAGATGCCTTTGCGTATCCCACAGCTCCAATCTGGATGACCGCGAACACGACTGCGCAGACTGAGGCTGTCCGAAATGGGGTCGGCGGAAAACCGGAGATGATAGACCTTTCCGGCTCGGACGCTCCGCTCCGCTTCACAGGTGCTGTCGTGCGCCGTGTTGGAGAACAGTTTCCTGAATGCTATGCGGCGACAGCAAAAGTCCNGTTGATTAGTAGTTTTATCCCCGCAGTGCTGACGGGTAGCACCGAGGTGCCTATTGATTATGGGAATGGATGTGGGATGTCGCTTATGAACTATCGGAATAAGGTGTGGGACACCGCACTGTTGGCAGCAACNTCAGACGGCTTACCGGGTGGCGTGGAAGCACTCCAATCGAAATTGCCCGCGCTTGCACGTCCAGATTCCATTGTGGGTAGTCTCGCCGCGTATTACATAGAAAAGTATGGCTTCGATGCTCGCTGCGCGGTGATAGCGGGTTCTGGCGACAANCCGCAGTCGAAGGTGCCTGTCGCCGGAGATTTGCTTAGCCTCGGAACCAGTTTCGTCAACATGGTGTCAACTGATGGGAATACGCTCGACCCAGAAGGATTTGCCAACGCAATGTATGATGGCATCAACCGTCCGTTTATGTTCGGATGTCGCACAAATGGCGCAATGGTATGGGATGCCGTGAGGAGTCATTACGGCTTGGCGAAAGAGGAATACGCGCCCGCAGAAGTTGCGTTACAGACNGTTGACCCCGGACAGTTTATGACNTTTTGGCAGCCTAAGACTGAGTCCTTTCCAGTCTCTGGTGCGTTTGCGTTAATCCGTGCCACCGCACAATCCACATTAGCAGAAGATTATACCGGTATTATTGAAACGAGCCTCGCCGCTGTTTACATCTACTCCGCTGTCTTCACGAAACAGACGCAGGAACCGTTGTTTGTAACGGGCGGCGCAACAGATAGTCCTGAAATCATGCGTCGCGTCGCGGGAATCTGGAATAGACCGACGCTCCCGGTAGAGAAAGGTGGTGCCGCACTCGGTGCCGCTGTCGCAGGGGTCAAGGCACTTTTCGATGCGGATTCCGGTATGGAAGCCGAGTCCTTTGATGTTGAGGCGTTTAGTGCTTCTGTCTTGAAGCGCGGTGCGTCAATTGAGCCGAATCCTGCAGACGTTGCCGCCTATCATGGTGAAGGGAAATACCTCCAGCAGTTTCGCGAAAAATACGAGCAGATTATGACAGCACATCCNGCACAGTAGTAGNCAGANTCCGTGCTGCCGTCCACTTAAAAAATGAAAGAACAATTAACGCACTTTGACGAAAAAGGCAACACGCGGATGGTGAACGTCGGTGGCAAAGACGAGACACTGCGCATCGCCATCGCCCGCGGGCATATTACTGCCCGTCCTGAAACACTCCGTCTCATCGCTGAACAAGGCATGAAAAAGGGGGATGTTTTGGAAGTCGCACGGCTTGCGGGTATCATGGCAGCAAAACGCACCGGTGAACTGATCCCGNTGTGCCATCCCCTTGCATTGACTTCGATTCGAGTTGAACTCGCTATCGCAGATGATGTGTCGCAAGTTGAAATTGAAGCGGAAGTCCAGACGGTAGGTCGTACAGGCGTAGAAATGGAAGCACTCACCGCCGTGTCAGTCGCGGCTTTGACCGTTTATGATATGTGTAAAGCAGTGGACAGAGAGATGGTTATCGGTGATATTGGGCTTGTCAAGAAGACAGGCGGTAAAAGTGGCACCTTCACAAGAGATACAAAGGACACGGTTTCTGGTTCCAGTCCCTAACTACCCCGAACGAGGTATGTAGCGATGAACAAAAAAATGCGTCAGATACTCATTATAATCCTTGCAGTTTGTTTAATTTCTACGACCACCTTTGCCGCCGATCACGTCCTCATCATTGGCGGTGTTGCCGGTGAGAAATCGTTTTACGATGCATTCTGGGGTGCCACCTCCCGGTTTCATCAATTGCTTACCGATGAATACGGCTACACATCTGATCAGATTACTTTTCTCTTTGAGGACATGGGCGATATAGACCGAGGCGGACAAGGAGAATTGGAATTGGTTGATGCTGAATCAAATCGAGAACAAGTTTTAGCGGCATTCGATCAACTCGCCAAGACTGTGCAACCCTCAGATAGGTTTCTGCTGTTCATGCTTGGGCACGCATCTCGCACCGGTAGAGGTAGTGCGAAGTTTAATCTGCGAGGTCGAGACATTACTGAAGTGGAATATGTGACACTCATTAACAGTGTTCCTGCTGAGAATCAGATTTTAATCTTTGGTTTCCCTTATAGTGGAAGGCTTGTGCCACAACTGAGCGCACCGGGACGAATAATTCTCACCTCAAGTTCACCAAATGAGGGCTATTCGCTACAAGCAGGATTCGGCGAGGTCTTTGTTGGTGCCTTCTCTACCGCAGATAACGATCTAAACGGCGATGGGGACATCTCACTATTAGAAACGTTTCTATCGTTACAGACGCAGACAAAGGAGTGGTATGAGAACGACGGGACTATCCAATCTGAACATCCGCATCTTGATGATAACGGGGATGGGAACGCCACTCGAAACCTAACGATTGACCCTGAGGTACCACGTGTAGAACAGACAGATGATGGNGCACTCGCCGAAAAGACCTTCTTGGGAACCCGTAGGACAGTCCTACCGAGCACTCTACCTCCATCTGAACCAGAAGTGTTTAGCAACGCCGACATCCCGCCTACTGAACCTACCGAAGCACGCGAAAATGGGAACCCAGATGCTTCGAGTACTGCTCACACTCCTGAGAATCGCCGGTCGGCACTGCCTTATGACTATATCAGCGAAACAGACGAGAACGTCATCCGAGAAGCCATTGACACGGCACCTTCTCAAAAAGACTATCCAGAAGACGGTGCTGTCGTTCTTTGGGAGANCGTTGATGTTGACATCGATGAAAAGAGCCGTTATATCTATTCAACACGACGCGTCGTCAAANTCCTCAACGAGGATGGCGCAGATCTCGGCGAAATCAGNATCCCTTATATGCGTGGAAAAGACGATGTCACTATCCATCATGCCCGGACATTNACCCCCGATGGTAGAGTTGTTGAGCTGGATTTGAACGATGTGATACCNGATATCCCACCGCCGAGTGCTGTGGACGCTGGTTTATACGTTGACGCACGCTTGATGCACTTCAGACTTCCAGAAATTTCCGATGGTTGCATCATAGACTATGCCTATTCCACGAACAATCTTGGGCACGTCATGCGAGGCGAGTTTTGGCGAAAGGTCTATTTCCAAGGCTCACAACCCGTGCAATACTATCGGTTCACCGTACATATTCCAAAGAAAAAACATCTCAATTATCAGGTTTCAGGCGCATCGGCGGTTCCGACAAGTTTGCAGTCAAGTTCCTTTCTTGATATTAAACCCACAATTACGGAGAATAACTACATCCGTACCTATACCTTTGAAGCGCGGGATGTCCCCTCCTTGAAAGAGGAATACCTGATGCCTGCTCCACAAGATCTCGCTTATAGCATTAGCATCTCCTCAATTGATTCTTGGGATAAATTAGTGACGTGGTATGCCACGCTCATTCGGGAACAGGATACCATTACACCAGAAATTACGAAAAAGACGGAGCAGATCCTCCGCGGTGCCTGGTCCCGAAAGGAAAAAGTGAAGAGGCTTTATGAATACGTCGCGACAAACATCCAGTATCTCGGTTATGAACTCGGAATTTGGGCGATTAAGCCTTATCCTGCTGACTTCGTTTTGAAAATAGGTAAAGGAGATTGTAAGGACAAAACAACACTCCTCTCCACAATGCTTTCATCTGCAGGTATTAATTCCTACCCTGTTCTCATCTCCGCTGGCGATACGCGGGGTGTTAACGCTCACCTCTCAGACGGTGGTTCCGAAGTCGAGGCTGTCCCTTCACTCGCATATTTCAATCACATGATCCTTGCCGTTGACGGCGGAAACCAAGATGATGAATTCATCTGGCTCGATCCAACAGCAGAAACGTGTGCTTTTGGTGATTTCCCTGCCGGCGACCAAGACAGGTGGGCACTTATCATCAATCCGCGGTTTCTAAAAGAAGATAAAGCATCTGGAACGGAGAGTTCGGATGATGTAGCGTCGGTAGACAGTATGGAAAATANGCTCTACCTCTTTCAGAGGAGTCCTTCCTTAGAGGCAATATCAAATCTGAAACGGGTTCACACTCGCGTAGAGGTGAAAAAGGATATGAGCGTCTCTGTTCACCAAGAGTTGATGGTGACAGGGATCTTCAACATGAAACTTCGGAGCCAACTTTCACACCTCCAGACTTCTGAAGAAAAAGCGGAATTCTTCCACAAAGTGTTGGAATTAGACGAACGCGCCAAGGTGACGGATGTCAAAGTCTCTGGACTCTCAAAGTTGGAAGGCGAATTGAAGGTCAAACTCACGTGGACATGTAAGGAGTATTTGTACGCTATCGGCAGTCAATTTGTCCTTGAATTACCGATCGTCAAGCATCCCTATGCGGAGTTATTGAGCGAGGAACGTCGAATGTATCCCGCGGTTATCGGCAAAGCANTAACGCTTGAGGATAAAATCAGTGTCAGTACCGAGGCACCCTTTAGCGTTGATACCGTTCCTGAGGAACAGACGCTGAAGACCGAGATCGCCGAAATTCAGATCCGCTATGCGAAATCCAAGCGCAAAGCTGAGATGCATCAGACGATNCGTTTCCTAACNCCGAGGGTCACACCAAACAATATTTACCATCTCAAAGATGTCGTCAGAATCGCCTCAAACCGAGGACCGAAACGATTCATATTAACGCAGTAATAAGGAGTTGTCAGTTGTCAGTTATCAGTTATCAGTTACAAGAGGGAGATCTTGTCAAATAAGGGGTAATCCGCAGAAAGGGAACGCCCTATCAAAAACCCCAAGCAAAACACCTCTTAACTGAAAACTGAAGACTGTTAACCGAATACTAATAAAAAATGCCAGCAACAGAAGAAGTTCAAGCAATAGAAGAGTTGATGAAAAGCCAAGAGTTGATTTTAGAACAACTCAAAAAGGTAATCATTGGGCAAGAGGAAGTTATCAATCAGATGTTGATGGCACTTTTTGCTGGAGGACACTGCTTATTAGAGGGTGTCCCAGGACTCGCCAAAACCCTCATGATTAGGACTTTGGCGGATATTCTGAATCTCAAGTTCAAGCGGATCCAATTCACCCCGGATTTAATGCCAGCCGACATCACGGGGACCGATGTGCTTGAGGAAGACCGAACGACGGGACATCGCACGATCCGATTTATTCAGGGACCGATCTTCGCGAACATCCTCCTCGCTGATGAGATTAATCGGACACCTCCGAAGACCCAAGCCGCACTTTTAGAAGCGATGCAGGAGCACCACGTTACCGCAGGAGGTAACGAATTCCAACTGGAACAACCCTTCTTTGTGCTTGCCACGCAAAACCCGATCGAGCAGGAAGGCACATACCCACTACCAGAGGCGCAGTTAGATCGGTTCATGTTCAAAATTGTCATAGATTACCCGACAGAGGCAGAGGAGACGGACATCATCTCTGCAACGACCGGAGCAGAAGAGCCCGAACTCGAAACAGCACTGTCTGGTGAGGCAATTGTGGCACTCCATAAAATCGTGAGGCGTGTGCCTGCCGCTGACAACGTTGTGCAATACGCTGTGAAAATTGCGCGCGCAACTCGTCCGAAAGAGGAGGACGCTCCGGATTTCATCCAGCAATGGGTGCGATGGGGCGCGGGACCCCGTGCCGGGCAGTACCTTATCTTAGGTGCGAAAGCCAGAGCGATTCTACGAGGTCGCTACAACGCCTCTTGCGAAGATGTGAAATCTGTTGCACCTTCGGTTCTACGCCATCGCGTCTTAACCAATTTCCATGCCGAAGCTGAAGGCGTTAACTCCGACACCGTCATCCAACGACTCCTCGANACAGTGCAAGAACCCGCTGCGAAGTTTTAGATGTCATCACAAAAAATTTCGGTTATCATTCCAGTNCTCAATGAAGAAAANGCCATTGCCAAAGTCATCACCGATATTCCAAAGACCGTGCGAACCCTTGACGAAAAAACCGAAGCCACAGTCCANGAAATCATCGTCGTTGACAACGGCTGCACGGACAACACCGCCGCAATNGCAAGCCGAAACGGTGCAAGGGTTANAACAGANCCNCGACGCGGATATGGGTCTGCCTGTCTTGCTGGAATTGCTGCACTTACGACAACAGTGCCGGATATCGTCGTTTTTCTCGATGGTGACTATAGCGACTATCCCACAGATATGCCGCAACTCCTACACCCCATACTTGAAGGTAAAACCGATTTTGTCATCGGTGCGAGAAGTGCTGACGATGCGCGGGACGCGTTGTTACCGCAGGCACGATTCGGCAATTGGCTCGCCTGTTTTCTGATAAAGTGCTTCTACGGCGTACGGTATACGGATTTAGGTCCCTTTCGAGCGATCCGATATCCACAACTCCTCGCTTTGAACATGCAGGACAAAACCTTCGGATGGACAGTCGAGATGCAACTCAAAGCCGCGAAACAGGGAATCCCTGTGTGTGAAATTCCGGTTCGCTATCGCAAGCGGATCGGAGTCTCTAAAATTACTGGCACCTTCACCGGTACCCTGAAAGCCGGTTATAAGATACTCACAACCCTCATCTACCACCGCTTTCTGACCTAATCCTTACAAAGCAGTTCTGTTTGTAGTAGGGAAACCATTCATTGCCCGTCAATTATGTCACTGGCGAGGTTTCCTCCGGAAAACACCCTATCAAAAACGCCGCGCCTTTCTTATTTCCTACCAAAGGGATATCCCAGACGCATCCGTCCCCACCGGACTACAATCACTTTCCCAACTATCATTACTAATTGCTGGCGATTGACCACTGATCGCTGACCGCTAATCGTTATTCAATGTGGTGAGTTTCAGAGTATTCAGAGTAAACTCTGAAAAGTGACAAATTCCAAAAATGCTGTAACCATAGATAATGATTGGGTTTTGAAGGTTTTAACAGAAGGTTTCTGAAATACTTACTCTGAAATTTCAGAGTAGACAGAGCAGGTTTCGTAGCGTGATGCACGTCGCATCTGGGAGAGTACGCCGCAAAACTTTTAGTTTGCGCACTCGTGGGAAATCCTATACACCCAATCGAGGTGCATGTGATAAAGCGTTGGGTTTCACTCGTTTTCTGGTATTTGAAGGTATGTTGGAGATACAAAATGCTACGAAGTCGTCGTGTTTTTGAGTCTCGACTCGTTCAACCCAACCTACGGTTATACTGCAATATTTTATTCTCAAACTCACGTTACTTTAGTTTTCACGGAGATTTCACGGAGGTTTTTATGGTGGTAGGTGAGCCGTGGGTTCCCAAGATTCAATATACCCTTTCTCCGTGAAAAACTAATGTGAAATTATAATTAACTTAAAGTATCAAATATTTTCCACATTGGATATTGCTATCTATACAGCGCAAAATATCGCGATCAGAGGTCGCTCCTACAGCGAAAACTCTCAAGTAAAAGATCGAAATTATTGGAGAATTGAATGACACCACCATGCCATTCTTTCGCTTGAAACTTCCCCACATTAATGATATACTCATTATTGAAAGCGAGTATGGAGAAACAAAATGATTAAAAAAAAGACAAAGGCAGCATACAGAAACGGTGTGATTGAACCTTTGGATAAGATCGACCTTCCCGAAGGACAAGCACTTGAGATCGAGTTCAGAGTTCTNCTAAAAACACCTCATGAACTTTCTCGCGAAGAAAAAGGAGACTTAATTCAGAAGATGAGTGGCTCGATGAAAGGNACATGGGGAAACACCGTCGAAGAAATTGATGCTTATATCGAGTCAGAAAGACAATCATGGGATCGAGAATTTTAGATTTCTTCACAGCACTCTTTTAATGCACAGGGGGTGTGAAACCGCAGTACTCATTGAGAGAAAGGAGAAAAAACAATGTTACAGCCCTATACTGCCCTTATCCGGCAAAGCGAAGGATGGTGGATCGGGTGGATATTGGAAGTTCGTGGGGTTACCTGTCAAGAGCGAACCAGAGACGAATTGCTGGATACGCTGGGAATTACGCTTTGTGAAATATTAGAATATGAAACCCCGGAAGAGTATCGCCGAACTGAAAGTGAGGCTGAGAAAGTAAAATTCTTCGACATTTTGGAATTCGGAACGCAGGGAGCATCACACTGCACGGAAAATGGGTTTGAAGAGGTAAAGATCGCTATATGAAACGTAGGCGGTTGATTAAACATCTTCAACTAAAGAAGGCAAAATACCTATAAAATTCGACCCGCCTTTGAACCAGATGACGCGAAAAAGAATGAACTGACTTGCATAGCACAGATTANCTGAAAGGAATTGCCCTATGCCCACACTCGATTTCAAAGGAAAACAACACATCTACGCACACCACCTTACCGTCCCTTACCGACCTCTCGAACCCGACGAAACCCGCTCCTGCAACCC
>JGIcombinedJ30088_10005743_pt1 | contig 10587 bp, 10 predicted proteins | sample PinacodermPK_FD_30088 | JGI IMG/M metagenome (IMG submission 30088) | reverse complement strand
GCCGGATTCCAGCCTCCACTTCGGCGAGGTGTTGCGGCTTGAGTGTGCCCGCCTGTTGCACCAGCCGCGCCCGGTCGATGCAGGTCAGCTGGGACACGACGATGACGGAGTCCTTGGAGAGCTGCGACTCGATTGCATCGAGACAGACGTTGCCGGGCGCGTCAGCCAGGCTCGGGTTGGTGGTGAACGGCACGCACAGCACCGAGCCTATTCTGCTGCGATTGAAGCTGTCGGCCTGGACTACCAGGACCGGACGTCGAAAGCCCGGTTCGCTGCCGAAGGGGACGCCAAGATCCGCCCACCAGATCTCACCACGAGTCATCGCGCGTCAGGTTGCGGAGACTCTCCAAACCGGTATCCATGATGCCGTGCGGCTGACGGGCCGGCAGATCCCGGTACACGGCGTTGAGCCGTTCGGTGACGTCCTGTTGCCGGTAGTTGTTGAGGAACTGCTGCAATGCCATCGCGAACAGCCGACTGCGCGGAATCTGCAGCTCGCCGGCCACCTCGTCCGCTCGTCTAAACAGGTGGTCCGGCAGCGATACGGCGGTTTTCATGGTAGCGTAGTATAACCGAGGTATGACTTGTGGATCAAGACGTAGGGTGGCCAGAACGCGTTATTTGGTGCATCGTAGGGCGAAATGAAGCTCTCTCTTGATCACATTCACATCCAGAGCAGCGACCCGGATGCGACCAAGGCGTTCCTGGCCAATATGTTCGACGCCACCGACGAGTGGGTCATCGACTTCGGGGCGGTCGTCATCACCCGCATGCACATGGCCGGCAACCACGTCAACATCTTTCACCGTGCGCCGACCACGGAAGGGCCCGACCCGATGGACGCGGCGATCCATCACTTCGCGTTGGTCACCGACGACTTCGAAGCGGCCGTCGCGCACTTGCGGGCACGCGGCGCCAACATCGTGGACGGGCCGCGCAAAATGAAGAACATGGATGTCGTGTTCGTGTCGGGTCCGGACAACCTGCTGATCGAAGTGCTGCACGGCACGCCGTAGCCAGCTTCAGTTGAGCGCCGTGGGCGGCGCGGGGAGGAACCAATGGCGGAAACGAACAAGCAGGTGGTGCTGAGCCGGCTGGTGGCCGGCAAGCCGAGCCTCGACGACCTGGAGTTGGTCGAGGGTCCGGTGCCGGAACCGCGGGAAGGCGAAGTCCTGGTGCGCACCATCTACCTGTCGCTCGACCCCTACCCCCTACATGCGCGGCCGCATGGGCGCGCCCGAGGCGGTCGGCAAGGCGATGGTCGGCGGGGTGGTCGGTGAAGTGGTGGCTTCCAACGCGGCCGGTTTCGAGCCGGGGCAACTGGTGTGCCAGTACGTCGGCGGCTACGGCTGGCAGAGTTACGGCGCGGTCGCCGGGGCGCAGCTGCGCGTCCTGGACCCGGGCCTGGTGCCGATCACGACCGCCCTGGGTGTGGTCGGCATGCCGGGCGTCACCGCCTATTTCGGTTTGCTGGAAGTGGGCCGGCCGGTCGCCGGCGACACCGTGGTGGTGTCGGCGGCCTCGGGTGCGGTGGGGGCGGTGGTCGGCCAGCTTGCGCGCATGAAGGGCTGCCGCGCGGTGGGCATCGCCGGCACCGACGAGAAGTGCGCCTACGTGGTGGACGAGCTGCAGTTCGACGTGTGCGTCAACTACAAGACCGGTGACCTGTCCGCCGGACTTGCCGCGGCCTGCCCCGACGGCATCGACGTGTACTTCGATAACGTGGGCGGCACGGTCATCGACGCGGTCGCCGGCAACCTGGCCATGGGCGCGCGCCTGTCGCTGTGCGGCGCCATCGCCGAGTACAACGACGCGCCCGGCCGCGAGTGGCACGGCCCGCACCTGAGCCGCTTCATCCACGCCCGGCGGGCAACCATGCGCGGCTTCAACCAGGGCGAGTTCGCCGACCGCCACGAAGAGGCGCTGGCGCTGCTGGCGACCTGGGTGCGCAGCGGCGCGCTGAAGTACAAGGAGCAGGTAGTGGTTGGCCTGGAGAACGCCCCGGCGGCATTCCTCGGCATGCTGGAGGGCACCAACTTCGGCAAGCTGCTGGTGCAGGTAAGCGAAGACCCCACCAGGTAGCCGTTACCGGGATCACACCGGATCGTTGCGGCCCGACCAGCGTGGTCAGCCGGCTGCCGGCACCACCGCCTCGCCGCGGGTCTGCGTGCGCCACATGAAGCGCGTCGCGTCTTCGGCCATCGGATGGCGCATGTGCAGCATCATGCGGTTGTCCCACACCACCACCTGCCCCACTCGCCACCGGTGCCGATAGCAGAAGTGCGGCTGGGTGGCGTGGCGCCACAGTTCGTCCAGCAGCCGCTCGCTGTCGTCGAACGCCATGCCGGTCACGTAGGCGTTGGTGCGGCGGCCGAGAAACAGCGCCTCCTGGCCGGTCTCCGGCACCACGCGGATGATCGGGTGCGGGTGACCGATTGCCTCAATGGGGGAGTCCGGCACGGTCATGCCGGGCCGCAGCACCCCGGAGCTGCCGTAGGTGGAGTCGTGCTTGATCTGGCGTCCATTCACGCGCCGGCGAAGGTCCGGCGGCAGTTCCCGCGCCGCCATTGTCTGGCTGCAGAAACCGGTGTCGCCGCCCTCGTCCGGCACCACGCGGGCGTGCAGCAGGCTGAACGTGGGCGGTACCGGGATGTACGACATGTCGGTGTGCCACTCCCACTCGCCGTAGAACTTCCCGTCGACCGCCTTCTCCTCCAGGCTGGCGGGATCCAGGTTGCCGATGTACGCCATGTAGGGATCGTCGCCGCGGGCGCGCAGCGCGGCTTCCTGCTGTTCCACGGTGCGCCGTTCCTGCCCCGCGCGTGTCCCCTTGCCGATCCCGACGATCTTGCCGGGGGCGAACTCGTTGACGCCAAACACCGCGGTAAGAGCATGCAATTCGTCCGCTTCGAGCAACCGCCCGAACGAAAAACAGATCAGTCCCTGCCCTTCCCGATGGGCATCCCATATCTGCTCCCGCTGCTCGGCCGTCAGACTCCGCGGCTCGGCCCCGGTTACTTCCACGCCAAATGGGGCGCCCGGCAGCGGGCGTGTCTTCACTAGCTCGGTCATCCCGCCGATTCTACTCCCGCGCGCTCCGGTTGTCTCGGCCCACCAATGCATGCCGAGCTGACCTTCGCGGTGTAGACTGCGGATGCGGGAGGCAAGGAGGTAAGGATGCAAACGATGCGGGTGGCATGCGGGCAGTTCGAGGCGCGCGCCGTGGACAAGGACTACAACCTGGGCCGGATGAGCGCCCAGCTCGGCGAGGCGGCGGCCGCCGGATGCGCAGTGATCGTGCTTCCGGAGCTGATCGTGAGCGGCTACATCGCCGCCGAGCGGATCCCGGAGCAGGCGGAGCCGGTCACCGGGCCGTCCGTGCGCCGTATGCAAGAGGCGGCCGCGTCATCCGGCATCGCGGTGGCATTCGGCATGGCGGAGGCGGCGCCCGACGGGCGGCTGTACGACAGCTTGGTCGTGGTGGACACCGACGGGGAGGTCGCGGCCGTGTACCGCAAGCTGCACCTGTTCGGGGCCGAGACTTCGTGGGCGTCGGCGGGCGGCGAGGTGCCGGTGTTCGAGCTCGGCGGCGCGACCGCTACCGGCTGGATCTGTTTCGACACCCGCTTCCCGGAACAGGCGCGCTGCGCCGCGGCGGGCGGCGCCGAATTGGCTCTGGTGCCCACCGCCTGGCTCGGCCCGCCGCCGGAGTGGGAGTTGGCCCTGCGGGCGCGCGCCATGGACAACAGCATGTTCGCCGCCGGGGCCGACATCGTCAGCTTCGCCGACGGGCTGCGCTGCCGCGGCAACAGCATGATCGTGGGGCCGCATGGCGACGTGCTCGCGCGCGCCGAGCCGGACAGCGACTCGGTAATCTGGGCAGATCTCGACCCCGCCGCCATTGCTCACCAGCACCAGCGGCTGGCGCTGCTCGCCAACCGTCGCGGCGACCTGTTCGGGGCCCCCGGCTCGAGCTCGGCCACGGCCGCCCCGCTGGCCGCCGGAATCGCCGCGGTCCGGTAGAGGCTCGCCGCAATCCACCGATGGTGCGCATGGCGCGGCATCTTTGATAGGATGCGGCGCATGAGTCGCAAGATAAGAATGGGCATGGTTGGCGGCGGCCGCGACGCCTTCATCGGTGCCGTACACCGCATGGCGGCGGCGCTCGACGGGCACATCGAGCTGGTGTGCGGGGCGTTCAGCAGCGATCCCGAGCGCTCGCGCGCGTCGGGCGCCGACCTCTACCTGCCGGCGAACCGCGTGTACGGCGATTACCAAGAGATGATGGCGGCAGAGGCGAAGCTGCCGGCGGGCGAGCGCATGGACTTCGTGTCGATCGTTACCCCCAACTACGTCCACTTTCCGGTCGCCAAGGCGGCGCTGGAGGGGGGCTTCCACGTGATGAGCGACAAGCCGATGACATTCGACCTGGCCGAGGCGAAGGAGCTGGCGGCGCTGGTGGAGAGCACCGGGCTGCAGTTCGGCCTGACCCACAACTACACCGGCTACCCGATGGTCAAGGAGGCGCGCCACATGGTGCGCAACGGCGCCATCGGCGCGGTGCGCAAGGTGGTGGTGGAGTATCCGCAGGGCTGGCTGGCGTCGCTGATCGAGTCCGACGGCCAGAAGCAGGCCAGTTGGCGCACCGATCCGGCGCGCGCCGGCGCCAGTTCCTGCATGGGCGACATCGGCACCCACGCCGAGAACCTGATGGAGTACATCACCGGTCTCAAGATCGCGTCGCTGTGCGCCGACCTCACCACCATGGTCGAGGGGCGGCAACTGGAGGACGACGGCAACGTGCTGGTGCGCCTGGACAACGGCGCGCGCGGCGTGCTCTACGCCAGTCAGATCTCCGCGGGTGAGGAGAATCCGCTCACCATCCGCGTCTACGGCGAACTGGCGGGGCTGGAGTGGCACCAGGAAGAGCCCAACACACTCACCGTGAAGTGGGGCGACCGCCACCGTGAGGTGCGCCGCACCGGCGTCGGCGAGCTGTCCGACGCGAGCGCCGCCCACACCCGCCTGCCGGCCGGCCACCCGGAGGGCTTTGTCGAGGCGTTCGCCAACCTGTACCGCAACTACGCGCTGGCTCTGCAGGCGCGGCTGGCCGGCGAGCAGCCAGACCCCGAGCACCTGGATTTTCCCACCGTGCAGGACGGAGTGCGCGGCATGGCCTTTATCACGGCCTGCGTCGCCAGCTCCGCCAGCGATCAAAAATGGACCGAGTTGGAGGCATAGACGACATGGCACGAGAAGTAACGTTGTTCACCGGCCAGTGGGCCGACCTGCCGCTGGAGGAGTTGGCCGCCAAGGCGGCCGCCTGGGGATTCGACGGCCTGGAACTGGCCTGCTGGGGCGACCACTTCGAGGTCGACAAGGCGCTCGCCGACGACGGCTACGTGGCCGCCAAGCGCGAGCTGCTCGACCGCCACGGGCTGAAGTGCTACGTGATCAGCAATCACCTGGTCGGCCAGTGCGTGTGCGACTTCCCGATCGACGCCCGCCACCAGGGCATCCTGCCGCCCGAGATCTGGGGCGACGGCGACGCCGAGGGCGTCCGACAGCGCGCCGCCGAGCGCATGAAGGACACCGCCCGCGCGGCGGCGAAGTTCGGAGTCGCCACCGTGGCCGGGTTCACCGGGTCGAAGATCTGGTACGCGCTGGCCGGGTTTCCACCCGCGGTCGAAGGCATGATCGACGACGGCTACCAGGACTTCGCCGACCGCTGGAACCCGATTCTGGACGTGTTCGACCAGGAGGGCGTCAAGTTCGGGCTCGAGGTGCACCCGTCCGAGATTGCCTACGACTACTGGACCACCAGGCGCACCCTGGAGGCGGTCGACAACCGGCCGGCGTTCGGCATCAACTTCGATCCCAGCCACCTGGTGTGGCAGGCAGTCGACCCGGAGCAGTTCGTGCTCGATTTCGCCGACCGCATCTACCACGCCCACGTCAAGGAGTCGCAGCGCAACCACAACGGGCGCAACGGCGCGCTCGCCTCCCACCTGGAGTTCGGCAACATGCGGCGCGGCTGGGACTTCGTGTCGCCGGGGCGCGGCGAGGTACCGTTCGAGCGCGTGTTCCGTGCCCTGAACGCGATCGGCTACCAGGGCCCGCTGTCGATAGAGTGGGAGGACAGCGGCATGGACCGCGAGCAGGGCGCTCCCGAAGCGCTCGCCTTCGTGCGCCGCACCGACCTGTCCGCCTCCGACATAGCTTTCGACGCCGCCTTCACGCAGGGCGAGTAGCGCCGCCGGGCGCCGTGGGGCGCCCGGTCAGGTCAGGGGGTGTCCTGTTCGGGAAGCAGCACCACGCGGACGTAGCGGTCCGGGGTCAGGTAGCGGCGCGCGGCGGCTACCAGTTGCTCCGCCTTCAGAGCCTCGAGGCGCTCCGGGAAGCGGGCAATCTCGGGTAGCGGCTCTTCGTTGCGCACGGCGGTCAGCAGCTGGTCGAGCCAGAACCGGTTGTGGACGACCTGCCGTTCCCGAGCCGCGCGAAGCTTCTCCTTGGCCTCTGCCAGCGCTCCCTCCAGGGCTACCCGCTCGCCGCCGCGGCGCAGCCAAGCGACCTCCGCCAGCACCGCGTCGCGCGCCTCGTCGGCACGTGAGGCGGCGCTGTCGAAGCCGACGATCACGCGATACTCGGGATCGGGAATCAGTTGCGAGTCGCTGCTGACTCCGATGCCGCCGACACCGCCACCCACGCCCGGCAGGCGCTCGCCGAGCCGCAACTTCAGCACCTCGCCAAGGGCGGCCAGCGCCAGCGCTTCGCCGCGGCTCCACCGCATGTCGCCGGCGAACACCATGCGCGTCACGGCGCGAGCCGGCGAGCCGGCCCGCACGGCGTGTTCCTCTATGCCCGGCGGCGGGTCGATACCGACATCCCGCCACTGCTCCTGGCGCGCCCCCGTCGGCAGGGCGGCGAGATAAGTCTCGGCAAGGCTGCGCAGCTCTTGCCAGTCGAACGCACCCACGAACAGGAACGTACCGTCGCTGAAGTCGGCGAACCGGTCCGCATACACCTGCACGGCGCGCTCCAGGTCGAGCTCCTCCAGGATCGCGGGCGTTACCGGCCGCGCCCGGAAGTGTCCTTGGCTGAGCGCGATGCGCAGCGTATCGGAGAACGCGGCCTCCGGGCGCGACTCGCGCTGCTCTGCTTGCGCGCGCAGCTGTGACTCGTACTGGGCGTAGAAGCGCCCGTCCACGCGCGGGCGCGTGGCGTACAGGTAGATGAGCTGGAACAGCGTCTCCAGGTCTTGCGGCGCCGCGCTGCCGCTGAAGCCCTCGAACAGCTCCGCGATGTAGGGGGTAACCGTGACCTGCTTGTCGGCGAGCAACTCGTCGAGCGCGCCGCTGTCGTGCGGCCCCGCCCCGCTGCCGGCAATCACCGTGGCCGAGGTGAGCGCCGGCACGAAGTCGGCATCCGCCAACAGCGAGCTGCCGCCGGGACTGGAGGCATGGAACAGCACCTCGTCGCCGAGCGCGGTGTGCTTGGCGATCACGGTGATCCCGTTGGACAGGGTCCAGCGCCGCGCGTCTATCTCCAGCACGTGTCGTTCCGCCGCAATGCTTCCGCCCGCGGGCTGGACGGCCAGCAATGGTGCCGCGCCGCCACCGGCTACGGTGCCGGCGTAGGGCTCGACCTCCAGCGCGGCGGCGGCGATGAGCTGGTCACGCAGGAGGGTCTCCCGGGCCGCGGGGTCGTCCTGGGCCGGTTCGGTTACCAGCAGCACGGTGTTGGCCGAACTTCCCGATGGCATGTTGCGCACCGCCCACTGGTGCAGCTCTTCCGGCGTGATCTCCGGCAACAGAAGCCGGTGGAGTTCGCGTTCCCGTTCGATGCCGGGGTAGGGTCCGGCCTCCAGGAAGTGGCGCAGGTACTCCTCTGCCAGGACGTGCGACGGCCGCCGGTCGCGGGTTTCGTAGGCGTCCTCGACCGAGCGCGTGAGGGCCGCCTTTTCACGCGCTACCTCGGCATCGCTGAAGCCGTGCACCTGCACCCGGCGCAGCTCTGCGAGCAGCGCACTCAATCCGCGCTCCACGCCGCCGGGTTCGGCCCGCGCGGTGGCGATCGCCACGTCGACCTCCCGGGTCAGCCGGTTGCGCCCGACCGCCGCCGACAGGAACGGTTGGTCGGCCTGTTGCCGCGCTGCCAGGCGGGCGTTGATCATGGCGGCGATCAGCCGCTGCACCAGGAGCTTGCGATACGCCGGCAGGTCCGCTCCGGTGTCGGCTTCCAGCTTGCGGTACAGCGTGAGGTGGGCGGCGCCGGCATCGGCGTCCGCAAGCAAGCTCACCCGCGGCTCGGGATGATCCGGTATCGCAATCGCCGGCCATCTGGTGCGGTCGCGGCGGCGCGCGCCGGCGTCTCCGTCCGCGCCTTGCGCGGCTGGCGCAAGGTGTTCGCGCATCGCCGACTCGACGGCCTCGGGGTCGAAGTCGCCTACCGCGATAAACGCCATCAGGTCGGGTTGATACCAGCGCTCGTGGAATGCGGCGAGTTGTTCGGGCGTGGCGTGTTCGACCACCTCTCGCAGCCCCGCCGGCTGCCGATCGGCGTAGCGCGAGCCGCCGAACAGGGCGGCGAGCTGGCTGTCGTCGATCCCGCCGTCCGATCCCGATGCATCAAGAATCAGCGCTCGCTCCCGCTCCACCGCATCGGGTGGAAAGGTGATCGCGAACGCCCACTCGCCGAGCATCTCGATGCCGGTCTGCAACGCATCCGGGGAGCCGGTCGGTATGTCCAGGTGCAGCACCGACGCGTCGAAGCCGGTCTGTACGCTCTGACCGGGAACCTCCGAAACGCCGATCGACGCCAGGTAGTCGGCGATCTGCTGCTCGGACAACCGCGCGGTGCTCCGGAACGCCATGCGCGCCACGAACCGCGCGAAGCCGCGCTGGTCGTCCTCCTCGAGTACCGAACCCACCCGCACCGCCAGCAACACCTGTGCCTGCCCCGCGGGTTCGGCATTGCGTGCGATGTAGTACTGAATGCCGTTGTGCAGGCTGCCGCGCAGAACCGCGGGGTCGAACGGCAGCGGTGCGCCGGGAACGCCCACCCGCGGCTGCGCAATCGCCGGAATCACGGTCATGGAGAGAAGCACGAGCGCAGTCAGCAGAACGCCCCGGGGACCGGGGCGGGTGGGAGCCATCGCGCAAATGATACCTGCTCATTCATGCTATCGTCACCCTGTGGAATCACAGGTCAGAATTGGTATCGCCGGGCTCGGGCGCAGCGGGTGGGGTATTCATGCGCGGCTGATTGAGAGTTTGCCCGATCAGGTCCGGGTCGCGGCGGTGTACGATCCGCTGCCGGCGCGGCGTGAGGAGGCGGTGGGGCGGTTCGGCTGCGCGGCGCACGGGGACTTCGAAGCGTTGATCGCCGACCCCGGTGTCGACGTGGTGGTGGTGGCGGTGCCGAGCCATCTGCACGCCGAGTACAGCGTCGCGGCGCTGCGCGCCGGCAAGCACGTGGTGTGCGAGAAGCCGATGGCCACCAGCGTGGCGGAGGCAGAGCGGATGACCGCGGCAGCGGCCGAGACCGGCAAACTGCTCACCGTGTTCCAGAACTACCGCTATCGCGGCGACGTGATCAAGGTGCGCGAGGTAGCGGCTTCCGGGGTGCTCGGCAGAGTCGTGATGGTGCGCATTACCCACCACGGCTTCGCGCGCCGCTGGGACTGGCAGACCCTGCAGCGCTACGGCGGCGGCTCGATGAACAATACCGGCCCGCACGTAATCGACATGGGGCTGCTGCTGTTCGGCGATGCCGAACCGGAGGTGACCTGCGTGCGCGACCGGGTGCGCACGCTCGGCGACGCCGACGACCACGTATTGATCCTGCTGCGCGCACCGGGGGCGCCGACCGTACAGATCGAGATAACCGCGGCGTGCGCGTACCCGCAGGAGCAATGGCTGGTGATGGGCACCGAGGGCGGCCTGACCGGCTCGGGCTCGGCGTTGCGCTGGCGCTACGTGAAGCCGGGGTCGCTGCCGGAACGCACGTTGAGCACGGAGCCGACTCCGGATCGCAGCTACAACCGCGAGACGGTGGAGTGGGTAGAGCATTCCTGGGCGAGCGGGGAAGCGGACGGGGGGCCGGGGGAAGCCGGTTTCTACCTCGATCTGCACGCCTGCATCCGCGCCGGGGGGCCGCTGCCGGTGGCGCCGGAGCAGGTGCTGACGCAGATGCGGGTAATGGAGGAGTGCCGGCGGCAGGCGCCGCTGGCGCCGGCCGAGTGATGCGTGCTCCGCTGCTGGCAATCACGATGGGCGATCCGGCCGGGGTCGGCCCCGAGATCGCGGTCAAGGCACTGGCCGACGAGCGGGTGCAGGGCGCGTGCCGGCCGCTCCTGGTGGGCTCGGCGGAGGTGTTTGCCGCAGCGGCGCGCATCGTCGGCAGCGGCGCGCGCATCGTGCCGTTCACCGATCCCGGTGCAGCGCGCTGGGGGCCGGAGTACGTCAACGTGGCGGCCAGCGAGACGGCGCCGTTGGCGGAGCTGCCGCGCGGCGAAGTGTCGGCGGCGGCGGGGGCGGCCGGCTACCACGCCATCGCGCGCGCGGTGGAACTGGCGCGCGCCGGTAC
>JGIcombinedJ30088_10005736_pt1 | contig 10599 bp, 11 predicted proteins | sample PinacodermPK_FD_30088 | JGI IMG/M metagenome (IMG submission 30088) | reverse complement strand
CCGCTGACGGTGGTGCGGCTCGCCGCGGGCGCGTTGCGCCGCGGGCAGGGGCTCGATGCGGAGTCGCGCGAGGCCGTTGCGCGCATCGACCGCGCGGTGCGCGACATGGAGGGCATGACCGAAGCGTTCCTGCTGCTCGCCCGGGCGTCGGACTCGAGGCTGTCGGCCACCGCGGTCGTCCTGAACGACATCGTGGCGCGGGAATGCGAGCACGCACGGACCATGATCGCCGACAGACCGGTGGTCCTCGAGAGCCGCATCGCCGAACCGGTCGTCGTCGACGCCGACGCCCGGGTGCTCGCGGTGCTCGTCGGCAACCTGTTGCGCAATGCGGTTCAGCACACCAGGGCCGGGCAGATCGAGGTGCGGGTGCAGGGCGACACGCTGACCATCGTCGACACCGGGGCCGGCATTCCGCGCGAGGAGCTCGATGCGGTGTTCGATCCGTTCGTACGGGCCGCCAACGCGAGCCGCGGCGGGCACGGGGTGGGGCTGTCCATCGTGAAGCGGCTCTGCGACCGGTTCGGCTGGTCGGTGCGCCTGGAGAGCACACCGGGGAACGGCACCCGGGTGCGGGTCCGCTTCGCGGGGGCGCGCCCGCCCGGCGCGGCGCGGGACGAGGCCGGCGACGGTGCGCGGGCCTGCGCACCCGGGACCGACTGACGCCCGGTCGCGGCGCACGCCGAGCCCGCGACCGCGCCGACGCGGTCCGGATTGCCGGCGTCGGGAACGGGCGTGCGACCGGTCCGGCCCTTGACGCGACCATCACGCCGTGATGACGCAGCCTTCACCCGGCGAGCCGTACGGTCGCCTGGACATGAACGATGCCCACTCTTGCAGATCCGGCGCCCGCCCCCGCCGGAGCGTGACCGCGCCGCTGAGGCGTGCGGCACGCTGGCTGCTCAACGACCCCCGCACCTTCGAGTCCCCGGCCGATGCGCACGCACGGCGGGTCGATCCGCTGCGCGCCGCACCGTTCGTCGCGCTGCACGCGGCCTGCGCGCTGGTCGCGGTCGTGGGGGTCTCGCCGGTGGCGCTGTCGGTGTGCGCGGCGCTCTACGTCTCGCGCATGTTCTTCATCACCGCGTTCTACCATCGCTACTTCTCGCACCGCGCGTTTCGCGCCTCGCGCGGCGTCACCCTCGCGATGGCGGTGCTCGGCTGCACCGCGGGGCAGCGGGGACCGTTGTGGTGGGCGGGCCACCACCGCGTGCATCACCAGACGTCGGACACGCCCGACGATCCGCACTCGCCCCGGCATCGCGGGCGCTGGTTCAGCCACACGCTGTGGTTCCTCACTCCGGAGAGCTTCGCGACGCGGGTCGAGCGGGTCCGGGACTGGATGCGGTATCCCGAGCTTCGCGTCGTCGAGCGCATCGACTGGCTGCCTTTCGTTGCGCTCGGCGCCGCATGCGCCGGGCTCGGCGGCTGGCTCGGAAGCGCCCGGCCGGAGCTCGGCACAAGCGCCGGACAGATGTTCGTGTGGGGGTTCGCGGTCTCGACCGTGCTGCTCTACCACGCGACCTACACCATCAACTCACTGGCCCACGGCTGGGGCAGCCGGCGCTACGATACCCCCGACGACAGCCGCAACAACGCGCTGCTCGCGGCCGTCACGCTCGGCGAGGGGTGGCACAACAACCACCACCGCTACCCGGCCGCCGCCCGCCAGGGGTTCCGGTGGTGGGAGCTCGACCCGACCTGGACGGGACTGCGGCTCCTCGCCGCGCTCGGGCTCATCTCCCATCTGACCCCCGTCCCGGCGCGGGTGCTCGACGAGATGCGTGCGCGCTCCGGCCGGCTCGGCGAAGCGTCGCCGCCCGGCCCGGCGCCCCGACGACGCTCCCCGCGATGAGGCACGCCCGATGAGAATCGCGGTCGTGGGTTCGGGGATCGCCGGCATGACGGCGGCCCACGTCCTGTCGCGCCGCCACGCGGTGACGGTCTTCGAGGCGGCGTCGCGTCCCGGGGGACACACCCGCACGGTGCGGGTCGACGAAGGCGGGCGTGCGGTCGGCGTCGACACCGGCTTCATCGTGTTCAACGAACGGAACTACCCCAACCTCTGCCGTCTGTTCGACGCCCTCGGCGTGGCGTCGCACGCCTCGGACATGAGCTTCAGCGTGCACTGCGAGGCGACCCGGTTCGAGTACAACCCGAGCTCGGTCGGCCGGCTGCTCGCGCACAAGCGCAATCTCCTCGACCCCGGCCACCGGCGCATGCTGCTCGACATCGTGCGCTTCCACCGCGACGCCCGGCGCCTGCTCGACGCCGGGATGGACGATCGCGTCACCGTCGAGCGCTACCTCGCGGGCGCGGGCTACGGCGAGGCGTTCGCCCGGCACTACTTCGTACCGCTCGGTGCGTCGCTGTGGTCGTGTCCGGCCGAGCGGTTCGCCACGTTCCCCGCGCGCTTCGTGCTGGAGTTCCTGCGCAACCACGCGATGCTCCAGGTGCAGCGCCGCCCGGTGTGGCGCACCGTCACCGGCGGCGCTTCGCGCTACATCCCGAAGCTCGTCGCCCCGTACCGGGACCGCCTCCGGCTCGGATCTGCGGTGGCGCGGGTGCGGCGGCTCGCGAGCGGCGTGCGCGTACGTCTCGCGGACGGGCGCGAGGACGAGTTCGACGAGGCGGTCATCGCGGCCCACGCCGACGAAGCCCTCGCGATGGTCGACGCGCCCGACGACGAGGAGGTGGAGGTGCTGCGCTGCTTCCCCTACCAGGAGAACGAGGTGGCGCTCCATACCGACACCGCGTTGCTGCCCGAGCACACGGGGCTATGGGCGAGCTGGAACTACCGCATCCCCGAGCGGCGCCGCGATGCGGTCATGGTGACGTACCACATGAACCGGCTGCAGCGCCTGGCGAGCGAGCGCGACTACTGCGTGACCCTCAATCCGAACGGGGCGCTGCGCCGCGAGTGCGTGATCGGCCGGATCCGCGACTCGCACCCGATGTTCGCACCGGGACGTGCGAGCGCCCAGCGCGCACACCCGCAGCTCGTCCGGCGCCGCGGCATCTCCTACTGCGGCGCGTACTGGGGCTTCGGCTTCCACGAGGACGGCGTGAACAGCGCGCTCGCGGTGATGGAGGGATTCGGCATGGGGCTCGGCGCGTGAACAGCCGCCTGTACGTCGGCACCGTCCGTCACCGGCGCCGCGCCGGGCGCGCGCACGCCTTCGCCTACCACCTCTTCATGCCCTATCTCGATCTCGACGAGTTGCCGGAGCTGCTCGACCCGTTGTGGCTGTGGTCCGCCCGGCGCCCCGCGCCCGCCTGGTTCCGGCGCGCCGACTACCTCGGACCGCGCGATCGTCCTCTCGCGCCGGCGGTACGCGACGCCGTGGAATCGCGCATCGGCCACCGCCCGCGCGGTCCGGTGCGGGTGCTGACCCACCTGCGCTACCTCGGCGCCTGCTTCAACCCCGTGACGTTCTACTACTGCTTCGAGCCGGACGGCGAGCGGCTGCACTCGGTGCTCGCCGAGATCACCAACACCCCCTGGGGCGAGCGCCACGCCTACGCGCTCGACTGCCGCGGGCGCGCAGGCCGCGCGCATCGCTTCCGCTTCGACAAGGCGTTCCACGTCTCGCCGTTCATGGGCATGGCGCAGCGCTACCACTGGCGGCTCTCGGTCCCCGGCGACCGCCTCCACGTGGTCATGCGCAACGAGGCGCGGGGACGCGTGGTCTTCAGCGCCGCGCTCGCCATGCAGGCCCGGCCGTTCGACCGGCGGCATCTCATCGCGGCGCTCGCGCGCCACCCGTGGATGACCGCGACCGTTCTCGGCGGCATCTACTGGCAGGCGTTTCGCCTGGCGTTGAAGGGCGTCCGATTCCATCCTCACCCGAAGCTGCGCACGAGGCAGCCGGTGGGCCGAAGAGTCGAGTCGCCGAGTCGCGCCGAGGTGCCGGATCCGTGCATCGGGTCGATGAGCGGGTTCCGGGAGTCCGGGCGAGGCGTGGGACCGACGGCTCGGGTCGATGCACATGGTGCAGAAAGGCAAGCGATGAGCGCGGGCCGGTGAACGAGCGTCTCACGCCTCTGCCCGCCTCCCGCGCCCTGAGCGCCGCGCCGGCCGGCAGCCTGCGCGGTGGGGACTGGGCGCGCGCCCTGGTGCAGCGCCGGCTGGGTGCGCTCGGCTCGGGCCGCCTGGTGCTGCACGACGCCCGGGGCGAGGCGGAGTTCGGCGTTCCGGTCGCGGACGGGGATCCGGTGCGCCTCGACGTGCATCGGCAGCGCTTCTACCGGCGCGTGCTGCTCGGCGGCAGCCTGGGAGCGGCCGAGTCCTACATGGACGGAGACTGGAGCGCGAGCGATCTTGCCGCGCTGATTCGGATGTTCGTGCGCGACATCGGCACCGCCGACGCCATGGAGGGAGGCCCGGCCGCAGTCGCCGGCGTCCTCGCCCGGCTCGGCGACTTCGCGCGGCGCAACACCCGGGCCGGCGCCCGGCGCAACGTCGGCGCGCACTACGACCTCGGCAACGACTTCTTCGCGCTGTTCCTCGACGAGACGCTGACCTACTCGGCGGGGATCTTCGAGAGCCCGCACGCCACCATGGCCGACGCCTCGCGCGCCAAGCTCGACCGCATCTGTCGCAAGCTCGCGCTCTCGCCAGACGATCGCGTGGTCGAGATCGGGTCCGGCTGGGGCAGCTTCGCGGTGCACGCGGCGCACCGCTACGGCTGCCGCGTCACCACNACCACCATCTCGCGCGAGCAGCACGCCTTCGTCGAGCNNCTGATCCGCGAGCGCGGCGTGGCGGACCGGGTCGAGGTGCTGTGCACCGACTACCGCGACCTTCGGGGCACGTTCGACAAGCTGGTGTCCATCGAGATGATCGAGGCGGTTGGCCACGAGCGCCTGCCGCGGTACTTCGGGGCGTGCGCGGATCTGCTGCACGAGCGCGGGGAGGCGCTCATCCAGGCCATCACCATGCCCGAGCGGCGCTATCNCCAGTATCGCCGCCAGAGCGACTTCATCCGCCGCCACGTGTTCCCGGGGAGCTGCGTGCCGTCGCTCGGGGCGATCGTGGGCGCCGCGTGCGGCGNCGCCGGCTTCAGCGCGGTGCACCTCGAGGACATCGGACCGCACTACGCCGAGACCCTTCGCCGCTGGCGCGCGGCGTTCGAGGCGCGGCTCGATGAGGTGCGCGGACTCGGCTTCGACGAGCGCTTCATCCGTCTGTGGCGGTTCTACCTCGCCTACTGTGAGGCGGGCTTCGAGGAGCGCTATCTCGGCGACGTGCAGCTCGTGCTCCGCAAGTCCGGCTGCCGGGCAGTGCCCGTGCCGCAGAGGCTCCGATGAGGTCCGCGGCGCTCGGGCGCATGGTCGCGAACTTCCTCGGGTTTCAGATCACATGGTTCGCGTGCGTCGGCGGCGCCGGATACGGCGTGCCCGCGCTCGGCCTTGTCGCCGCCGCGTTGTTGCTGCCGCTGCACCTCGCCACCCTCGGCGGCGACCGGCGCGGGGCCGCTGGCCGTGCAGGCGATCGCGGAGTCGAGCTCAGGCTGCTCGCGGCTGCCGCGATCACCGGCTACGTGTTCGACGGCGCGCTGGCGCTCGCCGGCGTCATCGCGTTCCCCGCGCATGCCGGGCTCGCCGTCNNCACGACGCCGTGGATGGTCGCGCTGTGGGCGGCCTTCGCGGCGACGCTTCGCCACAGCCTCGACTGGGCGCGGCGCCGGTATGTGCTGGGCGGCGTCGCGGGCGCGGTCTTCGGTCCGCTCGCCTACGTCGCCGGCGAGGCGCTCGGCGCCATCGCNCTTGCACCGCCGCCGCTCGGATGGCTCGTGGTCGCGGCCGAGTGGGCGCTGGCGATGCCGCTGCTCCTGTGGTTGCGCGAGCGGCTCGAAGGGGCCGCGCCCGGTGGGGCGGGGGGGCGCGACGCGCAGATACCGGCCGGAGGCGGACGATGATGCCCCTGGGCCTGGGCGAAGCGGTCCTCGTCGCCTGGGCGTGCATGGCCGCCGCGATGGCGGTGCTGTGGCTCGTGCAGCTTCGCACCGGCGACGCGAGCATCGTCGACGTCGGATGGGCGTTCGGCACCGGGGCGGTCGGCGTCGCCCTGGTGGGAACGGCCGGCGGCGGCGACTCCGCGCGGCGTGCGCTGGCGGCGGCGATGGTCGCGGTGTGGAGCGCGCGCCTCGGCGTCCACCTCTGGCGGAGGGTCCGCGCGAGTGCACGCGAGGAGGGACGGTACCGGTATCTGCGCGAGGCTCTCGGCGCCCGGGCGGGCGTCGGGCTGTTCGCGTTCTTCCAGGTCCAGGCGGCGTGGGCGGTGATGTTCGCGATGCCGGTGTGGGCCGCGGGCGAGGCGACGCGCGCACTCGACTGGCTGGACGGGTTCGGGGTCGCGGTGTGGGCGGCCGGGGTGCTCGGCGAGTCGGTCGCGGACCGGCAGCTCGCGCGCTTCCGCGCCGACCCCCGCCGCGCCGCGCAAGCCTGCGACACGGGCCTGTGGGGCTGGTCGCGGCATCCCAACTACTTCTTCGAGTGGCTGCAGTGGTGGGGGTTTGTCTCGCTCGGGGCGGGCTCGGAGTACTGGTGGGTGACCGTCGCCGGAGTGGTGGTGATGTACGTCTTCATCACCCGCATCACCGGCATTCCCTACACCGAGCGCCAGGCGATGCGCAGCCGCGGCGACGCGTACCGGCGCTACCGGGAGCGGGTGCCCGCGTTCTTCCCGCGGTCGCCTCGACCTCGGACGACCGGGAGCGAGCGGTGAGTGCCGCCCGGCTCGCAATTCGCTGGACGGAGCGGGGATGGGTCCCGGACTGGATGGTGCGCCAGGGGATCCGGCGCCTGCTGCGGGCGCGGCTCGCCGAGATCGGGGCCCGCAACTGCGAGGCGGCAGCGGCCGCCACACGGCGCTTCGTCGAGGTGATGGACGCTTCCGAGATCGCCCCGATCCCCGAGAAGGCGAACAGCCAGCACTACGAATTGCCGCCCGCGTTCTTCTGCGAAGTGCTCGGACCGCACCGCAAGTACTCGTGCTGCCATTGGGGCGACGGCGTCAACGACCTTGCGGAAGCCGAGGAGGCATCGCTCGCCATCACCGCCGAGCGCGCGGGCGTCGAGGACGGGATGCGGATCCTCGAGCTCGGATGCGGCTGGGGGGCGCTCACCCTGTGGATGGCGCGCCGGTACCCGAACGCGCGAATCGTCGCGGTGTCCAACTCCGCCACGCAGCGCCGCTACATCGAGGCGCAGGCCGAGCGCCGCAGGCTCGGCAACCTGCGGGTGGTGACCGCGGACATGAACGACTTCGATACCCGGGAGCGCTTCGAGCGAGTCATCTCGGTCGAGATGTTCGAGCACATGCGCAACCACCGCGAGCTGCTCGGGCGCATCGCGCGGTGGCTCGAGCCCGACGGACGTCTCTTCGTGCACATCTTCTGCCACCGGGACGTGCCTTACGCGTTCATGCCGCGCGACGAGAGCGACTGGATGAGCCGGCACTTCTTCTCCGGGGGGATCATGCCGAGCGACGCCCTCCCGCTCCATTTTCCCGAGCACCTGCGGGTCGTCGGCCGGTGGCGGTGGTCGGGACGCCACTATCAGCGCACCGCCGACGCCTGGCTCGCGAACATGGACCTGCGCCGCGACCGCATCGAGCCGATCCTCGCGTCGGTCTACGGTGTCGACGCCCCGCGGTGGTGGGTCCGCTGGCGGGTGTTCTTCATGGCCTGCNCGGAGCTGTTCGGGTACGCGCGTGGACAGGAGTGGTGGGTCTCGCACTACCTGTTCGAGCGCACNGGGCGCTGATGGAGCGCCGGGAGGCATCGGAGGTGGGCGCGCGGCGCCGGCGCGCGTTTCCGGTGGCAGCGGTCACCGGGCTCGGGCTGGGGGTCGCGTTGCTGATGGCCGCAGCCCTGGTGCATGGCGTGACGGCCGGGAACTTCGTGGCGGACGGCGGGCGCCTGCTCTCGATGGCATGGGGACGGGTCACGGTGATCGACGTCTACGCGGGCTTCGCGCTGTTCGCGGCGTGGGTATGGCACCGTGAGCCCCGCGCGTGGGTGGCCGGAGCCTGGATCGTGGCGCTGTGCCTGCTGGGCAACCTGGTGGCCGGCTGCTACGTGGTTCTCGCGGCACGCGGTTGCCGGGGCAGGACGTCGCGGTTCTGGCTCGGTCCGCGCGGCACCGGGGGCGCGTCGACGTGATCCCGCGAGCCCTCGTCGTTGCGCTCGCCCTGCTTCCGGCCGTGGCGGCGTTCGCCGCGGGCAGCGGTGACGACCGGGTGCGTGTACGCACCGGGGCCGCCTGCGAACGGTCCACGGGCGAACCGCTGTACCGGGAGGTGCACGAAGAGCGCTGGGAGGGCGGCCGAATCGTCGGGGATCGGGTGACGTACCACCGTCCCGGGGGAGAGGTGTTCGCCACGAAATGGGTGGACTTCCGGGCCGACGCCGTCGCGCCGGACTTCGAGCTCGTCGATTCCGCCTCCGGACACCGCGAGGCCCTCGAGCGGGTCGGGGACGCGCTCGTGGTGCGGTATCGTGCGCCCGACGGGACGCCGGAGCGCTCGGCCATGCTCGCGTCCGGCGCGGCGCTGATCGCCGACGCCGGATTCGACCGGTTCATCGAGCGGAGCTGGGACCGCCTGGTGGCGGGTGAGGTTGTGGTCCGGCCCTTCCTCGTCCCGAGCCGGCTCGGTTCGGTCGACATGCGGATCCGCCGCTTGCACCGCGCTGGCGATCGCGACGCGGAGTTCGAGCTCGCGATCGACTCGGCGCTGCTGCGGCTCGTCGTCCCCGCGATTCGTGTGCGCTACGACGCCTCGAACCGCAGGCTGCTTCGCTACGAGGGTATATCGAATCTTCGCGCGGGCGACGGAACGAACCTCGACGTGACGATTGCGTTTTCACCGGGCCGGGCGGCGGGTTGGAGCTGCCGCTCGTCGGCCGGCGATCGGACGCCTTGGTAGCCGCGCACCGACGTCCGAGGCCGAGCAAGTCCAGCTCGTCGACACCCGGCTCAGCCGCGTGCTCGCCAGCAGGCTCGCATCGGTCCTTGCCCCGATCAGCCAGCGCGAGCCGGCATGGGCGCCCGCGAACGTCTGGTCGAGCGCGTCCGATCGGATTTCCGGCGCGAGACGATGCCGCCCGCGCGCAGCCGCCGGGACGCGCCCAGCGGGTGCTGGAATTCGCCGCCGGCCCAGAGCGCCAGACCGATGCCGGAGGTCGGCGCGTCGTCGCTGTTGCAGGTGAAGGGCAGCCGGCCGAACGGGGTGTCGATCAGATTCGTCCGCCCGTGCGTGCGCGCGCCGAGGTTGCTGTCGGGCGCCAGCGCCATGCCGACGCGCACGCTCCAGCGCTTGCGCGCCCGGACCGTGCCGAGATCGCGCTCCACGCTGGCGACGACCGGGGCCGGCGGCTGAACCCGGATCGACGGACGGTTGAGGGCTGTCGTCACCGGCACTGAGGTGAACGATAGCCGATGGGAGTCAATCGCTCTCGGAGACCGGAGTTGGGGGTTCCTCCAGAGGATGGTTGTGGATCCCCGGCCGACCGGGCCGGGATCGAGGCCGATTCGGTTGCGGCCGCGAGCGTCGCCCTGGGCTTGACGAGGGAATCAGAGGGCCTTGCATCGATCCCCCCAAGTCGAGTTTTTTGGAAGCGGAACCAGCGCTTGGCAAGCTGGTGCGCGCCGCGGCGTCCCTGTCGTATCCTCATTGCTTACCGTGTACGCTGTTCCGTCGGCGCAAGAGCAAATGCTCGCGCGCATCCATGCGTACGTCGCCGCACAGTGGCTCGACGGCTGCACCCCGGGCGAGCGCGGTTGTTCGGGGGAGGCGGAGTACAAGTGGGTGCTGGCGGATGCGGTGGAGGGCATAACGTGAGCGATGAACGGTGCGAGACGTGCGCTCATGTCGAGATCAGCGTGATTCCGGCTCAGGCGGGATTCCCGGGATTCTCCGGGCGGCCAGCCTATCTGCAACTGCACTGCCGACGGTATCCGCCCAGTGGAAACGCGACCGAGGCATGGCCGCGAGTCCGTGAGTCTGATTGGTGCGGCGAGTGGGCCGAACGCATCAAACGCCATCCGCCCGGCCCGTGCCCGCTGTGCCGTGGCGAGAGCGGGACATGGGTGTCGGCCGATGGTGTTCTCAGTATGGATTTGTTCAAGCCGTGCGACGGATGCGACGGGACGGGATTTGCGCGGGAGCCGGAGGCCCCCACGGGTACGCGCCCGTGAGCGGGCCGGCCCTGTCGAATCGCCTTGCGGACTTGGCCGAACACACTGGCGAAATCGCGCGATGGACGCCGTCGACAGTACCCGTGGCGGCTGGGCGCGCACGCCCCCGCGCGAAAATCCCGCGTCGACCGGGCGCTTCAAGTTCGGAAGCTGCTCGTCCCCGCTCAAGCTTGCGGAAGACGATCCAGAACGCGGCGACCGCAACCAGAGTGGCGCCCCCGAATCCGACCGACACCCACACTCCGTCGAGCCAAACGCCCATCGCCTGATGGAGCAGATAGCCGAGCCACAGGCCCACGAGGACTCCTCCCCCAGCCGCAATGAGCAGCAGCACTTCGTTTCGTTGGCGGCGGACGAATGCGCCCGCGAACCGTCTCACCCGATTTCCCCGCGGTG
>JGIcombinedJ30088_10005729_pt1 | contig 10615 bp, 6 predicted proteins | sample PinacodermPK_FD_30088 | JGI IMG/M metagenome (IMG submission 30088) | reverse complement strand
TGAAATCAGGCATCAGAGAGTTGACTCCCCTGTACCAGCGTGGTCCAGGTAATCGTGTAACAGTCACATACGAAGGCCGGGACGCAACAGGTGTGCTCCTGGACCAGGACGCACTGAGGCAACACGNGTATGCACGACGGCATGGGCATAGATGAGAGGGCACAAAGCCCCGGTGTTGTTGATGTCGGGGCGGCGTTGCTGCATGTCGCCGCCCCCCTTGTGACGGCATAAGTTGCCAGTTGATAAAAAGACCAGAACAAGGAGGTCGGTCTATGCAAGGTGTACAGCGAACGGAATCAGTGTCCGGGGCGAGTTTTTCAAGGCCCTCAGTGCATGATCAGGAAGGGCCGGCCGCGCAGGAAGCGGTGGGAGCCGGGCAAAAAACGACCAGGCACACGGACACGAATCCGCAACTGCGGCCATCGGTTCCAGGCGCGCCCGGCGGAGGTGATTCCCGCAAGACTGGCAAGGTCGTCCGGCCAGTCTCCCCAGAGCCAGAAGGGGGGCGCCTGAACCAGTACGGTGGCGGCAGGCGAGCCTTTACCAGCGATGCTGTATCAGACAACAAGCGCAAACTGCAGAGTACAGAGGCGGAGCTGGAGCGGGTCGGGGCGCTGCTGCAAGAGACCAGACAGCAAATTCCTCAAGAGCAGGCTTATCTGGATCAATCCTGCCAACTGTTGGTGCCGCTGGTAACGGAATTGGTAGGGGTCAATAAGGCGTGGAAGCGCATTCACCTTCAGCTGGATCAGCACAAAGAAGAGCGGCAGGAAAACCCGGAACAACTGCGGTTGGAGGCGTTTTCTGAATCAAGAAGAACCCTGGAGCGCAATCTTGAGGCGATAAAAGACGAACACAAAGTGCTTGCCGAGGAGATAGCGCAACTGGGGGAAGACATAGGCACCAGGGAGCAACTCAAGAGCCGGTTGTTGCGTCGGGCTGAGGAGCTGGCTGAGCAGCAGCGCATCCTGAATCAGCGAGTTTGCGCGCTGAGGACAGAATATCAGGTGGAGCAGGGTGCGTTGTTGAGCGGTAAGCAGAGTGCGCTGCTGGCTCTTGCCGCAGACCTGAGAGCGAGCGACTGTGAGCTGGCGACCTGTCCGCGCGGATTTTGGGACTTTGGCCGTCACGCAGGAAGGGCAAAAGCCGTCCAGGAAAACAAGCAGGCGTTGCAGCAGTATCTGGAAAGCGAAGTGAATGCGTTTTGGCAGCTATGTGCGCAGATGAATGTTCCCTCCGAAGCCCTGATGATACGCATGGAGAACGACGCAAGCCTGTCCCTGTCACACAGGGCGCAGGCCTTGCAGGAGTGCGGATTTTCTCAAATCAAGCCGCTGTACCGGTCGTTTGATGGGGTGAATATACAGATGACATTCCAGGCAGAGGATGAGAGAGGGAATCTGCTGGAAGGCCAGTCCCTGCTGCGACAGCTGCGCAAAAAGCAGCAAGAGCAGCTGGATGATGCAGGGGTGGATTTCACGGACAGGGTTCTCCTGGATGTTGACGCTGCACGCAAACTCAAGGAGCGTGCCGAGAGTGCACAGCAGTACAACGAACGTCTCAAGGACGCCTTGTTGCGTAAGTTTGTTTACCCGGGCATGTACAGAGCAGTGGATACCGTGAGCGGGATCCAGAAGCAGTGTCAGATGGTGATGGAACAGAATGCGCACGACCAGGCGGCCATGATGCCGGCATTTCTGGAGACTATGGAAAGCCAGATGGAGGCGCTGGGCGAGCTGATTTGCCATTTTGGCGTTGAACGGCGTTTTATGGTTGAGGCCAAATCCAGTCTGATGAATGTCAGGCAAGGCACTGGAAACATCGAGACTTTGCATAACAGTGTTCGGGCGTTGCATCACCAGATCGACAACAAAAAACGTCAGGTTCTGGGTGTCAGGTTGAGCCAGATGGAAGCACAACTGGAGCAGTGTAAAAAAGCACTGAAAGACGGGCTGCAGAATCAGATAGTTCTTGCGGCTGAAGTCAACGAATACATGGCATTGTTGCAAGATCAGCTGAGTGCACTGCAACAGTTGATCAGTGGTTTCTCCAGCGACAAGCACGTAGGGCTGGCGAAGCTGCTGGGTGAGTTTGACCAGAAACTCATCAGGCAAGTGGCGGCGAAACGGCATCTTGACCAGGAGGTGAGCTGCCGTGAGCGCCGGGGATGGGGCTGGTGTTTGCGTCACCCGTTGCTGGCGTTGCGTCGCAGCCGGGAGCAGGCGGCCTTGAAAAGTACGCTCAGTCGTGTGCACCAGGAGATCCATGACCTCAATAGCCAGGCAGAGCCTCTTGCGCAGTTGCTGCAGCTGCCCTGGCAAACAAGGGTTGTCAGAATACCCGACGCAGGTCAGCCGACTTTGTCAGACGAGGTCAGCCAGCTTCTATCAGGCGGCGTGACAAATTTAATCCCCATTTACCGACGTCAGAGCGATGGTGTCGTCACAGTCGATTATGAAGGCCAGGATGAATCCGGCAGCCCCTGGATGAGCAAGACCTGACGGAGCGGTTGGACGAATCAGGCGTTGCGTGAGCACAAGAGGGGCTGCATGCGCGGAAGGCATGGGCAAGCCCTTGCGGGGTTTGACTGCCCCCGCGTGAGGTGTTGGTGATCAAGCTGATGGTGAGACCAGAACAAGGAGGTCGGTCTATGCAGGTAAAAAGGAATACCGCTTTACCCCCTGAGTCCCTCGTCAACAGGGCGCATGAAGGTGCTGAGGGCAACGCCGCCTCCCCCCCCAAAGTCACCCCTTCGCGCGAGCCGGCAGTTCGTCAGACGCCTGAACGGGATGCGCAGGCGGATGCGGGTGGCGCGTCAAATCAGCCCCGCCGCAAGGTGCTGAACGCATGGGACGTCTGGCGAGTCGCCCCGCATGGAACCTGGAGGGAGCAACAGCCGCGTCCTGCTGTATCTTTTCCTGATTCCAGTGCCGACAAGCGTTCACCGCATCAAGAACAACAAGCCTGGCAACGGGAACGCCAACGTCTGGAAGCCCATTTTTACAATCAGCCAGGCATGCAGGAGTTGGCCGGGGAAGTGGCGCGTCTGCAACAGCCCCTGAGCACAGCGATGAGGGCTGTCGCTGCCCTTGATGCCAGTTGTGATAAGGGGAAAGCCGCGCAGGAGGCCGCTCATAAGGCATGGGAGCAGGCTCAGGCGGATTTGCGCCGCGAGACGGGGTTGAGTTACGAAGAGTGTTTGGCCAGGAAACAAGAGTTGGACAGCAAGAGGGCGGAGTATTTCAAGCCCATGCTGGCCGATTTGCGCAAAGAGTTACAGGTGCACACAGTTGCACTGCAACATGTCCGCCATGGTCTTGAGCTTTGTCTGGATCGTGTTTATGAGGACAAGGCCGAATTGAATGAAATCGACAGGAAGCTCGTGCGTCTTCGCAGAAACCTCAATTCCTCCGAAAGAGCACTTGAACAGCCCTCTATGTCAAGGTTTTTCGACTTTTACTCCGCACAGAAAGACAGTCAAAACCAGCGGCTTTTCCATCTGCTGAAGGAAAAGAAAGGCGAGCGGGCGGCGCAACGACTGGCGGCTTCGGAGTTTGAATATCGCCGGGAAAGTTTGGTGGCGGGCACACTGCTGGACAAAGAGCAGCAGTTGGTCACGAAGCAGCGCGTTCTCAAGCAGCTGATTGGCGGGTTCGCAACACAGCAGCAAATGGAGCAAGCCGGGCAGCTTGATGCGCGTCAGCAGGTGCTGGGCTCCCTTGTGGCGTCTCTGAAAGAAACGCGGGAAGTTTTGGCCAGGCACCAGAGAACTATTGAAAGTGACTGGTCCTTCGACAAGGTCTTGAAGATTTGTCCTTCCGTTATTGGTGCCTGTGTGCAGTACATAAGGAAAAGGGCATTGAAGGCGCGTATAGCACATGAAGTTGACGCCGTGCGCCACTTGTCCAGGCAATTGGATGTTGATCCGGCATCCTTGTGGGTACGCATAGCAAAGGACGGCGCTGTGTCCCTGTCAGACAGGACCCTGGCGCGGACCATGCAGGGGCAGCTGTTGAACCCTCGCGCTTCCTTGTTCAACGACAGTCCTGAGCCTGTGACGCCCGGGCAGGCCAATGCGTCTTTCGAACAGCAGCGGGTTGCGGTGGAAACGCTTGTGGAGGATCTGCGCCGTACAGCCGGGCAGAATCTGGAGCATGACAGTCCTCCCGAGGCACCGCCCTGCGGCGACGAGATTGATGTTGGCTATATCAAGTTGCAGGCCGGTAGTGACCAGAGATATCAAGAGCAGTTGCAACAGGCTGTGCTGGAAAAGTATTGCTACAGCCAGCCCGGTGTTCGGGCCTTCTCTGAAGGCATAGATTTGCTTGTTAAAAAAGGCCTGCAGCTTGCCTTGGCATGCCGCGCCAAAAAACAGGAGCAAGTCGTGGCACTGGCGGATGAGATGACAAACAGTCTGCCGCGCCTGCGAGACGCGATTGCTGATCTGGAAGTTGCTGATTTCGGGATAAAGGAGCTTGACGACAGGGTGAAGGATCTTGAAGAAAGGCTGTGTGATGTCAGGAAAGGGAGCACAGACCCCGAGGCACTCCAAAGGAAAATCGCGGGCCTTGGTGATGCAATGGATGTGCTGAAAGGTCGACTGCTGGAGCCCAGGAGGCAAGAGGTGTGGCGGCGCCAGGAAAATATGAGTGATCGCTGGGGACCCCGATGGCAGGGGCGTACCAGGGAAGAGCGTCTGCTGAATACACCAAGGTCACTGTTGCTGGACGAGCACCGCGTGCTGACCCGGTTGATCAGTGGCTTCCAAACCTGCACAGAGACAGTTCGGGCCAAACTGGTGAGTGACAATCAGTGTGATCTGGGTAACGAGCTGCGTAAAAATCCGGGTAGCAACGGCAAACTTGAGGAGATCCGCAGCAAATTTGATTCTGGATACAGCCATAGACGTGCATTGGGCATTGGCCAGAATCTCATGATTGTGCATGAAGACAAAGACGGAAAGCCGGTGTTATCAGAGTTTGCCCTTGCCATGTATAGAGCGGGGGTTCTGGAGTTGCGTCCTGTTTACCGGCGGCGACATGACGCCACTGTCTCAATGCATTACGAGGCTCGGGTTGAAAAAAATGGGACCTGGATTGATCAAAAGCCGCTGAAAGAATGGCTGCAAAAACGGGCTGTCGGGCAAGGACGTGAGGCGCAGGCTGCACGGGACGCCCTTGCTGCACTGGCGGCCCAGAAAAAAGCGATTGCCTGTTCGTAACATAAGGAAGGAGCCTGCGGAGGGTGACCGCCCTTTGTTACGGCTCTTGTGAGTACACCCATGGTGAGACCAGAACAAGGAGGTCGGTCTATGCAGGTCAAGAAGAGCGATACCGCTTTACCCCATGAGTCCCCCGCAAACAGGGTGCCTGAAGCAACTGAGGGTAAAGCAGCCTCAAAAGTCATGCTCTCCCCGGAGCCGGTGGTTCGTCAGACGCCGGGGCGGGATGCGATGGCGGATGCTGAGGCTGCATCAGATCAGCCCCGCCCCAAGGTGCTGAACGCATGGGACGTCCGGCGAGTTGCTGTGCGTGAAGCCCGGCAGGTGGAACAGGCGCGTCCTTCTGAATCTTTCGCTGATGTCAGTTTGAACCAGAGTTCGCTGTCTCAGGTGCAACAAGCCCGGCACCTGGAAAATCAACTGCTGGCAGCCCATGTCGACAACCAGCCCGGCATGCAGGAGTTGGCCCGGGAAGTGGCGCGTCTGCAAGAGCCCCTGCGTAAAGCGACGAGGGTAGTCGAGGAGTTTAGCGCCAGTGCTGACAAGGATAAGGGCGCTCGACAGGCCTTGGATAAGGCCCTGGCGGACGTGAAACGCGCAACGGGATTGCGTTACGAAGAGTGTTTGTCCAGGAAACAGGAGCTGGACAGCAAGCGGGCGGCGTATCTCAAGCCAGCGCTGGCCGATCTGGAAAAAGAGTTACAGGTGCACAGGGTTGCACTGCACCATGTCCGCAATGGGCTTGAGTTTTATTCCGCTCGTATCCATAAGAATAAAGCCGAATTGGACACCATGACGCGCAATCTGGAGGATCTCCGGAAGGAGCTTGACAAGTGCGAAAGAGAGCTCGATTACTGGCCCAGTCACTCATGTGCTTTCACGTATTACTCCAGAGAGAAAAACTGTCTGAACGAGAGGCTGTTCCAGCTGCTGAAGAAGCAGAAAGGCGAGCAGGTGGCGCAACGACTGGCATCTCTGGAGCTTGATCATCAAAGAGAAAGTTTGATAAAGGACCAACTGCTGGCCCAGGAACAGCAGTTGCTGGCGAAGCGGCGCGTTCTGAAACAGCTGATTGGCGGGTTCGAAACACAGCAGCAAATGGAGCAAGCCGGGCAGCTTTATGCTTGTCAGGATGTGCTGGGCTCCCTTGTGAAGTCTCTGGAAGAAACGCAGCAAGTTCTGGCCAGGCACCAGAGAACTATTGAAAGTGACTGGTCCTTCGAAAAGGTGCTGAAGATTTGTCCTTCCCTTATAGGTGCCTTTCGGCATTACATAAGGAAAAGGGCCTTGAAGGCGCGTATTGCACACGAAGTTGCCGCCATGCGTCGATTGTCCAGCCAATTGGATGTTGATCCGGCGTCTCTGTGGGTACGCATAGGAAAGGATGGCACCCTGTCCCTGTCGGAGAGGACCGTGGCGCGGACTTCGCAGGGGCCGCTGTTGAACCCTCTCTCCTCTTTGTTCAACGACAGCTCTGAGCCGACCCATGCGTCTTCCGGACAGCTGAGGGGGGAGGTGGAAACTCTTGTGAGGGAACTGCGCCGTACAGCCGGGCAGAATCTGGAATATGACAGTCCTCCCGCGGCGCCGCCTTGCGGCGACGAGATCGATGTTGGCTTGATCAAGTCGGAGGCCGGTCACGTAGATCTCTATCGAGAGGAGCTGCAAAAGGCTGTGCTGAACAAGTATTACTACGGCCAGCCTGGTGTTCGAGAGTTGTCTGAATGCATAGGCATGCTTATTGATAAAGGCCGGGAGCTTGCCAGAGCAGGCCGCGCCGGGAATCAGGAGCAAGCAGCGGCACTGGCGGATGAGATGACAAACAGTTTGCCTCGCCTGCGAGACTTGTTTGCCGCTCTGAAGAATACCGATTTGCAGGTGGAGAACCTTGACGGCCGGGTAAAGAATCTTGAAAAAATGCTTCGTGCGATCAGGGAAGGGAGCGGAAGGCCTGATGCACTACAAAGCGCAATCACGACCTTTGGTTACACAATGGACGCGCTGAAAGGTCGACTGCTGCTCTCCAGGTTGCAAGAGGTGCGGCGGCGCCTGGAAAACAGGGGGGATGACTGGGCTCCCAGGCAGCAAGGGCGTACCAGGGAAGAGCGTGTGTTGAATGCACCAAGGACACTCCTGAAAGATGAGGAGCGTGTGTTGAAGCAGTTGATCAGTGGATTCACAACCTACGGCGATACAGTTCTGGCCGCACGAGTGACTGAGGCACAGCATACGACGGCTCTCGAACTGCGTAAAAATCTGGAGCGCGAACTTGAGATCACCCGCCTCAGAAGTCAGGGAGCTCGGAAACTGCGTTCGTTTCGTTTGCCAGGGGCGTTGGCTGATTACAAGGCTGCGGGTGACCTCGCAATGAGTGTGTCCGGGGCGAACGAGTACAACAATAATCACTTCTATTCTGGGTACAGGCCTGATCAGGCATTGGGCGTTGACCCGGATCTCGGGATGGTGAAGAAAGGCAAAGCGGGAGAGCCGGTGTTAACAGAGATTGCCCTTGCCATGTTCAGAGCGGGGGTTGTGGAGTTGTTTCCTGTTTACCGGCGGCGACATGACACCACTATCTCAATGCATTACAAGGCTCGGGTTGAAAAAAATGGGGCCTGGATTGATCAGGATCAGCTGAAAGAATGGCTGGAAAAACGGGCTGCCGGAGAAGGACCTGAGGCGCAGGCTGCACGGGACGCCCTTGCTGCACAGGAGGCACACAAGAAAGCGAGCGCCCGTTCGTAAAATAAGGAAGGAGCCGGCATCGGCTCCGCAGTGCCGGAGCCCTGCTGTGTTGTCGGCACTGCGCAGGGCCAGTGCCCCTTGCCATGGTGCCGCAGAGTACACCTGTGGCGAGATCAGCAGAAGGTCGGTTCATACCAGCAGGAAGCAATGGTGCAGCGGCAGTGGCGGCTCTTGTGGCGTCTGGCCTGTGGCGTTGACGTCCGTTTGCCGCAAGTACGATGACGGCTGCGTCACAATGGCGCAGAAAGCTTTGGGCGGCAACGGCAGCTGGCTGGATGAACGGCAACGGACACAGCGGTCGACCCAACAGGCATCCGATGCAGGGCGCAGGGCGTCGGCTCAAGGCAGCGCCGGGCACAAACACGCCGGTGCCTGTGCGCGAAAAAAGGCGGCCAGATGCTGTTGAACCGGGCTTTCTTGTGTCCTGGAAGTGCTGGAGGCCATCGCAACTCACCTGATGTGTTGACTGGAGTCAGGGAGCGGGTTGAGCCGCATCTGGGGGCTGCGGTCCGCTGCTGCGCTCGCCTGCCGTGTTCGCCACTGCTGCCGGGCTCTTTTCAACAAGGGTTTCAGATTTGATATGACTTCACTTTTTTCGCGTTCCTGGCGTCCGTAACAGTCCTGCTGCAGGGTCCGCCAGGCATGCGACAGCTCCACCATGTTGAGGTGTTCCACTATGTCTGTAGCGGAACAGGCTTCGATCCCCGTCAGCAGTTTTCCCCAATGCAGGAGAGCTTGCTCCAGTCTGGTCGGTTGTGTTCCGGCGCAGGCGTCAAGAACCGCCTTGAAAGCCTGAGCCTCGTTTTCTGCGGGTCTGGCCACTGGGTCCTGCTTCTTCCGTCTGCTGTGCAGCCAGGCGTGCGGGCCTTGTCTGCCGGCTTTCCACCACAGCAGCAATGTTGTCAGCCAGCCTGTGACCAGCAGTGCGCACCCCCACTTCCACAGCTGCAAGCCGCCGGTTTCGGCCGCGTGCCTGGTCGGTGCCAGGGCAGCCGCTGTTTCCTGGCGCGGCTGGTGGCCGGGGAGGACGCTGTCTGGTGACGCGCCCACCTGCAGAGTGCGCTCTGGAAGGGAGCAGGTTTCAAGGCTCTGCGTATTGACGTTGAACCAGGTGACAGTGATCTGCGGGAGCCTGTACTGCCCGGCCGTTGTAAAGAGCAGGGCCGTGGACTCACGCCTTGTTCCGCTCAGCTGGCCATCAGGATCGAGCTTGTCTTGTGTTTCAGGAAGATCATTGTAGCTTTTGACCTGAGCAAGAGTGAGGGGGGCCAAAGGGGCAATCTGGGAGCTGTGGACGCCCTTGACATGCACAGTGACGGTGCGGGTAATGGATTCTCCGGCCTTGATCTGGTCGGGGTCAGCACTCCATCTCTCGCTCAGGGCAAGATGCTCGGCCGGTAGCCAGGGGGTGTCGGCGGGCCACTGCGCAGGAATGGCCTTGACCTGCAGGCTGACAGGCGTGGAGGTGACATGAAAGGGGCGCGTGCTGGTCATGCGTAGCAGACTGTGACTGGCAAGGGGGTCGTTATCGGCAATAGTGCCGCTGAGCTGTTGCTCGGGAAGGGTCATCTCGCCGGTCCGGGTGGGAGTGACCATGTATTCAACAAGCATGACCCGGTAAGGGATGCCTTGAATGATGCGCTCTTCCCTTTTGTCGCTGCTGAGCAATTTGATCGCCACGCCTTCTGCTTCCGGCGGCGTCAGATCAGGATTTTCTGTGAAACGGACGCGGGCCAGTATCTGCAGGGTGAGGAGGGTTTCCTGCCCTTGCCAGAGTCTGGTTCTTTTCAATTGGCTTTGCATGAAAACGGGCGGAGGCAGGGACGCGAGAGACCTGTCTTCTGGCTTGCTCACCCTGACAGATACGGCATTACTGATTTGCTGGTCGAGATGTACAGAGGGGATGGTCAAGGAGCCGCTTGTTTTCGGACGCAAGGTCAGGACCCACTCCAGCCAGACGTTATAGCGCCCTTTTGTCATGTGGATTTGGCGGCTTTTCTCGGTGCGGACAATGTGAAACTTTTCCTTGAAGGCGGAGAAGTCTGGCTCAGTCAGCTTGTTCGTCTGGTCACTGCGCAGTGTGTAGCGCAGCGTCTCGCCCTCATGGATCAAGGTGCGGTCGACTTCGGCGTTGAGTTCGGCGCGTAGTACTGTGCTGACCAGCAATAGGGGCAGGGAACCAAAGGCACTTGCCTTTCTGCTCATGGGCCTGTCCCCAGAAGGTCGTGCTGCTTGTGCAGCAGCGCGTTCTCTTGCTGTTGTTTTTTGAATTTGCGGCGCAGCAGACCACCGGGGTCGTCTGGTACCCGGCGGAGCCAGGCTTCTTCCTGCGTGTGGGATGAGCTGCCTTGTGGTGGTGGGGAGTTCTTGCTGTCACTGGAGCCAGAGGCCGATGTCGGCGGTGGTCTGTTGCGCTGCGGGGCCTGTGCTCCCTGCGGGTCATGCGGATGTCGGCTGGCAGGAGGAAGGCCGTCTTTCCGTCTATTTGGGGCGGGGGGAACGGAGGGTTGCTGGTGCTCTTGTGACGCATAAGGGGGGGGAGGTTGGCTCCCCGGCTGCTCGGTTTGCTGTTGTTGCTGTTGTTGCTGTTGCTGCTGCTGTTGCTGCTGCTGTTGCTGCTGTTGCTGCTGTTGCTGCTGTTGCTGTTGT
>JGIcombinedJ30088_10005726_pt1 | contig 10621 bp, 10 predicted proteins | sample PinacodermPK_FD_30088 | JGI IMG/M metagenome (IMG submission 30088) | reverse complement strand
CGCCCAGGACAAGACCGAAGCCGCCTCTATGCCCGGCCTCAACCCCTGAATTGGCATCCTCGACAATGGCTGCGCGCTCCGGTCTGACGGCCAGCCGTCGGGCTGCCTCCAGATAGGTATCCGGAGCCGGCTTGCCCGGCAGCTTATAGGTCGCACTCTCAACCCCATCGACACGCGTGTCAAACAGGTCTGTCAGCCCGGCCTGCTCCAGCACGATTTTGCAGTTCTTACTCGACGAAACGATCGCTATTTTGAGCCCTTTTTGTCGAAGCGCCTTGATGAGGACGATAGTCGACTCAAAAGCCTCGACGCCTTTTTCTGCCAGACAGGCAAGAAAAGTAGAGTTTTTCTTGTTGCCCAAGCCACAGACCGTTTCGCGGCTGCTGTCGTCTTCCGGGTCCCCATACGGGAGCGGAATATCCCGCGCCGCGAGAAAGCTGGTAACGCCGTCATAGCGTTGTTTGCCGTCCACGTACTGCAAATAGTCGGTCTCGGCATCAAACGGCACAAACGGAGTTCCGTTTCTTTGGGCAAAACGGCTGAGGAACTCATCAAAGAGGGCTTTCCAGGCAATCGTGTGCAATTTTTCGGTTTGGGTCACAACTCCATCAAGGTCGAACAGGACTGCGTCAAAGTCTGTGGTTGAGATCGTAACGGGCATGGCTGAAGTCTACGTGCTGCGCAGGACGCGTCGCTGGGTCGGCGGTTCGTATGGGGTCCGTCGTGTGCCTATGAAGCGGAGGGAGCGGCTGACATTTGTATCAGTTTGGCCTGGAGCTTCCGCACCAATTCTTCATAGGAGCTCTTCCCGATAATACGATAAAATTGGGTACGAAAATTCCGGACCATGCTGATATTCTCTACGACAACGTCATAGATGAGCCACTGCCCATCGACCTGATGCAGACGATAATTGATCGAGAAATGCTTATTCTGAGAAGGGACGAAGATGCGGGTGCTGACCTCGGCAAACTTCCCGTCTATCGTCTCCTGATCGTATAAAAACTCAACTTGATCCAAATATTTTTCAGCCTGCTTATCGAACGTTTCCCCGTAGGACTTCTCGACCAGTTCGGTAAAAATTTCGATGAATTCTTCGCGCTGCTCTTCCGTCCGGTCACGCCAGTACACACCCAGGGTTCGCCGGGCAACCTCTCGTCTGTCAAACAAGGGTCGAACAATTTCGCTGACTTGTTTAATGCGCTTCTCCCGCAGGTGAGGACCTTGATTCTCCGGAGCCCTGAGGACCAGGACGACCTGGTTTGTGGTGGAACGAACGGCTTCCAGCGGGGAGTCTGTGGTCAGCCCTTGTCCCGGCAGAAAAAGTATCGGCAGGAAAAAGAGCGCGAGGCCGCCAAGCGTCAGCAAGAAGGGAAGTCGTGGCAGTTTCATGGCCCGGATTCCTATTCCTCCGCTATCGCTTCTTGAATAGTCCGTTCGCGTTGTTGGAGGTAGCCGTCTTGAACGGCGCCGTACAGGTCAACAGAGAATCGGTCAACATTCTCAAAAAGTTCAAGATTGAGTGAGCGGAAGTTGGCCGCGTCGCCCATTACCCAGCCGCCCCGCGCGGCGATGGTCTCGGGATACGTCGGTAAGAGGTAGTTCATGGGTTGCATGGCCCCATCAACGCTGAGACCGACCGCGTCGCGAACGGTTGAGGGACCGAAGAAAGGCAAGACAAGATACGGGCCGGGGGCTATGCCGTACTGCGCCAGCGTTTGCCCAAAGTCCGCATGACCGGCTTCCAAGCCGAACCAACTGCCTGCTACGTCAAAAAACCCCAGACCGCCAAGAGAGGTATTGATGACGAAGCGGCTGAACTCCTTACCGGCCCCGACCAGTTTCATTTGCAGCAACTTATTGCCCAGACGTGGGGCAATATTGATGTTGTGAAAGAAGCGTCCGACTCCTTGCCGGGCACCGAGCGGCAGGACGGCTGCATAGCCTGAGGCCACTGGGTGGAGAATATACTCGTCCAGCTTCAAGTTAAAGCTGAGCATGGCCTGGTTAAAGGGCTCAAACGGATCGTCAATGGGCTGAGGAGCCACCTCGTCTTGACCCGCACTCCCCATTTGCGCCCGGGCCTCGGTGGGAGAGAATCCGGATGGAAATACTCCCACTATGCTTATTACCAGTACCAGTTTTTTCAGCATCCTCCCCCCCCTTATCGACTCACAAGGACTCATCAAGACCGAGTGACCACAGGTCCGTACTCTCCCCGCCGTTCTGGCGGTCCTGACCATTTTCCGTTGTCTGCTCAGGCGTCTGACTGCTTCCGACATTACCGAAAATGAATTCTCCTATTAATTGTTGAATGTCGACCGGCTCTACAGTCCTGTCAATAGTCCCTCCGGGTGCAATGGTGGCAGAGGAATAGCCCGGCGTGATGACGACATAGCGTTCGCCAATCAGGCCCTTGGTCTTGATTGCCGCCTGCGTGTCTTCGTGTAATGCAATATCGTTCCGAATTTTTAAGGTGACGCGGGCCTTGTAATCAGCCAAGCGAACACGTTCGACCCTGCCTATTTCCACTCCTGCGAGCTCGATAACCGCCCCGTCTTGCAGTCCGCCCGCTGTTATAAAATCCGCATACACCGGATAGCTGTCGGAGCCCAGTTCAACTTGACCCAACTGAAGAGAAAGATATCCCAGAAAGCCGCAGATGCCAAGCAGAAGCGTGCCAAAAAACAATTCCGCGTCAGCCTTCATACGCACCTAGCACGGGTTCTAGTATACATCGATAGGACCTTCGAGCTGGCCGCTCATAAACTGCCGCACTACCGGATTGTTTGACTCCTGTAGGGCGCTGGGCGAGCCGGACTCAACGATCACCCCTTGATGCAGCATAGCGATATGGGTGGCCAGAGAAAAGACCGCTGGAATTTCGTGGCTGACAATAACCGCAGTAAAGTCCAGCATTTGATGGAGGTCGAGAATAAGTCGATGAATGGCATTGACTCGGATCGGATCAAGACCGGTTGTCGGTTCATCAAATAAGAGGATCTCAGGATCGGAGACGAGCGAGCGAGCCAGCGCCGCACGTTTGCGCATCCCGCCTGATAGCTCGGAGGGGAATTTGGCATCCACGCCGGCCAGTCCGACCTGGAAAAGACGTTCATGGACTTTATCCCGAATTTCAGCCTCACTTTTTTGGGTCTTTTCCCGTAGGGGAAAGGCCACGTTGTCATACACGGACATGGAATCGAACAGCGCTCCACCCTGGAAGAGCATGCCGAACCGGTTCCGAACCCGATTGAGGGCACGGCGTCCCAAGCTGGTAATCTCTATATCGTCTATCCAAACCTGCCCGGAATCGGGGCGCATTAAACCGATCAGATGCTTGAGTAAACAGCTTTTCCCGGCTCCGCTGACTCCGACCACCACATACACAGCCCGGTCGGGTATATCGAGATTGAGCCCGGACAAGACCGTTTGGCTGCCAAAGGATTTACGGACATTGACGAGGCGGATCATGCGGCACTTCTCGATAACGGTTTCCTATGGCTACACGAGGACAGAACCAATGAAATAGTCCCACACCAGGATCAGGACCGCACACATCACCACGGCTTGTGTGGTGGCGTGACTGACCCCCTCGGCCCCATGCGCGGCGTAGAAGCCCTTAAAACAGCTGACCCAGGCAACAATCATTCCAAACGAGAGCGATTTATATACACCCATCCAAATGTCGCTGGAATCCGCTGCGCTGCTCATCTGCGTAAAATACGCCCCCGAACTCCCGCCCAGCAACTCAACGCCGACAATATAGCCGCCATAAATACCCACCGTCACAAAAACACTGTTCAAAAGAGGAAAGGTAATGCAGGCCGCCAGAAAGATTGGGACCACGAGATACTTGATGGGGTTGAGAGCCATGACTTCGAGCGCGTCTATTTGCTCGGTAATTCGCATAATCCCGAGTTCTGCGGTTAGGGCCGAGCCGGCGCGGGCCGTGATCATCAGCGCAGACAGGACAGGACCAAGCTCGCGAATCAAACTCAGTCCGACCATCGGGCCGAGTGCCTCCTCGCCCCCAAAGCGCCGCAGGGCAATATATCCCTGCAGGGCAACGACCATACCCGTAAAGGCTCCGGTAAAGACGATGAGCAAGAGAGAGCGGCTGCCGATAAAGTAGATCCGGCGGACAAGCTGACCGCCTTGCAGGGGAGGGCGAAAGATGTCGATCAGGGTTGTACCAAGAAAGACCCCCATGCGGCCCATTTCGCGCAGGGTGCGGAGGGTCAGACGTCCACACGAGCGTACAAGGCGGAGCACTCCTCTTCCTTTCTCATGATAGTCTGGGGACTGACGACATGTGGCGCGTAATGAGCGGGTCTGCTGAGGACACGCTGGGAATGAAGCCTCCCTAACAATGACACGTCCCCTACCATAGGCGCTCCGCTTCCTCAAGGGAGCCTCACGCTCTGGGAGGGTCGAAAAGGAGGTACGGTCCTCTTGTCAGACTGCGTGAAAGAGGGATATGTTCTTCCTAATTGTCTACAGTACGTGGAGGAGACACTATGGCAAACGCTACTGGAGTATCGCCTGTAGAAGAGCCCCCGCTACGGGTTGTTGAAAACAGTGCTGTTGCTGAAGAAGAATCACCCAAAAAGCAATGGAAAAAACTGCGTGAGATACTGGCCCGCCACCATGGAGAAAAAATCCTCATCATCCTGGTGGGCTACCCGGACCCCGATAATATCGCTTCCGGTTTGGCGCATCAGTTCTTAGCCAAAGAGTTCGACATCGAAGCCACGCTGCTGTGCTTTCATGAAGTCAGCCACCATGAAAACCGCGCGTTGGTGAAGCGCCTTGAGATTGACCTGCAACTCTATGACGAAGAATTCGACCTCACGCCATACTCTGCCTACGCGCTGGTTGATACCCAAAATCCAGAGACGCCTATTTCGGATCAGCTGGGCGGCAAGACCCTCCTCTCCTTTATCGATCACCACCGTCGTCTTGGGACCCCGCTGGCTGAATTTGTTGATATACGGGAGGACGCAGCCTCGACCTGCGCCATCTATACCGAATATTTACGGGCGCAATATCCCGACGGCCTGAACCCCGGCGAGACTGACCAGGTGCGACTGGCAACCGCGCTTATGCACGGCATTCGTTCCGATACCATGGCGTTGATTGAGGCCAGTCGGTTGGAATTTGAGGCGGCGGCGTATCTATGGCCGTGCGTGGACCAGCCCCTCCTCAAGGCGATCTCGGAAAAATCCTTACCGCCGATTGTCATGGATATGATTCAAAAGGCCCTGGAGCGGAAGCAGGTGTTCGACTCTTTTGTGTTTACCGATGTGGGGTTTGTGCGGGGCGAACACCGCGATGGCATCCCCCAGGTGGCAGAATTCCTGCTCCAGCGAGAAGGAACAGACTCGGTCCTCGTTTTTGGCATTGTGGACGGCAAGACGGTTGATGGCTCGCTCCGGACACGGAGCGATACCGTGAACCCTGATTCGTTTTTGAAAAAGCTTTTTGGCTTTGATGAAGACCGAAAGTCGTACTACGGTGGCGGGAACATCAAAGATAAGGGCGGCTTTCAAATCCCGCTGGGCTTCCTGGCTCAATCGCCCAACAGGGATATGCTCTACGAAATGACCTGTAGCGTCGTGCAGGAGCGCTTCTTCAAGGCTATCGGTATCAAAGAATAAGCCGTTAATCAGTATCCTCGCTCGCTCTAGCGCTTCATTCTCCAATGATATGAACCCATGCCGCCGGAAGGGCGGGAAGCGTCTCCATGAGAGATGCTTCTCATCCGATCTTCCTTGAACAGGCAATATGCGAGCCTACCCGGCTATACAGAGCTCGACGCAGAGCTAAATACAGGAGGCCATTATGGCAGACGAACAAAGCGGTGATCTGACGTATGACATTCCTGCTGCGGTACAGGGGCAGACGGCCATTGACCCGCAGACGTATCAGCAGATGTATGAGCGCTCAATCCACGACCCGGAAGGATTCTGGGCGGAACAGGCTGAAAAACAGCTTGAGTGGTTTCAAAAATGGGACACGGTTCTCGAATGGGATTTTCACAAGGCTGATATCAAATGGTTTCTCAACGGCAAGCTCAACGTCTCGCATAATTGCCTGGACCGGCATGTCAACGCCGGAGCCGGCGACCAGACTGCTCTCATCTGGCAGGGCAATAATCAGGACGAAAGCAAAAAGTTTTCGTACGCCGAGCTTTTGGACCAGGTCTGCCAGTTTGCCAATGCGCTCCGGGCGCTTGGAGTGAAAAAAGGGGATCGCGTGTGTCTTTATATGCAGATGATCCCCGAACTGCCGGTGGCCATGTTGGCCTGTACGCGTATTGGGGCGGTCCACTCCATTGTGTTCGGCGCCTTTTCGCCGGACTCCCTGCGTGATCGCATCCAGGACTCTGCATGCAAGCTCTTGATTACCCAAGATACGGGACTGCGTGGGGCGAAGAACGATATCCCCATGAAGACCAACGCCGATACCGCGGCGGCTGAATGTCCGTCTATTGAGCATGTCGTTGTCGTCCGGCGCACCGGACACGAGGTCCCCATGCAGTCCGGTCGTGACGTCTGGTGGCACGAGCAGGTGGCAACCCAGCCGACGACGTGCGAGCCGGAATCCATGGACGCAGAAGATCCGTTATTCATCCTGTATACCTCCGGCTCGACCGGCAAGCCCAAGGGCGTACTGCATACGACGGGTGGCTATCTGGTCTATGCCTCCATGACCCACCGCTATGTGTTCGACTATCGGCCGGGGGATATCTACTGGTGCACGGCCGATATTGGCTGGGTGACCGGGCATAGCTATATCGTCTACGGCCCGATGGCGAACCGGGCGACGACCATGATGTTCGAGGGTGTCCCCAATTACCCGGATTTTGGCCGTTTCTGGCAGATTGTTGAACAGCATAAGGTCAATATTTTCTATACCGCGCCCACCGCGTTGCGCGCGCTGATGAAAGAAGGCGACACTTGGCCGGCCAAGTACGATCTGTCGAGTCTGCGTATTCTCGGCACGGTCGGCGAGCCGATCAAGAGCCCCGAATGGCACTGGTATTTTCAGACCATCGGCCAAGAACGCTGCCCGATTGTCGATACCTGGTGGCAGACCGAAACCGGCGGGATTCTGATCACCCCCCTTCCGGGTGCAACGAAAACCAAGCCGGGGTCGGCTACGCGGCCCTTCTTCGGCGTCCAGCCCTGTCTGGTAGACGACCAAGGTACGGAGATCGAGGGCAACGGTGTATCCGGGAATTTATGCCTCAAGTTCCCGTGGCCGGGTATTATGCGCACGGTGTACGGCGACCACGAACGCTTCATTCAGACCTATTTCTCCGCCTACCCCGGCAAGTATTTCTCGGGCGATGGCTGCCGGCGGGACGAAGACGGTTATTACTGGATTACCGGACGGGTGGACGACGTGATCAACGTGTCCGGCCACCGTTTGGGAACCGCCGAGATTGAGGGCGCATTGGGTACGCATCCGGCTGTGGCCGAGGCCGCAGTAGTGGGAATGCCGCACGATCTCAAAGGGCAGGGCATCTACGCCTTTGTGACGCTCAAGACCGGACAGCAGTCCTCTCCGGACATGGTGAAAGAGCTGAATAATACGGTCCGCCGAGAGATCGGCCCGCACGCCACGCCGGACAAGGTACAGTTCGCCGATGGGCTGCCCAAGACGCGGAGCGGAAAAATCATGCGGCGTATCCTGCGGAAAATTGGTGAGGGCGCGATCGATCAGCTCGGGGACACATCAACCCTGGCCGATCCTTCCGTGGTCGATCAATTAGTCGAGGGACGTCTCTAGGCAGGGGGGAGCCCAATCGCATGGCTCTGCGTTTTCACAACACCCTGACGGGAAAGGCAGAAGAGTTCGTTCCGCTTACGCCTGGCAAAGCCCGCATGTATGTGTGTGGGGTCACGGTCTACGACCGCTCCCATATCGGTCATGCGCGGGCCTTTGTCGCCTTTGATGTCATCTATCGTTATCTCCGATTCTCCGGTTATGAGGTGACCTTTGTCCGCAATTTTACGGACGTGGATGACAAGATTATCAACCGCGCCAACGAGCGGGGCATCTCGGCCGAAGAGCTGACCGAAACTTATATTCAGGATTACAATAACGACATGCAGGCGCTGCGTTGTTTGCCGCCTACGCATGAACCCCGGGCCACCGAACACATTCCGGCCATGCTCGCCCTTATCCAGGAGCTCGAAGCCAAACAACTCGCCTATGCCGTGGATGGAGACGTGTATTATGCGGTGGACCGCTTTGCCGCATACGGCAAGCTGGCCCACCGGCGTCTGGAAGACATGGCGGCCGGGGCGCGCATAGAAGTGGACACGCGCAAGCGTCATCCCATGGACTTTGCCCTGTGGAAGTCCAGCAAGCCCGGAGAGCCGGCCTGGGACAGCCCCTGGGGCAAGGGCCGGCCCGGATGGCATATCGAGTGCTCGGCCATGAGCAGCAAATATCTGGGCCAGCCCTTCGATATTCACGGCGGCGGTGCCGACCTGATTTTTCCCCATCACGAAAACGAGATCGCCCAGTCCGAAGGAGCCAAGGGCTGCGCCCTGGCCCGCTACTGGCTGCATAACGGTATGGTGACCGTCGAACGGGAGAAGATGTCGAAATCCTTGGGCAACTTCCTGACCATCGAGGCCGCGCTGAACAAGGTCTCTACGCCGGAAGTCTTACGTCAGGTCTTACTCTCGTCTCACTATCGGATGGCGCTCGACTTCTCGACCCAAAAGCTGGCAGAGGCGGAAAAGGGGCTGGCGCGCATCTATGAAACGCTCGCTCGCGCCGACGAAGCGATTGGTGGCAACCGGATAGGAGAGGGACCTGATGACTCTTCATTGGTCAACCGGTTTCGTGAGGCAATGGATGATGATTGCAATACACCTCGCGCCCTTGGCGTGATTTTTGATGGCGTGCGCGAGATGAATCGTGAGTTGGATGCCGGCCAGATCACGGAGGCAGCAATACTCCGGTCTGAAATCGCAAAAATGGGAGATGTCCTCGGTCTGCTTCAGGAGTCCCCTGCCCAATTTTTAGAGCATCAAAAGCAGACCGGCCTGGCCGAAGTCAGCCTCACGCCTGAGGCCATCGAGGCCCTGATCGCCGAACGGACCGTGGCGCGCAAAGAGAAGAATTTTCAGCGTGCGGACGAGATTCGCGCCCAACTCGACGAGCAAGGCGTTCTCCTCAAAGACGGTCCGACGGGGACGACGTGGACGGTGAAATAGCGGTGCCCGAAACACGGTGACTCCACATCAATCATCGTCCCCAATTGTTCCTCCTCTCAGGCCGGTTCGGGCCGGTGTAAAAGTAGGATCTGGTGGTTGTGCGCTGGTAGTGCTCACGCTCACCATGCTGCTCGTGGGATGCGGCGATAGCGGCTCGTCCGGACAAGGACCGCCGTCGATCGTGGTGTTTGCCGCCGCCAGCCTGCGCGATGTTGTCCGGGGCATTGGCGCGCGCTTTTCCGAGACGCACCAGATTGACCTGGTCTATAATTTTGCCGGCTCCAATACCCTGGCGCAGCAGCTTCAGGCCGCTCCGGTGGCCGATGTTTTTTTGTCGGCGAACCCGGACTGGGTCGATGTACTCGAAAGGTCGGAGTTGATCCTCCCCGAATCGCGCCGCAACTTTCTGTCAAATCGTCTCGTGCTCATCAGTCGAAAGGATGCCGAGTTTCAGTTGTCCGAGCCCGGCCTGCTGCCCACACTCTCATTCACCTTCCTGGCAATGGCCGATCCTGCGGCCGTGCCTGCCGGACGATACGCTCGGGCTTTTTTGCAGGCCGTTGAAACGGCAGACCGCTCGGTCTGGGAAGCCGTCAAAGACAAAATCGTCCCCACTACCGATGTCCGGGCAGCTCTCGGCCTGGTGGAGTCCGATCCACACATCATCGGCATTGTGTATCGAACGGATGCCATGAACTCAGACCGGGTGCAGGTCGTGTATAAGATTCCGCCCAATCTGCACCAACCGATCGTGTACTGTGCCGTGGCCCTCAAAAATCGTCCACAGCCTGAGATCACGGCCCGATTTCTCGACTTTTTGAGTAGCCCTGAAGCCGTAGCAATTTACAACATGAAGGGATTTGTTGTAGACGAAGGAGGCCCTCGTCCGCTGTCGTGACTGCCATGAGTCCTGAAGTATTGTCGGTTATTCTCCTGACGCTCCAGGTTGCAACGGTATCAACTCTACTGGTGCTGCTGCCGGCCACGGTCCTGGGCTATGTTCTGGCCCGCTATGAGTTTTATGGCAAGACGGTCCTGTCTGCGCTGGTCGGCTTACCACTCGTCCTGCCGCCCACCGCGGTCGGCTTTCTTTTATTGCGGCTGTTTGCGGTCGATGGACCGTTTGGGCGCGAGACGCTCGGATTTGATTTGTCCATCCTGCTGACCTGGAAAGGGGCAGTCATTGCGACGGCGACCATGTCCCTGCCGCTCGTTGCACGTACGGCAAGAGCCACGTTTGAAGGGATCAATCCTCGGCTCGAATTGATGGCCCATACCTTAGGCCACGGTCGGCTGGCCACTTTTTTTCAGTACAGCTTACCCATGGCCCGGCGCGGCTTGCTCGGGGCGGTCATTCTCGGTTTTACACGCGCCATGGGTGA
>JGIcombinedJ30088_10005722_pt1 | contig 10625 bp, 9 predicted proteins | sample PinacodermPK_FD_30088 | JGI IMG/M metagenome (IMG submission 30088) | reverse complement strand
GGGCGCCGGCAGCCGCGGTGCTCTTTTACCTCCCGAGGGGGCACTGCGGCTGCGGCCCGCCGGCGCCGTGGTACCGCTCGACGTCAGCAGCGACGGGGTGCTGCAGGTCACCTGGGAGCGCGGCGTGCTGGCCACGCTGATCCTGGATCTGTGGCGCGGCGGCGCCAACCCGTGGCTGCTCAACATCGAGCGCCTGGACCGGGAACTGCGGCAACGCACTGGCGCCGACCCATGGGCGCTCGATCGCGGCGCCATCCTGGCCGCGGTGCAGGCGGGCGAGATGAGCGTATCGGCAATCCGCCCACGCCCGAAACACACGGTCAGCGTGTCCTTTCCGGCCGGGCGCTGGGTGTGGTGGGATCCGTGGGCGACCCCGCTGCACAGCGACGGGCGCACCGCCTTCACGATCCAGTTGCCGGCCGGCTATCACCTGCTCGTGCACGACAGCGGCGCCGCGCGCGCCGTGCACGTGAACGAGGACGGAACGGTGCTGACCACTCCGGTCGCCGACGGCTTCCCGCGCCGACCCGGCGGCTTGCGGCCGCACGAGGCTCTGGCGCAGGCGCCGCCCCGGCGCGTAAGATGCGCGGCGTCTTGCATCGCACTTCCGTTGCCCGCTTCGGCGCCGTGATCTTCGACCTGGACGGCACGCTGGTCGACTCCCTGCCCGACTTGGCGGACGCATTGAACGCCACCCTGCGGGCGCTCGGCGAGCCCGTTCACCCACTGCCGTTCTATCTGCCGTTGATCGGCGGCGGTGTGGAGGTAATGGTAGCCGGCGCCATCCACCCCGACCGCCGCAACGAGCACCTGGTGGCGACCGCCGGCGCCATGATGCGCGACCGTTACCGCCGCAATGCGCTGCGCACCACCCGCCCCTATCCCGGCGTGTGCGCGCTGCTCACCGACCTCGCCCGCCGCCGCGTCCCGATGGCGGTGCTGTCCAACAAGCTGCACCCGGAGACGGTGCAGGTGGTACGGGGCGCGTTTCCCGGTGTTCCGTTCGAGGCGATCCTCGGCCTGCAGCGGCAGCGGCCGCCCAAGCCGCATCCGGCCGGCATCGTGGCGCTGTCGCGCACGCTTGGGGTCGAACCAAGCCGCGTACTCGTGGTGGGCGACGGCGACACCGACATGCTTGCCGCGCGCCGCGCCGGCGCCTGGCCGCTGGGAGCGACCTGGGGCTATCGCAGTCCGCGCGCGCTGCTGGCGGCCGGTGCGGCTCGCCTGGCCGCCCATCCGCGCGCGGTGCGCACCTACCTCGCCCGTTGAGACTCGGCCGTTACGGGCGCACCCGCTTGCGGTCGCGGGGAAACAGGGAGGCTTGCTTGACGCTGGCCAGCCCCAGGATGGTCTGCGTGAGCCGCTCGAGGCCGATCGCGAAGCCGCCGTGCGGCGGGCAGCCATAGCGGAACACCGACAGGTAGTCGCTCATCGCATCCGGGTCGAGCCCGAAGCGCCGCATGCTGTCCACCAGCGTGGCGTAGTCGTTGATGCGCCGGCCGCCGGAGGTAATCTCCTGGCCGCGGAACAGGAGGTCGAACGACATCGTCCGGTTGCCGTCGGACGGATAGGTGTAGAACGGGCGCTTGCGGCGCGGGTAGCCGTACACGAACACGGCGCCGATGCCGTGCTCGGCGGCAGCCCGGTCGCACAGCACGCGCTCGCCCTCGGGGTTGATGTCGTACACCCGCCGCCCGGTCGCCTCGGCCACCGCGGCGCGCGCCTCGTCGTGGGTAATGCGCGGAATCGCGGCCACCTCGGCGGCGGTCGGCAGCGTCGCCTGCCACGCCTCCAGCACCTCCGCACAGTCCTCGGCCAGGCCGGCGAACATGCCTGCAAGCAGGCGCTGCTCCAGGTCCATCAGGTCGTGCTCGGAGTCGATGAACGCCATCTCCACGTCGAGCGACACGTACTCGTTGATGTGGCGCGGCGTGTCGTGCTTCTCGGCCCGGTAGGCCATGCCAATCTCGAACACCTGCTCCAGCCCGGCCGCCACCATCGCCTGCTTGTATAACTGCGGCGACTGCGCCAGGTACACCGTGCGGTCGAAGTAATCCACCGCAAACAGCCCGGTGCCGCCCTCGGTACCGCTGCCGATCAGCTTGGACGACTTGATCTCCGTGAACCCCTCGCCGCGCAGGACCTCGGCAAAATGATGCACGATTGCGGCCTGCAGGCGGAAAATCGACAGCGTCTTGGGGTTGCGCAGGCTCACCATGCGGTGCTCGAGCATGGCGTCGAGGCTGAGCTGCGACGGATCCTGGTTCACCGCCAGGGGCAACTCCGGGGCCGCCGCCGAGATAATCTCCAGCCGCCGCGCCTGCACCTCGAACCCGCCCGGCGCCTTGCGGTTGGCGGCCACCACGCCGCCGATCGCCACCACCGACTCCAGGGTGACCGGGTTGCCGGCGCCGTCGGTGGGGGCGCTGTCGAACACCACCTGGCAGATGCCGGAACGGTCGCGCAACAGCACGAAGCACACACCGCCCAGGTCGCGGTGGCGATGTACCCAACCGCGCACCAGCACTGCCGCACCCGTGTGCCGCCCGAGATCGCGCGCCAGGATTCGGTCGCCGCCCGCCGCCGCGTCAGTCACGATCGTTGGACTCTCCATTCTGCGCCGGTTCGTAGAGCGCGTCGATCAGCGCGTGCACCTGGTCCGGGTGAGCGCGCCCGGCGGTGTGGCGCATTACCTGCCCCATCAGAAAGCCCGCCGGCTTGCGTTCGCCGGCCGCGATCTGCGCCGCCACGCGCGGGTTGTCGGCCACGATGCGCTCCAGAATCGGGCGCAGCACGCCGGCATCGGTGACCTGGCGCAGACCGTCCTCCTCCACCACGGCATCCGGGTCGCGGTCCTCGGCGATCACCTTGGCCAGCACCTGCTTGGCGATCTTGCCGCTCACTGCGCCACTGTTCAGCATCGCCAGCAGCGCCGCCAGGCGCTCCGGCGTCAGGTGGCTGCCGGCCAGCGTCTCGCGGCGCTGGTTGAGGTAGCCGCGAATGTCCGCGCCCAGCCAGCGCGCGGCCAGCGAAGCGTCGCCTCCCGCCGCCACGGTGCGCTCGAAGAACTCGGCGGTGTCCGGCTCCGCGGTCAGGAACGCGGCCTGCTGCGCGGTCACCGCGTATTGCTCCCGCAGCCGGTCGCGGCGCGCCAGCGGCAGCTCCACCAGGCGCTCTTCCACGGCGGCGAAGAACGGTTCGTCGGGACAGAACGGCGGCAGGTCCGGCTCCGGGAAGTAGCGGTAATCGTCTTCGCTCTCCTTGACCCGCATCGGCTCGGTGCAGTCGCGGTTCTCGTTCCACAGCCGCGTCTCCACGCGCACCGCACCGCCCTCCTCCAGTATCGCCGTCTGGCGCCCTATCTCGAACGCCAGCGCGTTGCGCACGAACTTGAACGAGTTGAGGTTCTTGATCTCCACCTTGTTGCCGAGGCCGGCGCCGGCGCGGTTCACCGACACGTTGGCGTCGCAGCGCAGCGACCCCTGCTCCATGTTGCCGTCACACACGCCCAGGAACCGCACCGTGCGGCGGAACTCCTCCAGGAACTGTTCGGCCGCGGTGGCGCTGGTCAGTTCCGGCTGCGTGACCACTTCTACCAGGGGCGTACCGGTGCGGTTGTAATCGAGCAGCGAGATGTCGCCAGCGTGAATCATCTTGCCGGCGTCCTCTTCCAGGTGCACCTCGCGAATGCCGACCGGCGCGCGCAGGCCGTCGATCTCGGCAGTGAACGCGCCGTCGCGTCCGACCGGTGCCCCGAACTGGGAAATCTGATAGTTCTTGGGCAGGTCGGGGTAGAAATAGTTCTTGCGCTCGAACACCGTGCGCGTGCTCAGCGTGCAGCCGAGCGCGCGCGCGAGTACGTACGCCCCGAGCACCGCCTCGCTGTTCAGCGCCGGCAGGATGCCGGGGTAACCGAGGCAGACCGGACAAACGTTCTCGTTCGGGCGGTCGCCGAACGCGTTGCGGCACTGGCAGAACACCTTGGAGGCGGTGATCAACTGTACATGGATCTCCAGCCCGATGTGGGGCTGGTAGGCGGCGGCGAAGCTGGCAGCGGGCGCCACGTCAGCCATCCTCCGCGAGCAGGGAGTGCGGGCCGAGGTAGCCGGGCGGGCGCGGCGCCTCTGTCTGCGCCGCCAGCAGGGCGGCAGCCTGGAACAACAGGTCCTCGCGGAAATAGGGCGCCATGAACTGCACGCCGATCGGCAGCCCGCCGTCGACGATGCCCGGCACCGACAGGGCGGGATGGCCGGTCAGGTTGGCGGTGCAGGTGAACAGGTCGCCCTGCTTCTGCTGGAAGGCATCCAGGCCGGCGTCGCCGCGCGCGAACGGCGGCACCGGGAAGGTGGGCATGAGCAGCAGGTCCACCTCGCCGAAGGCGTGCTCGAACGACCGCCGGATGAGCGTGCGGATGCGCTGCGCGCGCTGGTAGTACTGCTCCTGGAAGCCGGAGCGCAGCACGTAGGTGCCGACCAGGATGCGCAGCTTCACTTCGGCGCCGAAGCCGGCGCTGCGCGCCGCGATGGTCATCTCCTCGGCATCCGCGGAAGCGTACCCGTCACGCACCCCGTAGCGCACGCCGTCGTAGCGCGCCAGGTTGGCGCTCGCCTCGGCGGTGGCGATGACATAGTACGCGGGGACGACGTATTCCAGCGAGCCGAGCTGCACCGGCACGCAACGGATGCCCGCCTCCTCAAGCCGCCCGCGGACCGCTTGCAGCGCGCGCCGCACCGCCGGGTCCACTCCGTCCAGCACATCCTCCGGGATGCCCACCACGAGGCGGTCGGACGCCGCCGCCGCCGCCGGCGCCGGGTAGTCCACCGACGACTGGTCAAATTGATCGACGCCGCGCATGGTCTCGAACGCCGCCCGTGCGGTGGCGGCGTCGGCCGCGGTTACGCCAATCACGTCCAGGGAGGAGGCGTATGCCACCAGTCCGAACCGGGACACCGCGCCGTACGTGGGCTTGAGGCCGTACACGCCGCAGAACGACGCCGGCTGCCGTACCGAGCCGCCGGTGTCGGAACCGAGTGCAAACGGCACCAGGCCGGCGGCCACCACCGCCGCGGAGCCGCCGCTCGAGCCGCCGGCCACCACCGTGGCATCCCAGGGATTGCGTACCGCGCCGAAACAGGAGTGTTCGCTCGACGAACCCATCCCGAATTCGTCGAGATTGGTCTTGCCCACCACATGCGCCCCCGCTCGCTGCAGCCTCGCCACCGCGGTGGCGGTATAGGGCGCCGCCAGGCCGCGCAGCAGCGCCGATCCGCACGACAGCGAGAACCCCTCCACCGCGATGTTGTCCTTGACCGCGAACGGCACCCCGGCCAGCATCTGCCCGCCGCCGGTATCGCTGCCGCGCTCGGCGGCGCCCGGGCCGGGCGCCGCGCGCGCCGCGTCCACCTCGACGAATCCGTTGATCGCCTCGTCGGCGGCCAGCACCGCCTCCTGCCAGCGGCGCGCGCCGCCATCGCGGCCCATCACGGCCGACCATGCCGCGACGGCCGCCGGCCGCCCTTTATCGATCACGCCAGTCACCATGTACGTCTGAATTTCGGACTCTCGGGCACCTACAGCACGTTGGGAACCGTGAAGTGATCGTCCTCATTCTCCGCCGCGGTCTCCAGGAGACGCTCCGGCGAAGCCCCGGCCCAGCGCTGCTCGGACGCCACCACCCGATCGGGGCGCAACCGATTGCTCGGTTGCAGCGCATGCGTGGTCGGTTCCACGTCGCCGACGTCGGCCGCCGACATGACATCGAAGTAGGACAGGATCTGTTCCACCCCGGCACGAAGCAGTTCACGCTCCGACTCGCTCAGGCGCAACCGCGCCATCTGCGCAGTCACCTCAAGTTCCGCTTCGCTGAGGGTCTGCTGGTTCTCCATCGGACCTCGGGTAAGATGATTGCATGCTCGCCGCCCTGTCAAGCTGAGTCAAGCTGACCGTTATTTGACCGGGGGGTGCCGCGACCGTATAGTCTGTAAGGATTGCACCGGCCAACGGCTCTGCCCAGCCACTCACGGTGCCCGCAGCCATGAGTGATGCGACACGGCAACTTGCCGTCCAAACCGACTTTCCCGAAATCAACTTCTACGACCAGGATCTCGTCAACCTCTACCAGCGTTCGTGGCACTGGATCAGCGATCAGTGGCATCACGGCACCGAGGCCAACGGGTTCGCGCCGTACTACTTCCGCTATCCGGACGCGGACCGCATCAACCAGTTCGAGACCTGCTTCTCCACCTTCTTTCTGGTCTACAGCAACCGCGCCTTTCCGGTAACCGAACAACTCGACACCTTCTACGGCAAGCAGGAGGAGGATGGCGCCATCCGCGGCGAGTACCTGGTCGAAGACGGCACTCCGGTGTTCAGCGCAGAAAACCCGACCGGCGTGGCGCCGCCGTTGTTCGCCTGGGCCGAGTACAACCTGTACCACAAGCTCGGCACCAAGAAGCGGCTGCGCGAGATCCTGCCCGTGCTGGAGCGCCACTTCGCGTGGCTGGAGGCCACCCACCGGCAGGAAAACGGTCTCTATTCGGTTCCCGCGGCCGCTACCATGATGGGCCACTGTCCGCGCGACGGCTGTCACTACGCGATCGATTTCAACGCCCAGCAGGCGCTCAACGCGCTGTTCCTGTCGGCGATCGGCGATGTGCTCAACGACAAGGACACCAGCTTCAAGTACAAGCGCGCCTACTTCTCGCTGAAGACCCGTATCAGCCAGATGATGTGGGACGACGACACCGGCTTCTACTACGACCTCGACCGCGACGGGCAGCGCCTGCCGCTGCGTACCGTTGGCGCTTTCTGGACCCTGCTCGCCGCAATTCCCAACGAAGATAAGAGTGAGCGGCTCATCTCCTATCTGAACCGCCCGGACGAGTTCGGCGTCGAGCACCCGTTCCCGACCCTGTCCGCCGCCCACGAAGGCTATTCGCGCGATGGTTCCGGTTACCGCAGCGCGGTCGTACCGCCGTTGAACTACATGGTGATCAAGGGACTCGAGCGCTACGGCAAACACGAAGAAGCGCGCGAGTTCGCCCTGCGCCACCTGTACTACGTGCTCGACGGATTACATCCCGAGGAGAACGTGACCGGTTCGCTGTACGAGGCTTACGCGCCGCAACAGGAAGGGCCGGCGAGGGGGCCCGACGACAACGGCTTCCCGCGCCGGCTTCTGATGGCCTACTGCGCGGTCAGCACGGTGGCACTGATGATCGAAAACGTGGTCGGGCTGTATATCTCGCTGCCGCGCAAGACGGTCGACTGGCGCATTCCGATCATGGAGATCATGGGCATCGAAAACCTGCAGTTGAAGCGCAACCTGATCTCCATTGTCAGCGCCAAGAGTTCGCGCGGCTGGGAGATCCGGCTGGAGTCGGAGAAGCTGTATTACCTGACCATCAACGTGTTGCGCGAAGGCCGCCGCAAGACGCTGCCGATCCCGTCCGGGAAGTGCTCCATTCTGATCGACAAGATCTAACGCGAGTCGCCCGTCAACGATGCCGGCCGGCAGTTCTGCGGCCGGCGCCATGCACCCCTCCCGAGCACTGTCCGCCGCCCGGCGCAGCCCCCGAACCGCACCCGAGCCCGCACGCTGCCCTGCATTAACTACCGCTCCGGGCCGGGTTCGCTCGTGTGCAACCGGCAACGCGGCGCCTCGTTTGGTGCAGCACCGCTTCAGCTGTCCACCGGTTGTCCGATTGCCTGTTCTGTGCACCAAATCACGCCTCGCGGCGACCCGGTCGAAACTGACGATCTGTCCGCCACGGAGGCGCCCGCCACCGTTTCAGGTATTCCCGCGAGGGGCCGCGGCCGCGGTGCAGCCGGCTGCCGATCAGGGTGTCCGACCCCGTAGCGGACGGGCCGCGGGATCACCGTCCCTCCACACGGGCGGCCGCCCGGGCGTAGCAAACCGCGCCGCGTGCATACGTTACGGGCACTGGGCCCGTTCACGCCGTGGGCCGGGCCGTTCCGGTTGAAGGGAATGTAGCGGAATGCTATGCTATAGCAGTACTTAGAAGCGATTAAGCGGTCCAGCGACGGGTGCCTTGAGGCTGTTTCGGAGGTCCTCTCCGGCAGCGCCGGGGTTGCCGGCGCACAACTGGCGCATGCGCACGAACGGTGGGCATCTTGCGTACACGACCGACAGGGGGCTGACCAGGGCATGAACGCCATTTCGAAGGACACGCCGCGTTCCATGCAGTTCGCGTATCGCGAATTGCTCACACCAGGAATGGCCGTGGCGTCGGGGGCCGTCGCGGCGTTCCTCCTGGCGCACTACACTATCTTGGGCCCTTTGGGCACCAGCGGAACCATGAACTGGGTCGAGCGGCTGGGCTTTTGGGCGGCGGTCGGCGTGCTGCAGTATCCGGTGTGCTACGCGTCCGGCGCGTTGACGCTCTATATCGTGCGCAACCGTCCCAAGGTGCAGATCTGGATGGCGCTGATCGTCATGGTCTTGCTGCTGTCCGCATCATGTTCCGCCATTGTGATCACCATTCACGGGCTGTTCAGCGCAGGACGCTGGCCGGAGATCCCGCTTCCGAAGCTGTATGGCCTGTGCGCACTCAATCTGTTCTCCGCGGTGGCTCTTCTGTATTACGTGTTCTGCGTTCGCCTCTCCGTCAGGCCGGGCACGGCGGCAGCCGCTGCTGACTCCTTGCCGACGGATTCCGACGCTCGCAGCGTGGCCGCTCTGCCGGTTGTGGAGCCGGCGGCCGAGGAATCCACGGCGGCGCCCGCTGCCCCCTTGCCCACCGCTCCACCTCAGGAAGCCGGCGCGGCGGCCGATGGGCGCGCCGGCGCGCAGGCGGCGAGCAGGTTCTTCGACCGCTTGCCCGACGAGATCGGACGCGACATCATCTACCTGTCGGCGGCCGCTCACTACGTGGACGTGATTACCGCAGACGGCAGCGCCTCGATCCTGTTGCGCTTCTCGGACGCGGTCTCGGAACTTGGCGAGCTGGGCATCAGGGTGCACCGCTCCTATTGGGTAGCGTACGGTCACGTCAAGCAGGCATTCCGGCGCGACGGGCGGACGATGCTGCGCCTTACCGGCGAGCACGAAGTGCGGGTTGGCCGCAACTTTCTTCCCGAGGTACGGGCCGCGGTGCCAAAGGCCTGGATCCGCGCGCGGCGGCGCGTCGTGCACGGCGCCGCGCCTACATCGAACACAACGTCCTGAGTCGGCCCCGGGCGCGGTGCTCTTCACCACGGGCTGCTACTAGTCGAGGCGCACGCGCCCGCGCAATGCCCGGCTCACGGTAAGCCGGTCGGAGTACTCCAGATCGCTGCCGACCGGCAACCCGTGGGCAAGTTGCGAAACTGCCACTTCCAGGTCCTTGAGCTGCTTGGCCAGCAGCAACGCCGTTGCCTCGCCCTCCACCGTCGCGTTGGTGGCCACGATCACCTCTCGTATTCCTTCCTCGCGCACGCGCCGCAGTAGCCGGTCAATGCGCAGATCCTCTGGGCCGATGCCCTCCAGGGGAGAGAGCACTCCCATCAGCACATGGTAGCGGCCGCGAAACTCGCCGGTCGCCTCGATCGTGGCAATATCCTGCGGCTGCTCGACGACGCACACGCGGTCCGGGTCGCGCGACGGATCGACGCAGATATCACAGCGCTCCGCCTCGGTATAAGCACCGCAGATGGCGCATGGCCGAATGCACTCGCGCAGGGCGGCGAGGTCCGCGGCCAGCGCACGCACATAGGAGAGGTCGGCGCGCAGCAGGTAGTAGGCCAGCCGGGCCGCGCTCTTGCGTCCCAGGCCCGGCAACTTGGCCAGCGCCGTGATCACCCGGTCGAGACTGGTCACGGGCGACGCGGGCTCATGCTCCGAACAGGCCCGGAGGCAATGGCATGCCGCCGAGCACTGAACTGAATTCGCCCCGCAGGTGCTCTTTGACCTTGGCAACCGCGTCCGTGAACGCCGCGCGGACCAGATCCTCCAGCATCTCCCGTTCCTGGCGATCGATCACGTCGGGAGATATGCGCAGGTCGACCACCTCCAGGTGCCCGTTGAGCACCACCTCGACCATGTCGCCGCCGGCGTTTCCGGTGACCCGGACCTCGCGCAGCTTCTCCTCCATGTCGCCCATGTTGCGCTGCAGTCCCTGAATCGCTTTCAGGAAATCGAGAGGGTTAGATGCCATGCGCTATCTCCTTGACCACCTCGCCGCGAAATATCTTGCAAAAGCGCTCGACGTCGGCGTGTTCCGGTGCCGCCGCGGGCGCGCCTGCGGCCACGGCAACCGGGTCGCGACGGTAGTCTACCCCAACGCTCACCGCCCGGCCCAGGATGTCGCTCGCGACCGCCGCCACCGCCTGCTGTGCGTTCACCACCTGGCCGCCGGCGTACCGGTCGGCGGCGGCGAATGTCATCGTGACGCGGTCGGCCGCCACCACCGCAGCCACCGCCCGTTCGACCGCCGCCGCCAGCGACATCTGGTTCTGCGCCCGCACCCGGGCGCCGATCTGGTGCAGCACGTCCGGCGGCCCACCGTCCGGCAACGCCTGCGCGGCACCGTCGGGGCTCTCGCGCCGCGGCGGTGCATCGGCGGCCGCGGCGGTGGGCGGTCCGTGCCGCGGCGTTGACTCGGGTGCGGGACCGTTCCGCGCCTGGG